>Ga0193753_10001174_pt1 | contig 22916 bp, 20 predicted proteins | sample H1c2metaG_FD_144925 | JGI IMG/M metagenome (GOLD analysis project Ga0193753, IMG submission 144925) | Soil microbial communities from a riparian zone of the East river system, Colorado, United States - H1c2 | ecosystem: Environmental > Terrestrial > Soil > Riparian zone | place: USA: East... | reverse complement strand
AGATACGATGATCCATAATCAATGAATTTCGCGCCTGGCAACTCCAGAGTGTTTTCCAAAGCACCGAAAACTGCGACATCAGAACGCTCGTCGTGGTCGACCAAGATAAAGCCCGTCACCTCAATCAAACGAGGAGCTGAAGTGAGATAGGCAACAATCTGTGCAGATGGATCGGCTGCCTGCATCTCCTGCAATCTTTTGACCACGTGAAAGCAGGTGAGTAGCACGTCCCTTTGACCAGCCCGGAGCAGGGTGAACGTTGCGCGCTCCGCACCGTCCCAAGGAAGTTTATGCGAATGGCCTTTTAGACCCAGAGGCAATGTGTGTCTCGACAACAGAGTCATCTTTTCCCTGAACCCTGGAGGATCCGTTGGATGTGGCTGCGGCATGTGCGACTAGTCTAACGTCAAAGCTCGGGGGCGGCGGTTCGTTGCCACGCTCATGTCGAACTTTGTCATATCTTTGTGATGTCGAGAGACTGCGACTCGGCAAGTTGCTCATACTCGGCCAGAATTGGGACGAAAACTGATAGGCTATCGGCCCGATCAAAGTCGCTCTTCTTCCGATAATCAGCGATGCGATTCTGAACGCCGACCGAAACCCACTTAATCCAGTAGCTGAACCGTCTCGGCAGGAGGGCTGCAGATACAATACTTGCAATCACGACGAGCATGACCAAAGCAAGGAGTGCCGCCCACCATTTGATAAAAAATCCAATCACAGCCACGGCTATGTAAAGCACAACGCCACCGAAGTTGCGAGCGACCTGCCCTGATGAACTGATCATCGTTTGAACTTCAAGAGGCGTAGCAAACGAATGAATTGTCGTGCGGATCACTTTCTTCTCTGCGATCCGCTTCCCGAGCCACTTCGTCGTCGCTTGAATGTTCGAGCTAAAGGCTGCGAAAACCGCACCAGCTAAGACAACTGTGGCGAGGAGGTAAATCATTGCTTTGTCCAACAGGCACCCAACAGAGGCTTACTATGGCGCGGGCGATGATTGGATGCCCTGTTCATGCGGGTCAGTTCAGCATTGGTGCCCGCTATTGGCAACGGCAAAGGCCGCGAGTTTTTGTTTCAGGGGATCGCGACCGTCTCGGTCGCTGCCATCGGCGTCTCGCCGATGGCTTCGCGGGCGAGTTACAACGAAACGGGACGATTCTTGTGCGCTCGATCTGGTCGGCGGGACGCCAACCAGTGCGCGCGAGACGCACGCGATCCCCAATCCATTTGCTTACCCCGCGAAAGCTGTTCGTCCCTTGACCCGTTCGCGCGGGTTCACGCATTCTGCGAATGCATCATGGCATTGTCCGAACAACTCCTGTCCGAACTGGGCGGCATCCTCGGCCCGACGAACGTGCTGACCAGCGCGGAAGATTTGATTCCGTATTCCTTCGACGGCACGGCCGCGTTGCAAGCGATGCCGGGCGCCGTCGTGTTCGTCACCACCACGGCGCAGGTTTCGGAAATCCTGAAGTGGGCCAACCGCACGCGCACCGCCATCGTCACGCGCGGGTCCGGCACCGGACTGAGCGGCGGCAGCCTGCCGTCCCTGGATTGCGTCGTGATGTGTACGGTGAAGATGGACAAGATTCTCGAAGTGGACCGCGCCAATCTCACCATGCTCGTGGAACCGGGCGTGACCACGATTCAAGTGGCTGACGAAGCCGTGAAGGCCGGCTTGTTTTATCCGCCCGATCCCGGGTCGATGAAGATTTCGACGATCGGCGGCAACGTGGCGGAAAATTCCGGCGGCTTGCGCGGGCTGAAGTATGGCGTGACGCGCAATTACGTCATGGGCATGGAAGTCGTGTTGCCAAATGGCGACGTGACTTTTCTCGGCAACAAGTGCGTGAAGGATGTCGCGGGCTATTCACTCAAAGACGTGTTCATTGGCAGCGAAGGCACGCTCGGAGTGATTACGAAAGTCCTGCTCAAGCTGATTCCCAAACCGCAGACGAAGAAGACGATGGTCGCGACTTACGCGAAGATGGATGCCGCTGCTGAAACGGTGTCCGCCATCATCGCCGCGCAAATCATTCCCTGCACGCTGGAGTTCCTCGATCGCACCACGATCCATTGCGTCGAGGACTACGCGAAGATCGGGCTGCCGCTCGACTGCGAGGCGTTGCTGCTGATTGAAACGGATGGCCATCCCGCCGTCGTCGCGGAGGAAGCCGCTGCAATGGAGCGCATCGCGCGCGAACATGGCTGTCTTGAAGTGCGCGTGGCGAAAGATGACGCCGAGGCCACGAAACTCGCCAGCGCGCGGCGCTCCGCCTTCTCCGCCCTCGCCCGCGTCGCACCGACGACGATTCTCGAAGACGCCACCGTCCCGCGCAGCGAACTCGCCCACATGATTCGCTTCGTGGAACAAGTCGCGAAGAAATACAAATTGAGGATCGGAACCTTCGGCCACATGGGCGATGGCAACCTGCACCCGACTTTTCTGACGGACGAACGTAACAAGGAAGAAATGCACCGTGTCGAACAAGCCTTTGTGGAAATCTTCGACGAAGCGATTCGCCTCGGCGGAACGATCACCGGCGAGCACGGCATCGGCGTGGCGAAGAAAAGCTTTTTGCCGAAATTTGCCGGCGAAGCGCAGATGCGGGTGATGCGCGATCTGCGCCGGGTGCTCGATCCAAATGGGATTTTGAACCCAGGAAAGATGTTCGACTAACGTGCCCCCGGCATCTTGCCAGGTTCCTGATCACTTCTTCGGCTTCGCACCCATGTAAATGAACTCATCGCGACTCAGCACGCCGTCGTTGTTCGCGTCGAAGCGTTCCAACCGTTTGGGGGCGTCGGCCGGATCGGGCTGGCTGGCGAGAAACTCTTCGCGAGTGAGCTGGTCGTCGTGGTTTTGGTCCTTCCTCTTGAAGAGTGCGGTGCGGTCTTGGATTTGTTTCGCGGTCAGCGGTTTGACGACGGCAATCTGCGGTTTGGCTTCGGGGAGTTCGGCTAGCATGGCGCGGAGCCGGCCAACGACTTCGGGTTGATCAGCGGCAAGATTTTTCGTTTCGAGCGGATCTTTTTCGTAATCGTAGAGTTCAAGATCGGCGCTGGCGGTGGAACTGCCGGGGACTTTCCATTCCACGAGACGATAACAAGCGGTGCGCACGGCGCGACCGATGCGTTCGCCGCGCGAATAGACGTGGAAGAGATGATCCTTGGCGCTGAGATTCGGGTCGCACAGCACGGGCACGAAACTTTTTCCCTCCAGGCCTTGCGGCACCTGCGCCGCGGGCAGGCCGGCGAGTTCAACGAGAGTCGGGTAGATGTCCACCGTCTCGACGAGCGCGTTCGTGGCGCGCGTCCTTGCCATGGTCACGCCGGGCGCGGCCACAATCAACGGGATGCGCGTCGCCTCTTCATAATTGGTGTGCTTGCACCACCAGCCGTGATCGCGAGGTGCCAGCCGTGGTCGCCCCAGAGCACGACGATCGTGTTCGTGGCGAGGCCAAGGCGATCGAACTCATCGACCACCTTGCCGAGTTGCGCGTCCATGTAGCTCACCGCTGCGTGGTAACCGTGGATCATCGTGCGCGCCTGTTCGTCGGTGAGCGGGCTGTTCGTGGGAATGTTGCTGTATTGCCGCAGTTCGCCCCAGCCGCTCGGCGCAAATTTCGGGGCGCCCACGGGCGCGGTGCGCAGCGCAGGCACAGTGAACGACGTGCGATCGTAAAGGTCCCAATACTTTTTCGGCGCGCAGAACGGCAGGTGTGGCTTGAGGAAACCGATCGCGAGGAAGAATGGCGTGGTGGGCTTTGCTTTCGCCGCGCGCAACCGGCGAATCGCTTCGTCCGCGATTTTCCCATCTGGATACGCGTTGTCCGGCACGTCGGCAGATTCCCACGCCGCGCCGCGCGGAAGTTTAGCGACGTCAGTTTCGTTGGCGAAGAGCGCTTCTTCGCGCGTCCGCTTCGTTTTGTTTTCCTGCAACACGTAGGCAATCGACTCCTGTTGAAAGTGCGGCACGCTCCACGACACCGGGTCTTCGTGATTCCCGTGGCCGACGTGAAGGATTTTTCCGAGCGCTTCGGTGCGATAGCCGTGTTGCTTGAAATACTGCGGGAGCGTGACGGCATTCGAAGCCGCCAGCCGGAAGTTCGTTCCCAAATCGTAAATGCCCAGCGTCGTCGGTCGCACGCCAGTCAGGAGCGCATTGCGTGATGGCGCGCACACGGCCTGGTTGCAGTAAGCCCGCTCGAACACGACTCCGCGCGCGGCTAGTCGATCGACGTTCGGCGACTTGATGACCTTGTCACCGTAACAGCCGAGCAACTTTGCGGCAACCGGGACCGCACAATCGCTTACGGGCGTGAAGCAAAATAAGGCAGCGATCAGAACGAACGGTTGCTTGAAATTCACGGCCACATTTTGCCGGAACGCTTTTGCGCGACAAGCCCCGGCCGTCCTCATCATTCTATTTCGGCATTCCGTAAACTTGTTCCCGGTCGCCTTGATCGCGCATCCAGTTTTTCAATTCGGCACGCATCTGTTTCAGCCGGCTGGTGTGGAGCGGATCGGCTGCCAGGTTGTGCTGCTCGTGAGGGTCGGCGCGGAGATCGTAAAGCTCCTCGGCGGGCCGCTCGTGGTAGCGTTTCACCTTGGCGGCGGCATCGGCATTTGTTTCCGCGGCGCGAATTCATGATTCCCAATAGCCACCCCAGTAGCCGGGTTTGGAATCACCGCGCGGCGCGAGATCAATATGCGTCGTGAATTTGAACTCAGGATGCAGATTGAGAATCAACTTCCAATCCTTCGTGCGAACGCCGCGCATCGGATAGACATTCATCTTTCCATCGGCGCTATGCGTCGTGAAGATCCGGTCGCGATGCTCGGCCTTTTGCCCGCGCAGAATCTCCGCGAAAGAACGCCCGTCAATGTCGGCAGGAGGCACGCCCCCAGCCAACTCGATGAGCGTCGGCAAAATGTCCACCCAACTCACCATCGCATCGGTGCGCGTGCCGGGCTTGATCACGGTCGGCCAGGAAACGAGCAATGGGGTGCGAATCCCCGCGTCGTAGCAGTTCCACTTCGCGAACGGGAACTGCGAACCGTGATCACTCGTCATGAGAAAAAGAACATTGGTGCCCATCTGCGCGCGCGCGGCATCGAGAATCTGGCCCAGTTCATTGTCCATGCGCGTGACGGCGGCGGAATATAGCGCGCGGGCGTGGCCCGTTTGCGGCGTGTCCATCTGCGTGGGCGGCAGAGCGATGGTCGCGAGATCGTTGCTCGGCGCCGTTTCGGGCCAGGGAACGTGTGGCCTGTTCGAGCCGACGAAGAGACAGAGCACCTTGGCACTCTTGCGTTCGCGCAGCCATTTCAGCGCGGCGGGAATAGCTTCGTGCTCGTGAAACCCATCATGCGCGAAATGGTCGAAGCCGTAATCCGCCGTGTGTTTGTAATGCGAAACTTTGCCGAACGCGGCGCTCTCGTAACCAAGTTCCTGGAGGTAAGCGGGAAGTTTTTTGATGTCTGCACGCGGCCTGCTGTGATTTGCCTCAGCGCCATTGCGTGACGGCATCAGCCCGGTGAGCAACGCCGCCCGGCTCGGCGCACAGCTCGGCGATGCTACAAAGGCGTGCGTGAAGGTCATTCCTGTCGCTGCGAGCCGGAGCATGTGCGGCGTCCGCACATCGCGAGCTCCGTAAACTTCCGAATCGAGGAAGCTATGATCGTCGGCGATGAAAACGACGATGTGCGGCCGCGCGGCTGATTCGGCAGAAAACACTTGGCCCAGAGTGAGCACGCTCGCAACCACGACTATGAGGAGCGCCCTGCCACAATGCCCTGACCAAGCCAGCGTGTTCGGCGATTTCAGGAAAACAAGCTTGAGCCATCGGACCATGCCAAACATTGAGCCGGAGCGCATCTGGCCCGCAAGTCCATCAGTGGTAGAAGTGCAAGCTATCGCCGATGCGGATGCGGAACCACCACCCACACCCACAGTGAGAGTCAGTCAATCGCGCCCACTGCGCCGCAACGAAACCGGTTTCAGTTGCGTTGGTTTCCAACTCCCTCGAATGCGAGGGAATTAAACTCCAAGTGTCGCCATGATCTGCATCGATCGACGCACAATCTCGTGAGGCATGTTCCCGAAGTGGAACCAGCCGATCACCTTGCGCAGGCCGAGCGCGCGAAGCTCATCGAGTTGGCGGGTGACGGTAGCGACACTGCCGAAGCACTCGACGCCGTCCGGTGTTTCGATCGTCGAACTGTTGTCGTCGAGCGTCGGCACCGCATCGATCGTCTCGCCCCGCTCGTGGACGTGGGTCGCCATCTCGTAATGCCAGCGCAGCGGCTCCTGCACCGTGCGCAATGCCTCGGCGTCGGTGTCCGCGATGCAGATGCGCCGAAGCACGTACATCTCGCCAATCTCGCGATCGATTACGTCGTTGGACACGCCCGCCGCCGCGCGGATCGCGCGATAGCGCGCGAGGCGTTCCGCGATCTCCGCGACCGGCTCGCGCCCGAACAGAAGCGGCATCCCTTCCGCGCCCGCTTTGCGCAGCGACTCGTCCGTCGTTGATGCCCAGTAGAAGGGTGGGTGCGGGTGGGGTGCATGGGCGCGGATGGATCCTGAGCCGCTTACCCTCGAACATGATTTCTGGCTCCGCGAGCGCGCGCCGCACGATCTCGAACCCTTCCGCGAACCGCGCGTGGCGCTCGTCCACCGGAACGCCGAAGCCGCCGAACTCGAACGCGCTGAATCCTGGCCCCACTCCCACCATCACCCTTCCTTCGCTGAGGTGATCGACCCAACTGATCTCTTCGGCCAACCGCAGCGGATGGTGCAGCGGCACGACCGCGACCCCGTAGCCGATGCGGATCCGCTTCGTCCGTTGCGCGATTCCCGCCGCATAGACCGACGGCACCCCGATCAAGCCGAATCCTGCGAAGTGGTGCTCGGTCACCCAAACGCTCTCGAAGCCGTGCCGCTCCGCGAAATCGACTTCCCACAGCGCCTGCTCGACGACCTCGCGGTCCGTCGTGGCGCGCCCGCGCGGGAGAAGTTGGGAGACGCCGATGTGCATCATGGCTGCACTTTCACTTTTACGCGAAGTTCTGAGATCCAAGCTAGCAAAGCCTTCAACTCTTCTGCGGCCATTCCACCCCGGCGAGTTCCTTGGGCAATTGCGTCGGGTCGGTCGGGTAAATGAGTGACATGTCGGGCTTAATCTTTGCGGTGGGTAGAAGCTCCGTTTCCTCCGGCGCGCCGATGATGAGCCAGAGAACTTCTTCGTCAGTGTCGTTAAAAACCTGACGCAACTGATCCGGGCAGACCAGCACGGCGCCGTAGCGCGGCACGGTCAACGTCTCGTCGCCCACGCGCAGGCGGCCCGTGCCTTCCAGCACGAAATAAAATTCCTCCTGCCGGATGTGCTTGTGCAGCGTGCCCGCGCTCTTCGGCGGATACCGCCAGAGCCGCGCGCTGAGGTTCTCGGTCCCGGTGCGCTCCAGAAAATCCGCGTTCGGGATGCGCATCAAGTTGGAGGGCCGCCAGTGAAGGTCTTCCGGCTTGATGGGATTGTAACCTTGAATGGCTTTCATGGATTTTCGGGATGTCGAAATACGCGGTCCCCCGCGCAACGTTCAGACCTTCACCACCCCGCGGAATCCCCTGACGGCATAATAAGACTGCGCGCCGTTGTGCCCCACGAAGACGCGGCCGTAGCGGCGATCACAATGGAGCGCGCCGCCGAGTTTTCGGATATCCGCAGGTGTCTTCACCCAGCTCGACGTCTTCGTATCGAAATCTCCCAGCTTCTGGAGCTCGAGATATTCTTCTTCCGTCAGAAGCTCAATGCCCATGGCCGCGGCCATGTCCATGGCGGTGTTTTTCGGTTTGTGTTCCTTCCGCGATTCCAGCCCTTCCCGGTCGTAACAAACACTGACGCGGCCTTTGGGTGTTTCCGGTGAGCAATCCATGAAGATGAACTCTCCCGTTTTCTTGTCGTGACCAACCACATCCGGTTCGCCGCCGGTACGTTCCATTTCACTGAGCGACCACAGTTTCTCCGGATTGCCTTCCAGCTTTGCCTGCACCTTCGCCCAATCCAGACCTTTGTGGCGGCTGAGATTTTTCTCAAAGCGAGCCTTTAACGCGCTGAGAAGTTCTTCGCGTTGTGTTGGTGACAACGCCTTCTGATTGCTGCTTTTGTTCTTCATGTTGCGAGTTCCGCGATCATTACCAGCCAAATTCAGACAGGCAAACCTTCCGTCAGCCGGGCTGCAGTTCCGCCCTGCCGGCGTTATGGTAGGCGGCGTTGCCGTCGCCCACGTTTTCTTTCGATAGGCAAATCCTATCGTGAGCAAAGGCAAAAAGTATTTCAGTCATCTCGCTCCGCGTGTTCTAATTTCCGAAGGCAAGCGCAGAAAAATTTAATCAACTCGGAGAATACACATGGCTACTGAATCGAAGTGTCCGTTTAACAGCGGCAACGGCGGCACAATTCACTACGCCTCCGGCGGCGGAACGACCAATCAGGATTGGTGGCCGAACCGACTGAAGGTCGAACTTCTGTACCAGCATTCCTCCAAGTCTGATCCAATGGGCGAGAGCTTCGACTATGCCGAAGAATTCAAGACCCTCGACTACGCCGCGTTGAAAAAGGATCTCGCGAAACTCATGACGGACTCGCAGGAGTGGTGGCCCGCCGACTTTGGTCACTACGGCGGCTTGTTCATCCGCATGGCGTGGCACAGCGCCGGCACGTATCGCACCGGTGATGGTCGCGGCGGTGGCGGGCGTGGGCAGCAGCGTTTCGCGCCGCTCAATAGCTGGCCGGACAACGTGAGCCTCGACAAGGCGCGCCGCCTTCTCTGGCCGATCAAGCAAAAGTACGGCCGCAAGATTTCCTGGGCCGACCTGATGATCCTCACGGGCAACGTCGCGCTCGAAACGATGGGCTTCAAAACCTTCGGCTTCGCCGGTGGTCGCCCCGACACGTGGGAGCCGGACACTGACGTGTATTGGGGTCGCGAAACGAAGTGGCTCGGCGGCGACATCCGATACGCGAAGGGCTCGCCCGGAGTCGACGACCCGCACAGCACGCTCGTGAAGGACGACGACAGCAAGGTCGTACACTCGCGCGACCTCGAGAACCCGCTCGCCGCGGTGCAGATGGGCCTCATCTATGTGAATCCCGAAGGCCCGGACGGCAATCCCGACCCGCTTCTCGCTGCGAAGGACATTCGCGACACCTTCGATCGCATGGCCATGAATGACGAGGAAACCGTCGCGCTCATCGCGGGCGGCCACACCTTCGGCAAAACCCACGGCGCCGGCCCGGCGGAGAACGTGGGCGCCGATCCGGAAGCGGCCGGTCTCGACGAGCAGGGCATGGGCTGGCGGAATAAATTCGGCACCGGCAAGGGCGCCGACACCATCACGAGCGGTCTCGAAGTAACCTGGACCACCACACCCACAAAATGGGGCATCGGTTTCCTGCAGAATCTTTTTGGCTTCGAATGGGAATTGACCAAGAGCCCGGCGGGTGCGCAGCAGTGGCGCCCGAAAAACGGAGCTGGTGCTGGCACCGTGCCGCACGCGCACGATGCGAACAAGCGCATCGCGCCCTCGATGCTGACCACCGACATCGCACTGCGGGTCGATCCGGCTTACGAGAAAATCGCGCGCCGCTTCCTCGCGAATCCGGACCCGTTCGCCGACGCATTTGCCCGTGCGTGGTTTAAGCTCACGCATCGCGACATGGGTCCGCGCGCTCGTTATCTCGGCCCGGAAGTTCCTAATGAAGAACTCCTCTGGCAGGACCCGATTCCCGCGGTGAATCACCCGCTCATCAACGCGCAGGACATCGCTGCGCTGAAGAGCAAGATCGCCGCGTCCGGTCTCACCGTGTCGCAACTCGTCTCCACCGCGTGGGCGTCGGCTTCGACCTACCGCGGCTCCGACATGCGCGGCGGCGCGAACGGCGCGCGCATTCGTCTCGCGCCGCAAAAGGATTGGGAAGTGAACCAGCCGTCCCAACTCGCCACCGTGCTGCAAAAGCTGGAGAGCATTCAGAGCGAGTTCAATAAGTCAGCGACCGGCGGCAAGAAAGTGTCACTCGCTGACCTCATCGTCCTCGCCGGCGGTGTGGGCATCGAGCAGGCCGCGAAGAAGGCCGGCCACGACGTGACCGTGCCCTTCACGCCCGGCCGCATGGACGCACGGCAGGACCGGACCGACGTCGAATCCTTCGCCGTGCTCGAGCCGATCGCCGATGGCTTCCGCAATTACCTCAAGGGCAAATACACTGTGCCCGCCGAGGCCTTGCTGATCGATAAGGCACAACTCCTCACGCTCACCGCGCCCGAGATGGCGGTCCTCATTGGCGGCCTGCGCGTCCTGGGCGCGAACGCCGGCGGCGAGAAACACGGCGTCTTCACCCAGCGCGCCGAAACGCTGAGCAACGACTTTTTCATCAACCTGCTCGACATGGGCACGGAGTGGAAACAGGTCTCGCCTTGCGGTAACGCTTTCGCCGGCATCGACCGCAAGACCGGCGCAGCCAAATGGAGCGCCACCCGCGTGGACCTCGTCTTCGGCTCCAACTCCATCCTCCGCGCCGTAGCGGAAGTCTATGGCAGCTCCGACGCCGAGAAGAAATTCGTCACGGACTTCGTCGCCGCCTGGGCAAAGGTGATGTACCTCGATCGCTTCGACCTGAAGTAAGCGAGTGGCCGTTTCGAGTCGTACAATGGGCAAAGCGGCAGCTTGCCCTACCGAATCGTGGTAGGCGTGCCGCCGCGCCGCCAAGACGCGTGGAATGAATTCGAGCGTGTGGAACTGTGGACGTTGCCTCCGCTGACGGAGCCGCGCTTTGGCTAAGCGGCGCGCGCTTTCTCAATCGCCCGGCTCCTGATAGATCCGCACGCGGCCTGCCTCCACAATCCACAGCTTGCCTTCGATGGGCTCTTTGCTGAGCGCTCCCGCGAGTGTCTCAACGGCGCGATCCAAATCGGCAGCAGAAGGTTTGTTCGGCAGTCGGAGCACGGCGATGCCGGAATACTGGCTGGGCAGGAAAAGAAGTAGATTCGCGAAATCCAGATCGAGCGTCACTAGGCAGCGCTGCTCCGCTTGGCAACGAGCAATCAACAGACGGTCTTCAGTTTGTTGCAACGATTGCTCGGTCACGGTGCAGACATCGTGGCTGGCGGCTTGAAGGATGCGTTGGCCGCGGACGCCGAGGTTCTCGTCGAGCTTCAGTTTCACGCCGCCGGTTCCAGCGGCACGTTCACGAAACGTTCACGCGCCATCTCAGCGCCGTAGGCAATGCACGCCTGAATGTCCGATTCCTCCAACCCGGGATAATCCTCGATAATTTCCCGCACCGTGCTGCCACTGGCGAGCAGGTCGAGAATCAGCGACACCCAAATGCGATGACCGCGAATGCACGGCTTCCCGAAACAGCGGTTCGGATCGATCCAGATTCGCTTCAAAAGCTCTTCGCGTGTCATGGCAGCAAGCTAGCGGAATCAATGGCGCGCGTAAACCTTGGCGATCTTCGGTGGAACGTCTCTGACTCGCAGCAGCTTCGCCAGCCGGGACGCTGGGAATGAATTTGAGCGTGTGGAACTGCGGACGTTGCTGCGGCTCACCGAGTCGCGCTCCGAACCGCGCCTCTGCGCGGTGTAGTGAGCCGGAACATCAATCCATGACGTGACCGCCCCATCGCAGGAAGAACGCGAAGAAAGGATCGGTAACGTGCAGCTTTCGTTCCTCCTTCTTGTAATCGATAACGGGGACCGAACTTTCGTCGAGAGCACTAATTCTGGCCATTTGTTCCAGCACACGAGAAATTTCGTGAGCTTGAGGCAGATCTTCGTCAAGTACCTCGCGCAACGCCGTACGCAACTCTTCGTATTCGACAGTTTCAACGCCGGGTTTCAGGTGCGCCAGAGCGAGAAGAACCACCTTGTAGATATCGGCGGATTTTCCGTTCTTGAGCCGGCGAGAGAGCCTGTCGGCCCTCTGGTGCGGTCCACCGGCGAGTTTGTCATAGATGCTTTTCCCAAGACCGCCCGCAACCTCTCGGAAGATGATTCCGTAGTCGAACTCCGGGTTTATCGTTCTGGCCACGGTTGATCGGTCGCGAAACCCGCTCTTGTAGCAGATGTTTCGACAGAACTCTTGCATCAGGTGCGGGCTACCCTGTGTCTCGCGTGCAAGGCGAGAGGAGACGGTGATATCCGGAGAAACGTTCAACAGTGGAAACCCGAGTTCTGATATTTGGATCAATTCATCCTCCGTCCAAGTCGGCACTTCAATCGATTCGATTCGCCCGTTCATCTCGCGTTCGACCTTCACTGCGTCGTAACGACGATGCGGAATCGCCAAGTAGACCACTGACAATCCATCGAAAACGAGCGGCTTTAATGTGCGGGTGGTAGCGGCCTCGGGAGGTAATGGAAATCGTCGATAATCAGAGGCGTCCCCGTGTCTTTGAGACATTGCGCCGCTTTCCAAGGCGTGAACGAAACTGTTTTTCTCTTTTCTGAAGTCGATGAGCTTCGACCTGCCTTACCAATCGTCTTTGCCGAACCTTTTGCGAACAGCACGCCAGCTTCCGCCGTCGCTTCCGCCCCAATTTAACCGCTATTTCCGGTGGTTTTCGAACGCTCCAGTTCAGCAACCACTTCAAGTTGCGTCCCGACGATATTCCAGAAATCTTCTTCGGTTTTGACGTGCCCGCCGTCCACCCAAACCTTTCGATCGTCAGCGAAAACTTTACGTACGAGGACAGTTTTCCCTGTTTTAGTTGCTCCCGTAACAGTCGCAATCTTGCATAGATTATCCTTCACAGCAGAAAGCTGTTCTTCGAGACCACGCTCGGCGCGTGGCACGTAGGTATGTTTCGGTAACCCGCCTGGAACAAAAACTTCAGAAACCTTCATTTGTTCGTACAAGTTATTACACCTTCGCGTAAACCTCCGCGCCTTTTTCCACGAACTCCTTCGACTTAGCTTCCATGCCCTTCTTCAACGCCTCTTCCTCGGCAATGCCTTGTTCGGCGGCGTATTTGCGGACGTCTTCGGTGATCTTCATCGAGCAGAAGTGCGGGCCGCACATGGAGCAGAAGTGCGCGGTCTTTGCGCCTTCTTGCGGCAATGTTTCGTCGTGGAATTCGCGCGCGGTGACGGGGTCGAGGCTGAGGTTGAATTGATCTTCCCAACGGAATTCGAAGCGAGCCTTGCTCAACGCGTTGTCGCGATATTGCGCGCCGGGATGGCCTTTCGCGAGGTCGGCGGCGTGGGCGGCGATCTTGTAGGCGATGACGCCGTCTTTCACGTCCTTCTTGTTCGGCAGGCCGAGGTGTTCCTTGGGCGTGACGTAGCAGAGCATCGCGCAGCCATACCAACCGATCATCGCCGCGCCGATGCCGCTGGTGATGTGGTCGTAGCCGGGCGCGATGTCGGTGGTGAGCGGCCCGAGCGTGTAGAACGGCGCTTCGTGACACCATTCAAGTTGCTTGGCCATGTTCTCCTCGATCATGTGGAGCGGCACATGGCCCGGGCCTTCGTTCATCACTTGCACGCCCTTGGCCCACGCGCGCGTAGTGAGTTCGCCGAATTGCGTGGTGGCCGTCCGCAAGGACTCGTTGGCGTCGGCAATCGAGCCGGGACGCAGGCCGTCGCGATGATGGCAATAATTCAATTCAACTTGGGCAAAACTTTTCAAATTCGACTCGCGTAAAAATTCTCGGCGAACTCGGTTCAACTCTTTCGTGGAATGCGAATGCTCGCTTTCGTTCCTTGAACGTGAATCTCATCTTTCGTCCACGAAAGCTGAATTGCCTCCGGCTTGGCATCCTCATGCTTCGCCATTTCTGTAAACGGTGGGCGAATGTAGCGTTCAAGAAAAACCGCCATCGTCTTGCCAGCTTTGGAATCCATGTGTGCCCAGGCATCCGCACCAACGTAATGTTTGCCTTGGCACGCATTGAACGCCGCAATCAGTTCGGTGAGACGATGCGAAGACGTTGGGTCGAGAACGATGAGCACCGGCGTCAGACCGGCGGCGCGGGCTTCGCGTGGAAAGGAAAGTTCCTCGCCGAAACGGCCTTGCCCGCTGGCGGCAATCGTCACTCGGAGTTTGAATTCGTATGCGAGCTGGCTCACACCATCGTAGCAATCAATCTGGCGGCCTTCGCCAGTCGGTTCGCCGCGTTCGTTCACGCGTTTGACGGGCGAGTTCTTTGAGCCGACCGCTTGACCGCCGAGACAGCTTGCCAGCACTGGCTCGAACAAATAGCCCGTCTCCTGCGCCGCGCGGTTATCCACGTCGAAAATCCATTTACGCCAGACCAGCCACGATGCGAGCAAGCCGTCATGCACACCGCCGAACTCCAGCAGACTGCGAGGGCCAATCTGGTTCATAGTCGGCTTCGGCTGGCAAGAGAGGATGCGCTGATATTTGACCCGCCGTTTGTGCAGCGTGGCGATGTTCTCAAAGTAGAGCCGGAAGTCGGGTTCATGTGCGACGCACGCGGCCAGACTCTCGACAAGCGCCGCAGCGGATGGACAGCCAGCTTGCGGAATTTGAAACCACGCCAACGGAAGACGGTAATAGTCGTTGTTCGGCGGCGGAGACGAAAGCGCAGGCAGCTTCGAGATTCCGGCAGCAAGCCCGAGGTCGCGGCAACACTGCGACAGGAGACAAAACAACTCGTTCTCGGAAAGCGTTACGCGGTCATCGCCGTTGCCGAGGATGCGCGCGGCACTGAACGACTTCTTGATTTCAACGGGTGTGGGCATCGTCATTTCCTCGCCTGTTCCAGCAGCGTAAGTTGCTCGTCCTTCTCGCTCACCAGTTCCGCCAACAAAGACTCTGTCAGAGCGAGCGCCGGACTCATTCCTTCCGAGCGCGTGAGGCAGAAGCGAAGCGAGGGATGACCGTTGCCGCTGTATCTCGCAGCGAAGCCATACCCCCGCGCAATGTGTTCCGCGACCGCTCGCGCGAGCATCGGTGGAATGGCATTGCCGACTTGCTGGATGCGGCTCGCCGCGCTGCCGGCGAACTCGAATGAATCCGGGAACGTCTGCAACCGCGCACACTCGCGCAACGTGAGCAGTCGGTCTTCCGTCGGATGCACAAACTCGCGCGTGGCCGCGCTGGTGATGGTCAGACTCGGTTCGTTGGCGAACAGCCGCTTCAAGCCGGACGGCGCGCCGCCGCGTTTCTCGACCGGCGTTCCGTCCATCACCCGACGAAACGCACGACGACGAAACGACTCGTGCTGCAAGTGCTCCGGCAAATCCTTCATCGTCTGGCCGGGCTGCAATCCCCGCACGCGCTCAAGCTGAACCTTCGACAGCACCACCGAATAGTGGTCGGTCACAGTTCTGGCTTCGCCGCGCAGGTAGGCTTGCAGTTCGTTTTGCGGCGGCTCGCGAAACGCCAGCGGTTCGCCGGCTTCCGTTGCCGCGGGCGGAAGGTCGCCCACAGCGGTCGCGAAGGTGAATTCTCCTTTGCGAAAGATGCTGCCCGAAAAGCGCGTCACCGGTTCGGGAAATGAAAAGTCGTGTCCGAGCCTGTTCCCGACGATGAGCACGCGCTTGCGCCGCTGTGGAATGCCGTAGCCTTGCGCATAAACCTTCTCCACGTTCAGCGAGTAACCCGCCTCCAAAAAAGCCGCCACCGTATCGCGAACGTGCAAGCCGCCGCCGCTGGTCAAAAGTCCCTCGACGTTTTCCATCACGAACCACTTCGGGCGGATGCCTTCGAGCAGCCGGACGTAATGGCTCAACAGCGAATTGCGCGGGTCATCGCCCGCCTTCACGCCAGCGCTGCTGAAACCCTGGCACGGCGGGCCGCCCAGCAGCATGTCGAGTTCGCCGGGTTTCAGCCCGATGCGTTGAAGCACGGCCTCAGCGGTGAGTTGCCGGATGTCCGCCGTCTCGCACGGAGTTCCGGGGAAATTGCGGCGATAGGACTCCACCGCGTCCGCGTCAAGGTCGGTGGCAAATCGAACGTCGTAGCCGGCCTGACCGAAACCGAGGGAACACCCGCCCGCCCCGGCGAACAGGCTGATGGCCCTCGGCCTGAATGGAACTGCGGCAGCGTCTTTGTCCGGTAGGTCAATCACGATGCCAGATGTTTTACCCATGAACCCAGGTCAATTGGCGGGTGGACGCATTGGCAATGGATAGATGGTCAGTTGTGACGACTTCAATTTGTCTCGAGTGTTTCCGTATTGGGAGATGGTTAGAAATGACTTCCAGCGGTCCTTGTTGTAGGCGAGTCCTCCGCCGGGTTTATCCGAAGCCGCTGTCGTCCCGGACATGTGGATCTGGGTGACAACTTGAGCCGCACCAGTGCCCTCGACGATCAAGAACCCGGTGTGCCCGGCGGCTCCGTTGGTGCGCTTCGCGGTCTCTGGGTGCAGCGCCCGCTGATTGCGAAGGTCAAAGTAATAGACTCCTGGTTTCAACGTCTTCTTGTCGAGTGCTTCGATGTGATGAGCAAGGGATGCCTGAATGGCACCAGAACCCAGCTTGTAGGCAGTGGCGATCTCGTCTCCCCATCGTTGTTGGATCGTCTGATCGAACTTTGACCAGTCGTGGTTGAGATACTCGTGCAGGACGGCGGATGCCAACGTAGAGCAATCGAGCTGGTCTGGAATCTCGCCGGTTTTCGAGACGCTCTTGCTGCCGTAAGCGAGCGGCGCACGATTTTTGGCAGTCCGTTCGGCATCGGTATACGGCTGAATGATCTTCCTAATAGCCGTTGCCGGTTCCTCGGCCCCCAACCTGACCGCGCTCAGGAGCGCGGCCAAAATCAAAGTGCTGGTTTTCATTTTGACTTTTTTGATTTCGTCCGTTGAGGGGTGTCAATGGAGGTGGTGATGCTGGCGAGATCGCTTATCTGTTCGGCATAGGTGAGAAAAATGGCGGGGTTATCAGCGGATGCCCACTTCAGCTTGTCCAGATCCCAACTCAACACCATGCCGTCACGGAGAACTCTAGCGTTGGTGTTTCCTTCCTTTATGATGCCCGTGAACGTGAATCTGGCTTTCGATTGAACGATTTCTTCCGCGTTAGCCACAGCCGATTTGTACTTCTTTCGAATATCGGAGAATTTCTGGTCCGAGTGCCGCGTAAGCTTCGATTGCGCTTCTTCGAGTATGTTGACGAGCTCCGAATACCTCTGAACCAGCGCCTCATCCGTGGGTTTCTTTTTCATCTCGCTCTCATAAAAGTTTCTCGTTGTGTTAAGCTGTTTATCGAGGTGGGCCGCCTCCCTTTTCAATGCGACATGTGCCTGCTGCCATAGTTGCTGAGCCTGTTTGGCCTGAGCTTGCAGAACCGCCTTTGCGTTTGTGACTGCTTGAATCTCTGGATTCTTGAGAATTTCCGATTTGAGCGCTTTCGCTCTGGCTTCCAACTCGGCTTTGTTGCTGGTGAGTTTTTTCGCAGCCTCCGAAATCCTCAGTTTTGCGTTTGCGTGGTCTGCTTTGACTTGGTCGAACTTCTGGTTGTAATCGGCGAGTTGTTCCTTCGGAATGGCGGCAACGACATTCGCTTTCGCCTGGTTCTTTGCATTGGTTAGATTTTCTTTGAGTTCTTTTCCAACTTCCTGAACGACAACCTTGGCACCGGTGCGAAGGAATGCCCTCTCGACATCCATTTGGGAACCACCACTCGCTGCAACCACCGCTCCGCCGATGGCAGCCGTTGCAGCGGTCCGTTGAACGAGACTCAGGTCCTCCGTGGGAATGTGCTCACTGAGAGTACTGATCAGTGCTGGCAGAATCTGGTCTCTGACGTCGTCGATATCTTTTCCGGCCGCTGCGTCCTGTGCTGCCTTGAATGCCACCCGCGCTGCCTCGCGTGAAATGGGATCATCTATCGTGGAAATCGATTGGGCAAGAGCCGCGGTAACGCCCGTGATGGCTCCCTGTTTCAGTGCTGCTTCGATATCACCTCCAGTGGCGTGATAGGTAATCCACGCAGCGTAGGCTGCTGCACCGCTTGGGCCACCATAAATCGACGCGGCCAACTGAGCGCCAGCCCCCAGGACAGCGCTGTCAGTGACAGCTTTTATCGCGTGTTCATCAGTCTGCTTGATCGGGTTGGTTGCCAGGAATGCTAAAGAATCCACGGGGTTCTTTTTGTGCATTGAACGTTCCAGCGTTTTGCCTGGAAGTTCCAACTGCCTGCCTGCATACCGGCCGGCGGCTTCCACAGCATCGAAGGTGTCCTCTACTGCCTTCTTGACGTTCTTGTAGTCCTTTTTGCTTAAGACATTCTTCAGAACGTCATCTGGGAGATCGCCTGCGTCCTTGAGGATCTTGTTCAAATCTCGTTCGACGCGTTTGGCCTTCTTTTTAATGCTCTCTCGGGCTTTCGTAAGGTCATTCGCAGTTGCGATTGAGACGGAAGGCGGCATCACTAGGAACAGCAGAACTCCGATGAGATAAGCCTTTCCGAACCAGTTGGAACTACTACCGGGAGTTCGCGTGGTCATAAATGAGTTTAGAGTGGGATTATGCTTTCGAGTGGATTGCGCGTTCATTGCCAACTGATATTCGATTCAAGCCTTCGCGTAAACCTCTGCACCCTTCTCCACGAACTCCTTCGACTTTTCTTCCATCCCCTTTTTCAGCGCCTCTTCTTCGGCGATGCCTTGCTCCGCCGCGTATTTCCGCACGTCCTCCGTTATCTTCATGCTGCAAAAGTGCGGACCGCACATGGAACAGAAATGAGCGGTCTTCGCTCCTTCTTGGGGCAACGTCTCGTCGTGAAACTCGCGAGCCGTTGTTGGGTCAAGGGACAGGTTAAACTGGTCTTCCCATCTGAACTCGAATCTGGCTTTCGATAGCGCGTTGTCGCGGTATTGAGCACCCGGATGTCCCTTCGCCAGGTCCGCCGCGTGCGCCGCAATTTTGTAGGCAATCACTCCATCCTTGACGTCTTTTTTATTGGGCAATCCCAGGTGCTCTTTCGGGGTCACGTAACAAAGCATTGCACAGCCATACCAACCAATCATGGCCGCACCAATCGCGCTGGTGATGTGGTCGTAACCCGGAGCAATGTCAGTGGTCAGCGGCCCGAGCGTGTAGAACGGCGCTTCGTGACACCATTCAAGTTGTTTCGCCATGTTCTCTTCAATCATATGGATGGGAACGTGACCCGGTCCTTCATTCATTACTTGCACGCCCTTCGCCCATGCCCGTTCGGTCAGTTCACCTTGAGTTCTTAATTCGCCAAACTGGGCTTCATCATTCGCATCGGCAATCGAACCCGGACGCAAACCGTCGCCGATGGAAAATGAAACGTCGTAGGCGGCCATGATGTCGCAGATGTCGTCCCAGTGGGTGTAGAGGAAACTTTCCTGGTGATGCGCGAGACACCATTTGGCCATGATGCTGCCGCCGCGACTGACGATGCCGGTCATGCGATTGGCGGTGAGTGGAATGAAACGCAGCAGCACGCCGGCGTGAACGGTGAAATAATCCACGCCCTGCTCGGCCTGTTCGATGAGGGTGTCGCGGTAAATTTCCCAGGTGAGTTCCTCGGCCTTGCCGCCGACTTTTTCGAGCGCCTGATAAATCGGCACTGTGCCGATGGGCACGGGCGAGTTGCGGAGAATCCATTCGCGCGTGGCGTGGATGTTCTTGCCGGTGGAGAGGTCCATGACGGTGTCCGCGCCCCACTTGGTGGCCCAGCGCATTTTCTCGACTTCCTCCTCGATGCTGGACGCGACGGCGCTGTTGCCGATGTTGGCGTTGATCTTCACGAGGAAGTTGCGCCCGATGATCATCGGTTCGGACTCGGGGTGATTGATGTTCACCGGAATGATGGCGCGGCCGGCGGCGACTTCGGCGCGGACGAATTCGGGCGTGATCAGCGCGGGGATACGCTGGGGGAAACGACTGAAAATGCTGGGCGTGTAAGGGCTCGTGCCGAGTTGTGATGAGCCGGCGTGCTGCTTGTTGAGAACGTTGCGGACATTGTCTTTCGCCATGTCAGCCATCTTCGCACGGCCGAGGTTCTCGCGGATGGCAATGAACTCCATCTCCGGCGTGATGATGCCCTGCTTTGCATACCAGAGCTGCGTGACCGGATGGCCCTTGCTCGCGCGAAGCGGCTTGCGGCGCTGACCGAGCAAACCGGGAAATTCCACGAGGCGATTCTTCTCCGCCTTGCTGGCGAACTCCGCGTGCTTGCCAGAGAGATAGCCATTGTCCATCGGCTTCACCGCGCGCCCTTCGTATTCCGCCACGTCGCCGCGTTTCAAAATCCAATCACGCCGCAGCGCGGGAAGTCCTTCATCCGAGTTGCCTGTGAAACCCGGATCGCCCCACGGTCCAGAGCAGTCGTAAACGCGCACTGGCTCATTCTGTTCTACTGCACCCGTGTATGACTTCGTCGGCGCGAGTTCGATTTCGCGCACGGGCACTTGTACGTCGACGTGAATCTGGCCGGGCAGATAAACGCGCTTGCTGTGAGGCAGTTGCTCACTGCTGTGAGGCTCGAAAGAATCTTTGGTCGCGATCATAATTTGCACACGAAGAGCCGGAGAGTGGTTCAATCCTTGCGCCGGCATTATCCGGATCAAGTTACGGGTCATCGACACTCGCGCGTCGAACTCTCAGCGCCACCACGGAAAATCACCGCGATGATTTGGCTCCCCAAGCGCCGCGACGATGGTGCCGTCAAACGGTCAAGTCAAGGCACTGGCTGTGATCCTCTGCTTGCGCTTGCGCGCGCGCAACAATTTGGAAACCTTCACAAACAATGTTGCCAAGCGGGCAAACTTTTGGTTTCTAGCGGGCGAGCATTGCGAAATATTTTCGGTTCCTCACGACATTCGCAAATCAAACGCACTGGAACATTGTTCCGAAAGACATCGAAAGATCCTATGGCTCAATCGAAACCCTCCCTCATGTACTGGGCTGTAGCAGTGTCGCTGCTGCTGCCGTTTTTTCCCATTCACGCCACCACCGTTCTGTGGACGAACTCCGCTGGTGGAAACTGGAGCACGGCGGCTAACTGGTCGCCGAACACTGTTCCTGCTGCCGCAGACACGGCGTTCATCACCAACTCCGGGACTTACACGGTCACGGTGAACGCCAGCGCCACCATCGCGAACCTGACAGTGGGCAGCGCCGACTCCACCGGCACACGAATCATCTCCGTCACGGCCGGCGCCTTCACGATCACTAACGTGAGTTCCGCGTCCAACGGCGCGATCTTTCTGAGCGCGGGAACTTTGGTGACTTCAGGTTTCGCCAACTTGATCGGCAACGTGAATCAAGCTGGTGGCACGTGGCAGTTGAACACCCCGATCAATATCAACACTTACAATCTGACCAACGGCGAGTTGCGCGGCGCGAACTGCACTATCACGAATCTCAACTGGGTGGGTGGCTCGTTCAATTCGGATGCGTTGGGCAACGTCACGACCATCCCAGCCGGCGGCGCGCTGAACATCTCGGGTGCGACCGCCAAAAACCTGAGCTACTACGCCCCGCCGGGACGCACGCTCAACAACTTTGGCACGGCCACGTGGAGCGGCGCGGGCATCACCGGTCAGGGCGGCGCGACGATTCACAGCGCTGGTTCACTCACGCTGGACGGCGACTTCGCATTCGCCTGGGGCGGCGCGGGCGCGGCACTGGTGCTGAACAATTCCGGCACGCTCACCAAAGCCAGCGGCAACGGCAACTTCACACTCTCGACGGTCATTCTCAACAACAGCGGCGCGATCAACATCGACAGCGGTTCGCTGAACCTCGCGGGACAGTTGCTCAATTCCGGTTCGCTCAACGTCGCCAACGGCACCCTCGCCGTTGCCAGCACGCAGGGCACTTCCACCAACACCGGCTCCCTCACGTTGGGCGTGAACTCCTTCGCTGATTTCAACTCCGGCGTTTTCACGCTGGGCGGCAGTGTCGTCAGTCCCACGACGAATCACATCCGTTTCCAGGGCGCGACGGTCAATTTGATCACGACGAATCTGGCCACGCCGACCTTGCTCCTTTCGGCTGGCATCTTGAACCAGAACACCAACGCGACGGTGAACACGTTGAATCAGTCGGCTGGCACGTGGCAGTTGAATGTTCCCGCCGTCATCAACAACTACAATCTCACCAACGGCGAGTTGCGCGGCGCGAACAACACCATCACCAATCTCAACTGGCTCGGCGGTTCGCTGAACTCCGACGCGCTCGGCAACACGACGACCATTGCGCCTGACGGCACGTTGAACATCTCGGGTGCGACCGCCAAATATCTGAGCGCCTACGTTGGCCCTGGCCGCAGCTTGATCAATGAGGGCACCGCGACCTGGAGCGGCGCGGGCATTGCTGGTTACTACGGCGCGCCGCTGATCAACCACGGCACGCTCACGATCGGCAGCGATTTGGCGCTGGCGTGGGGCGGCGTGGGCGCCGGCCCGTACTTCATCAACACCGGCACGACCCATCTCGCCAGTGGAACGGATTTCAGTTTGTCCTCGGTCAACTACGACAATCGTGGCGCGATCCATTTCAATACCGCCACGCTGACGTTTACCGGTTGCGCCGGAACGAATGCAGGTCTGCTGAATCTGGATGCTGCTTCGTTTGCGAATCTGGACAGCGGCACGCTGACCGTGGGCGGAACTCTCATCAGTCCGGCGGGCGACCACATCCGGCTGCGCGGCATGACGGTAAATTTGGTGACCACGAACATCGCGACGCCGAGTTTGGTGCTGCTGGCCGGATTGTTGAACCAGAACACCAACGTGGCGGTGGATACGTTGAATCACGCGGCCGGCACGTGGCAGTTGAATGTTCCAACGACGATCAACAACTACAACTTCACGAACGGCGAGTTGCGCGGCGCGAACAACACCATCACCAATCTCAACTGGCTCGGCGGCTCGCTGAACTCCGACGCGCTCGGCAACACAA
>Ga0193753_10001172_pt1 | contig 22940 bp, 17 predicted proteins | sample H1c2metaG_FD_144925 | JGI IMG/M metagenome (GOLD analysis project Ga0193753, IMG submission 144925) | Soil microbial communities from a riparian zone of the East river system, Colorado, United States - H1c2 | ecosystem: Environmental > Terrestrial > Soil > Riparian zone | place: USA: East... | reverse complement strand
TACGCCAAAGCCTCGCGGACACGGGCCTCACGGCGCAACACCTGGAACTCGAGCTGACGGAGACGTTCCTGATGCAGGACTCGGCATCCACCACGCTGGTGCTGAATTCGCTCAAGGAACTGGGCGTCCAGCTTGCGCTCGATGACTTTGGCACCGGCTATTCGAGCTTGAGTCACCTGAAGGGCTTTCCGATCGATACGCTGAAGATCGACCAGGCATTCGTCGGTGAGCTCGATACCAATCCCAATGACGCCAGCATCGTTCGCGCGGTGATCGGTCTAGGTCGGAGCCTCAACATTCGCGTGGTCGCCGAGGGGGTGGAGACTGCGGCGCAGCTCGCGAGGCTTCGGGAGCAGCAATGCCCGGAAGGGCAAGGCTACTACTTCAGCCGGCCGGTCATCGCCGACGAACTGCCGCGCCTGCTGCTCTCCGCGCCACCCGGGTTTCCGGACCTGCATGGCGGGATCGGCGACGCATACAACGGCAGGAGCGCCGCTCCCGGACCCCCGGATGCGCATTCCGGGCACACGCGGCGAACCACGCGCAACTGAAAGCGACGCCCGCGGCTAGCTACTGCCGAGCAGCTCCAGCTGGCCGCGCCGCGCCACGCGCCGGTCGAACAGTCCCCACGCGCCCTCGCCGCCATGCCAGGCGCCGCCCGTGGCGGCCTTGGCGTATTCGGTGGCGCGTGTCTCGAAGAAGTTCGCATGCTCGACGCCGTTCAACATGGCCGTGAGCCAGGGCAGCGGGTGCTCCTTCACGCCATAGACCTGCGGCAGGCCTAACTGCTTGAGGCGCCAGTCGGCGATGTAGCGGATGTAGGCCTTGATCTCGGCGGCCGATAACCCTTCGATAGGCCCCATCTCGAACGCGAGATCGACGAAGCGATCCTCGAGCTTCACCACGGTGCGCGCGCAATCGACGATGTCGTCTTGCACGCCTGGAGTGAGCGCGCCCGTTTCCTGCGCGAAGGTGTGGAACAGCCGGATGATGCCCTCGCAGTGCAGGGTCTCGTCGCGCACGCTCCACGAGACCACCTGGCCCATGCCGCGCATCTTGTTGTGTCGCGGGAAGTTGAGCAGGATGGCGAAGCTTGCGAACAACTGCAGGCCTTCGGTGAATCCGCCGAACACGGCGAGCGTGCGCAGCGTCTCCGCATCCGACCCGACACCGAACCCCTGCAGGTACTCATGTTTGTCGCGCATGGCGGCGTAGTCCATGAACGCGGTGAACTCGCTGTCGGGCATGCCGAGCGTCTCGAGCAGCAGCGCGTACGCGGCAATGTGCACGGTTTCCATGTTGGCGAATGCCGCAAGCATCATCTTGATCTCGGTGGGACGGAACACGCGCGCGTAGCGCTCCATGTAATTGTCCTGCACCTCGACATCCGCCTGCGTGAAGAAGCGGAACACCTGCGTCAGCAGGTTGCGTTCCGCATCGGTGATGCGGTTGTTCCAGTCCTTGCAGTCCTCACCGAGCGGAATCTCTTCCGGCATCCAGTGGATCTGCTGCTGGCGGCGCCAGTACTCGATGGCCCATGGATAGCGGAACGGCTTGTACGACCGCGATGGCGTGAGAAGGCCGGGTTTGGCGATGAGCTCGATCTGCTTGGTGTTCACTGACATGACAGGCACTCGTCGTATTTATCGTCGTTGAGGGTGTCGAGAGGCTTCTTCGGCCACGACCGCGTGTTGTCCGCTTCCACGCCGGCGAACCCGGCGCGCTGCACGCTCTTGCTGCGGCAGTAGTACAGCGACTTCACGCCGCGCTCCCAGGCCGTCCAGTGCAGCATGAGCAGGTCCCACTTGTGGATGTCGCTGCGTAGATAGAGGTTGAGCGACTGCCCCTGGCAGACGAGCGGCGCGCGATCGGCCGCAAGCTCTATGACCCAGCGCTGGTCGATTTCGAACGCCGTGCGGAACACCGACTTCTCGTCCTCGCTCAATCCGTCGAGGTGCTGCACCGATCCTTCGTGCGCCAGGATGGACTGCCAGGTGTCCTCCGTGTTCAGGCCTTTCGCGCCCAACACTTTCTGCAGCGCCGGATTGCGCACGCTGAACGACCCGGACAGCGTCTTGTGCGTGTAGATGTTCGCCGGAATCGGCTCGATGCAGGCGCTGGTGCCGCCGCAGATCACGGAGATGCTCGCGGTGGGAGCAATCGCCAGCTTGTGCGAGAAGCGCTCCATCGAACCGCGCTCGGCGGCATCGGGACAGGCGCCGCGTTCTTCGGCCAGCGTGCGCGATGCCGTATTTGCCTCGCGACGCAGATGCTTGAACATGCGCAGGTTCGCCGCGCGCGCCAGCGCGCTTTCAAACGGAATGCCATTGTTCTGCAGCCAGGAGTGAAACCCCATGGCACCGAGGCCCACCGAGCGCTCGCGCATGGCCGAGTACTTCGCCATGTCCATCGAAGACGGGGCGTGATCGATGAACTCCTGCAGCACGTTGTCGAGCATGCGCAATACGTCTTCGATGAAGCGCGGCTGCGCGCTCCATTGTTCCCAGGTCTCGAAGTTGACCGACGACAGGCAGCACACCGCCGTGCGCGCGCGGCCCAGGTGGTCGACGCCGGTGGGCAGCAGGATTTCGCTGCACAGGTTCGACTGGCGCACCTTGAGGCCGAGCTCGCGCTGATGAGGGCTGAGCTGGTTGTTAGCCGTGTCGCTGAACAACAGATAGGGCTCGCCGGTCTGCAGGCGCGTCTCGAGAATCTTCTGCCACAGATGGCGTGCGGAGAGCGTGCGCAACTCCTTGCCGTCCTTCGGACTGCGCAGCGCGAACGGCAGATCGTCGCTTACGGCACGCATGAATTCATCAGAGATACAGATGCCGTGGTGCAGGTTCAAACTCTTGCGATTGAAGTCGCCCGAGGGTTTGCGGATCTCGATGAACTCCTCGATCTCCGGATGGAAGACATCGAGATACACGGCCGCCGAGCCACGACGCAGCGAGCCCTGCGAGATCGCGAGCGTCAACGAGTCCATGACGCGCACGAACGGGATGATTCCCGAGGTCTGGCCGCAGCCCTTCACGGTCTCGCCGATGGACCGCACGCCGCCCCAGTACGTGCCGATGCCACCGCCGTTCGACGCCAGCCACACGTTTTCGGTCCAGGTGTTGACGATGCCGTCGAGATTGTCTTCGACGGCGTTCAGGAAGCAGGAGATCGGCAGGCCACGCGAGGTACCGCCGTTCGACAGGATGGGCGTGGCGGGCAGGAACCACAGCCGCGACATGTAGTCGTAGAGCCGCTGCGCGTGCGGGCCGTCATCGGCGTAGGCGCGGGCCACGCGTGCGAACAGGTCTTGCGTGGTTTCCCCCGCGAGCAGGTAGCGATCCTGCAGCGTTGCTCTGCCGAAGTTGGTCAGCAGCGAATCACGGGCCGGATCCGTTTTGACTTCGATGGCGGGACGTGCCGATTTCGCCGAGTCGGCGCCCGGCATCAATCTCTTCGCGCTGGTGATTGCCTGGGAATTCTTTCGGGCGGTTCGCGCGAGTTTCGCGCGGGCTTCCGAGACTGATTGACCTGCCATCCGGTTCTCCATTTGCTGTGGGGAAGCGGAAGCGGCGCTAAGATTTCCGCGGGCGGCGGAAAACATCAACGCTGCTGCCGGCACACCCCGTCCGATCAGAAGTCTTAAAGTGTGCGCCGGCAGGTCTCCTGGCTCACCGCTCCATCGCGAGTTGTTAGGCCTTCCCGGGATTTGACACCCAGTGGCTACACTTTTGCCCCCGAAACATTTGAGGGAAAAAGTCACATTTCGCTTGCGGTCTACAGTTGCGGGGGCAGCTGCGGATTGAGTGACCACTTAAGATCCCTTCACCGCATTCCCTTTTCATCGCGCTCACGCGCGAACCGATGCACGACTAGATGTTGTGTGCCGCGACGGGAATTTGTCAACAGCTTGTGTGTGAGGAAAATCGTGAAGAAGTTTTTGAAGTGGACGGGATTTGTCGTTGCCGGGCTCGTGGGCCTCGCGTTGCTCGGTTTTGCATACCTTTATTTCGCGTCGGAGCGCGAGCTCGGTCGCCAATACACGTTGGCCGACAACGCCACACTCGTCGTCCCCACGGACGCGGGCGAGATCGCTGAAGGCCGGCGCATCGCGCAACTTGCCGGCTGCATGCATTGCCACGGCGACAACCTCGCCGGAACTGTCGTGGACGACATTCCGAATCTCGTCCGTCTCGTCGCGCCGAATATCAGCACGCGGCTCCCGAACTACACCGACGCGCAACTCGCCACGGTGCTGCGCAAGGGCGTCAAGCCCGATGGAAAAAGCGTGTTGTTCATGCCTTCGGAAATGTTCCGGCACATGAGCGACCAGGACCTGGCGCGCGTCATCGCGTTCGTGCGCACGAAACCGCGGGTAACCGAAGGCGTGACGGAGACGACGCAGCTGCGGGCCATCGGTCGCCTCATCGTCGCCAACGGCGACTACGAGCTGGCGGCGCACGCGATCGAGTCGCTGCCCGCGGCAGCCGGAAGCTTCGATGCCAATGATCCCGTGAGTCGCGGCCGCTATCTCACGATGAACTTTTGCAGCGAGTGCCACGCGCAGAACCTGCAAGGCGTCGCGCCGATCAACGCGCCGGCGCTCTCGGTGGCGAAGGCATACTCGCTCGAGCAGTTCACGCGGCTCATGCAGGAAGGTGTTGGCCTGGGTGACCGGCAATTCAAGCTCATGAGCCCGACCGCCAAGGCACGCTTCACTCAATTTTCGCAGGACGAAGTCGCGTCCGTGTACGCCTTCCTGCAATCGCTCTGACCTGCATCGCGAAGCGTGGTGCCGGGTGAACGCCCGGCACCATCGCTCTTCGCTCGTTATGCCGAATAGCCGCCATCCACCGCGATGCTGGCGCCGGTGATGAACGCGGCGCCCTTGCTCGCGAGAAACGCGACGGTGGCGCCGACTTCCTCCGGCCTGCCGTAGCGACCCAACGCCGTGCCTGCCTTCTGCGCCGGTGCAAAGTTGCCGTCCGCGGGATTCATGTCGGTGTCGATCGGGCCGGGCTGTACGACGTTCACAGTGATGCCTTTGGGCCCTAAGTCACGAGCCCAACCGCGCGTGTACGCAGCGACGGCCGCTTTGGTCGCCGAGTAGTCGGAGATACCCGGCCACGGTGAGGCATCGGCGCCCATCGAGCCGATGGAGATGATGCGACCGCCTTCGGTCATGAGCTTCGCGGCTTCACGCACGGCGGCATTCACGCCACCGACGTTGATCGCGAACTGTCGCGCGACGTCATCGTCCTTCACTTCGCCCACGGGTCCCGTGATGAACACGCCCGCGTTGTTCACGAGGATGTCGAGATGGCCGAAATGCTCGGCGACTTTGTTGACGAGCTGCGCCACTTCGCTGGGCCTGGACTGGTCGGCCTGGAAGGCCACCGCGCGCACGCCCTTCTCCTGAAGTTCGCGCACCAGGGCCTTTGCCTTGTCGGGGGAGCTGACGTAGCTGATGGCGACGTCGGCGCCGTCTTCGGCGAGCGAACGGGCGATGGCGGCGCCAATGCCGCGCGAGCCGCCGGTGACCAGGGCTGCTTTTCCGGTGAGTTTCTTGTTCATGGCTTTCTCCTCAATTTGATGTTCGGGCGCGTGTTTTCGCGTTGGGAGCAGGCTATTACCTATCGCCGAACCGATAAATCCCATGGTTGTTACAACATTATTCCCAATGGTGAATAATCGCCGCCATGGATGCCGCCCAGAATTTCAACCAGATGCTGGCCATGCGCGTGTTCGTGCGGGTCGTCGAGGCCGGCACTTTCACCAATGCGGCCAACTCGCTGCGCATGCCGAAGCCCACCGTGACCAAGCTGGTCCAGGGACTCGAGGGCCACCTGCGCATCAAGCTCCTGAACCGCACCACCCGGCGCGTGACCGTGACGCCCGACGGCTCCGCGTACTACGAACGCGTCGTGAGATTGTTAGGTGATCTCGAAGACATCGAGTCCAGCGTCACGCACGCGAAAGAGCGGCCGCGTGGACGCCTGCGCATCGACGCCGGCGCGGCGGTTTCCAACCTGCTCATCCTGCCCGCACTGCCCGGGTTTCTGGCGAAGTATCCGGACATCCACGTGGAGTGTGGCGTCAGCGATCGCCCCGCGGATCTCATCGGCGATAACGTCGATTGCGTGATTCGCGCCGGACCGCTGCTGGAGCCGTCGCTGGTGGCGCGACACATTGGCGACCTGCGCTGGATCACCTGTGCGACGCCCGCCTACTTCGAGAAACACGGCAAGCCCACTCATCCCACCGATCTCGAATCCGGTCACGTGCTCGCCGGCTATTTTTTCCCGCGCAGCGGGCGCATGCGGCCGCTGGCGTTCCGGCGAGACGGCAAGAGCATCGAAATTTCCCCGGGCTCGCGCGTCGCGGTGAATGACAGCAGCGCGTATTTCGCGGCGGTACGCGCCGGCCTCGGAATCGGCCAGTTGCTGTCGTTCATGGTGTCGTGCAGCGACGCCACCGATGAGCTGGTGTCGGTACTCAAGGATTGGCAGCCGGAGGCGATGCCCGTGCACGTGCTGTATCCGGCCAATCGCCACCTGTCGACGAAGGTGCGCGTGTTCGTCGACTGGGCCGCGGAGCTTTTCTCGCAGAGCCCATGCACGCGCTTGTTAACATCCGCGGCGTGAAAGCACTCACTGTCTTTGTTGCCGCGCTGGCCGCGTCACTCGTGACCACGATGGCGGCGCAGGCCGCGCCACCTCATCTCGCCAAACAAGGCACCACGCAGCAACTCGTCGTCGATGGCAAACCGTTCCTGATCCTGGGCGGCGAGCTCGGCAATTCCAGCGCGTCCAGCGCGGAATACATGCGTCCGCACTGGCCGCGCCTGAAGGCGATGAATCTCAATACCGTGCTCGCGCCCGTCGAGTGGGATCTCATCGAACCCGTCGAGGGAAAGTTTGACTGGACCTCGGTCGACGAACTGCTGCGCGACGCGCGCGCACACGATCTCAAGCTCGTGATCCTCTGGTTCGGCGCGTGGAAGAACAGCATGTCCACGTACGTGCCGTCGTGGGTGAAGCGGGATCAGCAACGCTTCCCGCGCGCGCAGCTCGCCAATGGATCGAGCGTCGAGATTCTCTCGGCGTTCTCGACGAACACGCGCGACGCCGACGTGCGCGCCTTCGGCGCGTTCATGGAGTATCTGAAGCGCGCCGAAGGCACGCGGAACACCGTACTCCTGGTGCAGGTGGAGAACGAGATCGGCATGTTGCCGGTTGCACGCGAGCGCGGAGCGGCACCGGACAAACTATTCGCCGGCGCGGTTCCGCCGGAGTTGATGCGCTCGCTGGGCAAGCGCGAGAAGCTCGAGCCGGAACTGCAAGCTCTCTGGAAGAAGCACGGCGCCAGGCCCGCGGGCACCTGGGCAGAAGTGTTCGGCAATGAAGAATCGGCCGCTGAAGTCTTCACCGCCTGGCACTACGCGCGCTTCGTCGAGGCGCTCGTTACCGCCGGCAAGAAGCGCTACGACATCCCGTTGTACGTGAACGTGGCGCTCAATCGCACCGGCCGCAAACCGGGTGAGTATCCGAGCGGTGGCCCACTGCCGCACCTCATCGATGTGTGGAAGGCAGGCACGCCGACCACCGACATGCTCTGCCCCGACATCTACTTTCCAAACTTCGCGCAGCTCGCGGCGCGCTACAACCGCGCTGACAACCTGCTGTTCATTCCCGAGGCCAACAACGCCACGAACAGCCAGGGGCCCGCGAACGCGTTCTTCTCGTTTGGCGAACTCGATGCGTTGGGTTTCTCGCCGTTCTCGATCGAATCTCTTGGCGATGCGCCGAATGCGCTGTCGCGCGCATACGAAGTGCTGGGGCAACTGAAGCCCCTGATTCTCGAGAACCGCGGCAAAGCGCGTATGGCGGGCTTCCGCGCGCGCGTCGAAGAAGACGGCTCCGTCATCGACGCACCCGTGAAGAAAGTGTTGGGTGGCATTGAGTTCACCGTGACCTTCATCGATCCGTGGACGCCGAAAGACAAACAAGCCATCGCCGATCACGGCGGCTTGTTGATCCATGCCGGCGGCGAGGATCTCTGGTTTGCCGGCCAGGGCATCACAGTGACCTTCAAAGGCGCTGACGGTGGGCCGCAATCGGTCGGCATCGATGTCGCGGAAGAAGGCGTATTCGACAGAGAAGGAAAATGGATCGCGGGCCGCCGCTTGAACGGCGATCAGACGCACCAGGGGCGGCACATACGGTTGGCGCCCGGTGCGCCGCAGATCCAGCGGGTGAAGTTCTACCGTTATCGTTGAGGGCTGACGAGCTACGCGCGACGCCGCCGTTTCACCGCGCGCGCGAAGCGCTGGCTTTTCGCGGTGTTGCCGCAGGTCGCCATGTCGCACCACACGCGGCGTCCGCTTTTCGATGTGTCGATGAACAACCAGCCACAGTCGTGGCCGCGGCACACGCGCGTGCGCCCGACGTCGAGCTCGGCGAGCAATCCGAGCGCTTCGAAGACCACGAGATCGAGCGGCAGGTCGAGCCCGCTGGCGTGCGGCTCCGGCGCCAGCCGCAGCTGACCTCCGCCGCTCGCGAGCGCGCCACGCGCCGCGGCGCGCTTCCACGCCGCCTCCACTTCCACGAGCGCGGCTGTCGGAACCGCGCGACGCGCGAGCAGCGCGACGAACGTGTCGTGTAACGCCTCGCGCAGCTTGCGCGCGCGGCCCAGCGTCGCGGCCGCCTCGCGCGGTGCGCGGTCCGCCGCGGCGAGCAACTGCGCGGCGATGCGCGACTCGACCAGGCCCGCCTGGCGCGTCCATTCGATGAGCCGGGCGTAGCCGTCGAGCCAGTCGCGCGGCGTGGTGTCGCGCGCCGTGACGGTGTTCGCGAAGTCCAGCGCGATGTGTCCGCCGACGAAATCTTTCGATTGGAAATCATGGCCTACGGTCTGCATGACCGGTATTTAGCGTTTCACCGGTTGAGATGCAAGGTGTAACCGTTTAAAGTTGTTTTAACGGTTTGAGGATCCACCATGCCCCACCTGACCCGCCGGGATTTCGCGCTCGGCACTACCTGCCTCGCGGGCCTCGCGCACGCTGCCGCATCGAAGCGCAAGATCAGCTTGATCTCCGCGCCCATCAGCCTGGGGCTGCGTCCCGGCGGGAAGGGCCAGGAGCCCGGCACCTGGCGCTCACCCGAAGTGCTGCTGGCGGCCGGCGCGGCAGACAGGGTTGGAGCACTGCGGCGAATATCGCTCGCGCGGCCCAAGTACGTGTTCGAACCACAACCGGGTACGCGCATCCGCAACGGCCATACGCTGCGCACCTTCATGATCGAACTCGCCGGCAAGGTACAGACGGAGCTTGCGGCCGGTCGCTTCCCGCTGGTGCTGGGCGGCGATTGCAGCGTGATGCTGGGTTGTCTCTACGGTGCGCGCCTCGCCGGGGGTCGGGGCCTGGTGCACATCGATGGTCACAGTGACTTCTTCCACCCCGGCAACTACGACACGAAGGCGCGACTCGGTTCAGCCGCGGGAATGGACCTGGCGCTGGCGACGGGTCGCGGCGAGGCGCTGCTCACGCAATGGCCCGGGATCGAGGGCCCGCTGGTCACCGACGAAGACGCGGTTCAGGCGGGCGAACGCGACGCGCAGCAGCCCGACTACAAGGACTACTACGCCGACGTTCAAGATACGGCCATCACGCGCCTCATCATCCAGCAGATCCAGCACGACGGTATTCCGCGCACTGCGGAACGGATCCTCGCGAGGCTCGAGGAGCGCAAGCTCGACCGCGCCTGGGTGCACGTCGACCTCGATGTGCTCGACGAGAAAGTGATGAATGCCGTGGACTCACCCGGTTCGCCGGGCTTCGACTTCGCACAGTTGTCGGCACTGCTTCGCGCGCTGATCGGCTCGGGCCGCGTGCTCGGCTTCGACGCCTGCATCTACGACCCGGATCTCGATCCGGGCCATCGTTTCGCAAGGCCGATCGTCGAGTGCCTGGCGGACGCGGTGCGCTAGCTCTGCCGCAGGCGGCTTTCCAGCCAGCTAGCCTCTCGCCACTTCACTGGAGAACGATCAGCAAGTCCTTCGCGTCCACCTGTACTCCCGGCTTCACCAGCACTTCGCCCACGGTGCCGTCGGCCTCCGCGCGCACGCTGGTCTCCATCTTCATGGCTTCCATCGTGAGCAACAGATCGCCCTTGGCGACCTTCTGACCGACGATCGCTTTCACCGTCGCGATCGTGCCCGGCATCGGCGCACCGACGTGTTTGGTATTCCCCGTCTCCATCTTGCGCTGCGGCGGACGCTTGGCGACCTGAGACTTGTCGGTGACCACGATGGATCGCGGCTGGCCGTTCAGCTCGAAGAACACCTGGCGGGTGCCGTCGTCGCGCACTTCGGACAGCGCGACGAAACGCACGATGAGCGTCTTGCCACGCTCGATGTCGACGCTCACTTCTTCGCCCGGCTCCATGCCATAGAAAAACACCGGCGTGGGCAGGATGGCGCAGTCGCCAAACGCGGCGCGGTCTTTCGCGTAGTCGAGAAAGACCTTCGGGTACATGAGATAGGACGCGAACTGCGTGTCGGTCGCTTCGCGGCCCAGCAGCCCGGAGAGCTTCTTGCGTTCCGCAACGAGATCCAGCGCCGGCAGGTTGGCGCCCGGACGGGTAGCTAGTGGCTTCTGGTCCTTGAGCACCTTCTTCTGGATGCCTTCGGGCCAACCGCCTTCGGGGCGGCCCAGGTCACCGCGCATCATCTGCACCACGGACTCGGGGAACGCCACTTCCACGTTGGGATCGAGCACCTGCTCCTTGGTGATGCCGCTCGACACCATCATCAGCGCGAGATCACCGACCACCTTCGAGGACGGCGTGACCTTCACGATGTTGCCGAACATCTGGTTCACATCGGCGTAAGCCTGCGACACCTCGGGCCAGCGTGAATCGTCGAGACCGACCGAACGCGCCTGCTCCTTGAGGTTCGTGTACTGCCCGCCAGGCATGCCGTGCACGTACACCTCGGAGGCACCGGAGCGGATGTCGCTCTCGAACGCGAGGTAATTCTTGCGCACCTGCTCCCAGTACATGGAGATGGCGCGCAGATTGGCGGGATCGAGGCCGGTGTCGCGCGGTGAATAGCGCAGCGCCTCGACGATGGAACCGAGATTCGGCTGCGATGTGAGACCGGACAAAGCATCCACGGCGCCGTCCACCGCATCGCAACCGGCGGCCACCGCCGCGAGCACGCTGGCGGCCGCGATTCCTGACGTGTCGTGCGTGTGGAAATGCACCGGAATTCCGAGCTCGTCTTTCAGCGCCTTCACCAGCGTGTACGCCGCGTTGGGCTGGCACAGCCCCGCCATGTCCTTGATGCCGAGGATATGAGTGCCCGCGGCTTTGAGCTCGCGGCCCATCTTCAGGTAGTAGTCGAGCGTGTACTTGGTTTCGTTGGGCGAGGACAGATTGCCCGTATAGCAGATGGCCGCTTCGCAGAGTTTGCCGGTTTCGAGCACGGCGTCGATCGCGACGCGCATGTTTTCCACCCAGTTGAGCGAGTCGAACACGCGGAAGACGTCGATGCCCGAAGTCGCAGCCTGCTTCACGAAGGCGCGCACCACGTTGTCGGGGTAGTTGGTGTACCCCACCGCGTTCGCCGAGCGGAGCAGCATCTGCAACAGCAGATTGGGCATGGCCGCGCGGAACCATTCGAGCCGCGACCACGGATCCTCGCGCAGGAAGCGCATCGCCACGTCGAACGTGGCGCCGCCCCAGCACTCCATGGAGAACAGCTGCGGCATGAGGTGCGCGTAGTAAGGCGCGATTGCCGTCATGTCCGGCTGCCGCATGCGTGTGGCCAGCAACGACTGGTGCGCGTCGCGCATCGTCGTGTCGGTGATGAGCACGCGCTCCTGCGCCAGCATCCACTTGGCGAATCCCGCGGCGCCGAGCTCGTCGAACTTCTGCTTCGTGCCCGGCGGCGGCGCTTTCGCAATATTCACCTTGGGCATGCGCGCCAGCACCATGCTCTTGGGCTTGAGGCGCCCTTTCACTTCCGGGTTGCCGTTGACGATGATCTCGCCGATGAACGAGAGAATGCGCGTCGCGCGGTCGCGCTTCTTTTCCCACTTGAAGAGCTCGGGCGTCTCGTCGATGAACTTGGTGGTGTATTCGGCGGTGGCGAACTTCGGGTGCGTGATGACCTGGTCGAGGAAACGCAGATTCGTCGACACACCGCGAATGCGGAATTCCCACAGCGCGCGATGCATGCGCGCGATGGCTTCGACGGGGTTCGGCGCCCAGGCGGTGACCTTCACCAGCATGGAATCGTAGGAACGCGTGAGGATGGCGCCGGCATACGCGGTGCCCGCGTCGAGGCGAATGCCGAACCCGGCCGGCGAGCGATAGGCGGTGATCTTGCCGTAGTCAGGCGCGAAGCCGTTCTCCGGGTCTTCCGTGGTGACGCGGCACTGCAGCGCATGCGAGGTGAGGTGGATGTCTTCCTGCTTCGGTACGCCACTGGCTTCTTCGCCGATCTTCGCGCCGTCGGCAATGCGGATCTGCGCCTTCACCAGGTCGATGTTGGTCACGGCCTCGGTCACCGTGTGTTCCACCTGGATGCGCGGATTCACTTCGATGAAATAGAACTTGGCCGTCTCGGCGTCCTGGAGGAATTCGACGGTGCCGGCGTTGCGATATTTCACCGCGCGGCCGATCTGCAGCGCGTAGCCGCAGAGTTCATTGCGCTGCGCATCCGTGAGGAACGCCGCGGGTGCACGCTCGACGACCTTCTGGTTGCGACGCTGCACCGTGCAGTCGCGCTCGAACAGGTGCACCAGATTGCCGTGGGTGTCGCCCAGGATCTGCACTTCGATGTGCCGCGCCTTGCGCACCAGCTTCTCGAGGTAGACCTCGTCGTTGCCGAAACCCGCCTTGGCTTCGCGGCGCGCGACGGGCAGCAGCTCGGTCAATTGCGCATCGCTTTCGATGACGCGCATGCCGCGGCCACCGCCGCCCCAGCTCGCCTTGAGCATCACGGGATATCCGACAAGCGCCGCCTGCTTCTTCGATTCCTCGATTTCAACCGGCAGCGGCGGCGTCGCCGGCATGACCGGCACGCCCGCGGAAGTAGCTAGGTTGCGCGCCGCCACCTTGTTGCCGAGCGTGCGCATGATTTCGGGCGTGGGGCCGACGAAAATGACCCCCTCGCGATTGCAGGCCTCGACGAAGTCGGGGTTCTCGGAAAGGAATCCATAGCCGGGATGAATGGCATCGGCTTTCGCCTCGACGGCGATGCGCAGGATGTCTTCGATATCGAGATAGGCGTCGACCGGCGCCTTGCCGCGCCCCACCAGGTACGCCTCGTCTGCCTTGGTCCTGTGCAGGGAAAACCGGTCTTCCTGCGAGTAGACCGCGATGGTGCGGATGCCCAGTTCGTTGGCAGCGCGCATGACGCGGATCGCGATTTCACCGCGATTGGCGACGAGCAGGCTGCGGATGCGAGTCAGCATGGATGGCTTCTTCTAATATGATTCCCCGGACGCGGAAGTTTATCGAATGAGGCTGGAAGATGGGGGCTGTCCGGTCATGTGTTTCGGGGCCGTCCCCATGCCCGAGCCTCATTGGTGCTGATAACGCTCGCATGCACTTGGGTTGTGCGACTCGGGAGAGAACATGTTCGCAATCGCGATTCACGGCGGCGCCGGCACATTGTCCGGTAGCAAGACATCGCCCGAACACGACCACGCCTACCGCGATGGCCTGGAAGCGGCCCTCGATGCGGGCTATTCCGTGCTCGAGCGCGGGGGTTCGAGCCTGGACGGCGCGACCGCGGCGGTCTGCGTGCTGGAAGACGATCCGCTCTTCAATGCAGGTCGCGGCGCGGTCCTCACGCGCGATGGCCTGGCGGAGCTGGATGCGTCGGTCATGGACGGTGGCACCCTGGGCGCAGGCGCGGTCACCGGGCTCCGGCACGTGAAGAACCCCATCGCACTTGCGCGGCTGGTCATGGAGCGATCGCCGCACGTCATGCTGGTTGGCGAGGGCGCGGAGGAGTTCGCGCGCCTGCAGGGCGTGGAGATGGTCTCGAATGAATACTTCCGCACGCCGGTGCGGCAGGTGCAACTGCATCGCCTGCTCGGCGGCACCGCTGAGAAAGAAAACGACCTCATCGCCTTTGGCACCGTGGGCGCAGTGGCGCTCGATTCGGCCGGCAACCTGGCCGCCGCCACGTCCACGGGCGGCATGACGGGCAAACGCTGGGGGCGCGTCGGTGATTCCCCCATCATCGGCGCCGGCACGTACGCCGACAATGCGAGCTGCGCAGTGTCGGCGACCGGGCACGGCGAATACTTCATCCGCGCCGCGGTCGCGCACGATATCTGCGCGCAGGTGGAATATCTCGAGCTGCCGCTAGAGCAGGCGGTCGCCAACGTGCTCGGGAAGATGAAGGACCTGGGAGGCAATGGCGGCGTGATCGCCATCGACGCACACGGCGAGGTCGTGCTCGATTTCAACAGCGAGGGGATGTTCCGCGGCGTGCGGACGTCGAACGGCAGGAACGAGGTGGCGATCTACCGGCAGGTGGACCGCCATTCAACGGCGGACTAGCTAGCCCGCAGAAACCTCGCGCAGCGGCAGCACGGCAGTCGCCACCGGGTCGATCTTCTGGATGCTGTGCTCGAGGGCCACGTAACGGTCACGACCCTGGTGCTTGGCGGCATACAGCGCCTGGTCGGCAAGCGCCACGGCTGCGTCATGTGTCGCCAGGCGGTACGCATCCACGGCGACGATACCCACGCTCACGGTGACATACGGCTGCGTCTCTGAATTGGCGTGCGGGATGCGCAGCTCGCGCACCGCGGTCAGCAGGCTGCGCGCGATGCTCTCACCGTAGGATTTATCAGCACCGTACAACACGGCTGCGAGCTCTTCACCGCCGTAGCGCGCGACGAAATCGAGCGGCCGGCGCCGCGCAGCGTCACGCAGCGCGCTGGAAACGCGGCGCAGGCAGTCATCGCCGGCAATGTGACCATAGCGGTCGTTGTAGGCCTTGAAGTAATCGATGTCGATCATGATGACCGAGATGGTCTGACGGTCGCGCTGCGCTTGCTGCCAGACGCGGCGAATCTGGTCTTCGAACGCCGCGCGATTGAGCAGCGTGGTCAGGCCGTCATGCGTGGCCACTTCGGTGAGCTGGCGGTGTTCGAGGAACGCCGTGCGATTCGCGTGTTCCAGCGCATACGAACCGGCAACGCCGATGATGTTTGCCGTGAACAGCGTGAACATGAGGTAGGTAGCCGTGGAGGTGGGCATGCTGCCCATCACCGCCGCCGCCGCCAACGCGCCGAACACGATCAGGTTGGCGCGTGCCGCGGCGCGCAAAGGAAGTCCGATCATGAAGTAGAAGAAGAACGAGGCGAGCAGCAGGCGCCCACCTACCAGTGGAACCTCATTGGCCGGCGAGAACGCCGACATGATGACGGTGCCGATGCCGAACATGGGCGCCACGAAACTGATGCCGAGTTCGTACCAGCGATCGTAGAAACGCTTCGAGGTGAGCAGCAGCATGAGGATGACGCAGGGAACGTGCATGCCGAAGCGCACGACGTTCGTGATGCGCGAATGCTCGGAAGAGAGCACGAGGTGATCGAGAATCGCGAAGCCGACGACCGTGCAGGCCGAGACGATGATGGCGATGCGGTTCCAGACACGCAGCCGCGAGCGATGTTCAGTGCGGAATTCGGTTTCGAGTGGCTCGTCGAAGCGGAGAAAACGGAAACCCTTCGTGAGCAGCCGCGATGCGTCCGAGGTGCTTGGCGTCGAATCTTTCGTGGCCGCCATACGTGCAGGGTCCCTGGAGGTGAGACTGCTTTGTATGTGTTCGGCAGGCGCGGCGCAAGCCGCGCGCGAATCAGCCCTGGATCTGAGCTTTGTCCGTGTGATTGTGCGGCGTCGGTGTCTTCACTCGAGTGCGCCAGACTTCCAGCGGGCTCCATGCCTGCTTGCGCGCAGCCGTCGCGCTCTCGCGGGCGGCCGTCGAAATTCCATCTTCGTTTGCTGCTTTATCTACCGCCAACTCGAGCAGGTTTTGCCCGGTTTGATTCTTGGTTTTCATAGTCAATCCCTAACACTGCTGGACCGTTCGGTCTTCTGGTCGGGGATTCTAGTACGTCGAATGTTAAAAAATAGGCTTCGAGAACAAGATTTTATGGATATGTCAAGACCTTGAAGTGCGTCACAGTTTTCTACCCTGCCGCGTACTCCGACAAATACTGTTCAAAACTCATTCTATCGGCGGCCTCGACTGCCTTCTGCGCGACGAGCGACTCGTCAGCCGCGGCCCTGAATTCAGCCTGGCGCTCCACGTTGGGCGGATAAAGCGCCAGGAAGTACTCCTTGTGGAGGTGCGACATGCGCAGCCCCAGCTCGAAAAACGATTCGCCCGTGGATTCGAGCTCCGCCAGCATGCGTGCCGAGGGAGTAAGGGCCACGTTCTGCACCTTCGCGGCCTGCATGGCCAACGCGGCTGAGAACGGCTTGGCCGGATCGCCCCGATCGAACACTTCGGCAATGCCTTGCATGGAGTCGATGAGCTCATGCGCCCACGCGGCCATCGAAACGGCCCTGCCATCTCGTTGCAATTTAAGACCCGGCTCACGGCCGCGGCGGGCCACCGTCACGTGATTCGCATCGAGTGTGTCCTGTTCCGAGACGCCGATGGGCTGTGAATCTTTCATCAGACACAGCGCGAGGAACATCTCGAGGAAACGCATCTTGTTCTGGTTCACGCCGACCGGATCGAATGCGCTGACATCGAGCGCGCGCACTTCGACGTACTCCACGCCGGCGCGCCGCAAGGCCTTGGTGGGGCGTTCGCCCGAACGCGCCACGCGCTTGGGGCGGATGAAGCTGTAGTACTCGTTCTCGATCTGCAGGATGTTGGCATTCAACTGGCGGTACTCGTCCCCGACCTTCACGCCTAACTTCTCGTACGGCTCGTGCGGCGTGCTGATGGCGCGCGACAGGTCGCGCACGTATTCATCGAGGCTGTTCACCGACACGGAGAGACCGGCCTGGTTGCGATTGCGGTAGCCCAGGTCGCTCATGCGCAGGCTCGTGGCGTACGGTTCGTACGACGTGTCCTTCGAGAGGCGCGGCAGCGTGACGTTGCGGCCACGCAGGAAGGAATTGCACACCACCGGCGAGACGCCGAACAGGTACAGCACGATCCAGCCGTGCCGCCGGTAGTTGCGCAGCAGGTGGAAATAGCGATCCGAGACGAACGGCTGGCCGCGCTCGCGCGACTGCACGATGTCCGCCCACGCTTCCCACATGCGCTCCGGAAACGAATAGTTGAAATGCACGCCGGAGATGGCCTGCATCATTCGCCCGTAGCGCACGCCGAGGCCGTTGCGATAGACGGTCTTCATGCGACCGACGTTCGACGTGCCGAACTGGGCGATGGGGATGCTCTCATCGCCATCGATGATGGACGGCATCGATGTGGCCCACAGCAACTCGTCGCCGAGGTGTTGATAGACGAACTGGTGCAGGTCGAGCAGGTACTGCAGCAGCTCCCAGCTGGTGCGGAACGTCGGCGAGACGAGCTCGATCAACGCTTCGGAATAATCCGTGGTGATGTTTTCGTTGGTGAGCGCCGAACCGAGCGCCTGCGGATGCGGCGTCTGCGCGATCCGGCCTTCAGGCGTGACGCGCAACGACTCCCTTTCGATGCCCTTGCGCCCGCCCTGAATGATTTCAGGCTCGCCGCTGTTCACCAGCGCCGCGAGTGTTTGTTCGAACTTGCGGTCGATGGCGACTCTCATGGGGGCCGGCATCTTGCCGGTACCACCTCATGGTCTGCAATCAGTCAATGGAGAGAGTCATTTAGGAACAGTGTTTGCCTGGGCCCGCAGTACCTGCTCGGCCTCACAATATCGGCGCAGGTCGGCCAGCATCTGCGGCAGCTCCCGCTTGAAGGTCGAGCGTGCCAGCCAGTTCGGGACATATCCCGGCGGGTCGATGTAGACGCGATATCGCAGCAGCGTCCGCGCCCCATTCCCGGCCGGCTCGAACTCCCAGATGCCTTCGTTGGCCTTGAAGTCGCCGCTGACCTGGCGAAACGCAATGCTCTGGTCGGCAACGAAGTCGGCGCGGAAAACGTAGCGGAGCCGCGGCGCGTACCAGCCGAAATCGATTTCCTGTTCGACCAGGGCCCAGCTGGCATCTGCGGCACGTTCGCGAACCCGGCACCGGCGAAGGTGCGGCACGTACCGGACGGCATCCGCGCAGTGGACCATGGACTCGAACACCACCGCGGGAGGGGCATCGATGAGCATGGCTGCCCGCACCGTACCGCGGCGCGCGCTCGCATCGAGCGTGGCGCGAATCATGATTTCGTCTTTCTCGACTCGGTTCGTCTCGGCGGCCGTGAGCTCGAAATCAGCCGCCTGCGCGCCGCCCAGGGCCAAGGCCAGCCCGAGGCCCGCTACAGCCGCCATCCATTGCGCTGCAAAGTTCATGTTTAACGCAATCCCATCCTCAATGAGTGCCGCTCCCGGGCCAAATGGTTCGACCGCTCAAATACGCAATTGTGTTCATTGTCCGTTAAGGAGGATGAGCCTATCGTTTGCCGCATGAAACGGGCATTTGCCGTAATGGCTGTCGGACTACTGATCTCATCGGCCGCGTTCGCGGATGGTTTTCGTTGCGGCACCAGGCTCGTGACCGAAGGCGCCTCGCGCTCCGAGGTGGCCTCCAAGTGCGGCGAGCCCACCGACGTTACGACTGCGCGCAGTGTGTTCCGCCGGCCGGTGATCTGGGGTTACGGGCGGCCCATGTACGTCGGCGAAGATGCCATCGAAATCCCCGTCGAGATCTGGGTGTACAACCTCGGGCCTAACAAACTCATGCGCCAGCTCCGCTTCGAAGGCGGCTTCGTGGTCGACATCGACACGCTGGGTTACGGCTATAACTAACGTAGAGTGGTGCCGGGCCGGGAAACCGGGAAAACTTTTCGGCACGCCTTGGCAATCGCGAAATGCTCGAAAAAGTTTTCCCGGTTTCCCGGCCCGGCACCACTCTACTGCTTCGACGCGATCCAGCGATCGATCTTCGCGGTCAGCACATTCATGGGAACCGCGCCGTCACGCAGGATCTGGCTGTGAAACTCACGCACGTCGAAGGACGCGCCCAGCTGCGCCTGCGCGCGGGCCCGCAGCGCGCTGATGTGCAGCTGGCCTAACTTGTATCCCAGCGCCTGCCCTGGCCACACGATGTAACGCTCCACCTCCGCGGTGACGTCGCTCTCGGCGAGCGATGAGTTGTCGAGCATGTAGCGAATGGCCTGTTCGCGCGTCCACCCTTTTGAATGAAGCCCGGTATCCACCACGAGGCGCATGGCCCGCAGCATTTCGTCGGACAGCCTTCCGTACCACTGGTACGGATCCGTGAACACGCCGAGTTCCTTGCCGAGGGATTCCGCGTACAACGCCCAGCCTTCCGAATAGGACACGTAGCCGTTGAAACGGCGCATGCGCGGCAGATCGGTGAGCTCCTGCTGGATGGAGATCTGGAAGTGGTGCCCGGGGGACGCCTCGTGCAACGAGAGCGTCTCGAGACCGAAGCGCGGCTGCGCTTTGAGATTGTGGGTATTGATGTAAAAAATGCCCGGACGTTTGCCGTCCGGCGAAGCTGCCTGGTAAGAGCCGCCCGCGGCGGATGCCGCGCGGAAGGCTTCCACCGGCCGGATTTCGTAGTCCGCCTTGGGAAAGTCGGCGAACAACTTCGGCAGCAGTGCGTCGATGCGCCGCTTGACGCCACGATAGGCATCCAGCAGCTCGCCCTCGTTCGTGAAGTAGAACCGCGGATCGTCCTCCAGGAACGTGAAGAAGGCGTCGAGGTCACCCTTGAAGCCGACCTGATCCTTCACGGCGAGCATTTCACCGCGGATGCGGGCCACTTCCGCGAGTCCGAGCTGATGAATTTCGTCGGCGAGCATGTCCATGGTGGTGGCGCCGCGAATTCGCCAGCGATACCAGGCCTGGCCGTCGGGGAGATCGGCCCAGCCGACCGTGGTGCGCGCCGCCGGTAGATAGTTCTTCTCGATGAAGTCCGCGAGCCGCGTATACGCGGGCATCACTTCGCCGGTGAGCGCGGCCGAGTACGCGTCGCTGATGCGCTGGCGGTCTTTCGCCGGAATGTTCGCGGGAATCGCCGCCACCGGCGCCCAGAAAATGTTGTCGCCCAGTTTTTCGGTGACGATCTCGCGCAGCTGCGGCACGACCTTGGCCATGGCCGGACGTGGCAACGTGACCCCGCGCGCCATTCCCGTACGCATCATGTCGATGGCGCCGTCGGCCCAGCGCGGGAACTGGCGAAGCCGCGCGAGGAACCGGTCGTAGTCTTGCACGGTGACGAACGGCTGCGGACCCTGGCCCGAGCCAAACAGCGCGAGGTCCATGGGCAGGCCGCTCATCTGGTTGAGCGGCATCAACTCCTCGGGAAATTTCCGGCCCTCGAGCGCGAGTTCGCGCTCGCTCACGAATATGTCGTAGGTGATACGCGCCGTAGGGGAGAGACCGGAGGCATCGATGCGGCGTGCGCGCTCGAGAAACGCCTGGTCCATCGCAAGCTGGCGTTCGCGAAACCCCGGGCTGGTGTTTTCATCGAGCCGGTCGTCATACCGGGAATCCCCGATGGCCGTTGCGGACATGGGCGACAATTCGAGCTGCCGTTCGAAATATTCTTCGACGAGTTCATTGAGCATGGCCTCGGGCGAGGGTGGCGGCGAGGTTGCGCATGCGACCATAAGAGCGGCAGCTAACAGGACGGGATATTTCATGCCGGAATGGTAGCAGGCGTCCACCGGGCGCCCGGGCGGCGATCCCGCGCGTTCGCGCCGAAATGCGCGTCTCCTGCGCCAGCCCGGCGAATTAAACTCTTTGGCCACGGTCCTAGGTCCTGCACGCACAAAGCCTTAACCTACGCCCCATAACTATGTCACCCGCCATCCTCATCGCCGACGACCACCCGCTTTTTCGGGAAGCGCTCAAGCTCGCCATCACCCAGGCTTTCACCGGTGCCCGCACTTTCGAGGCCGACACCGTCGATTCCCTGCTCGCGACGCTGCATGCGCACCCGGAAATCGATCTGCTCCTGCTCGACCTCGGCATGCCGGGCGCGCATGGTTTTTCGGGTCTCGTGCAGGTTCGCGCACATTACCCATCGGTCCCTGTGGTCGTCATTTCCGGCCGCGAAGACCAGGACATCGCGCATCGCACACTCACGCATGGGGCCTCGGCCTTCATCGCCAAGTCGGCGGCCGTGCCCACCATCATCGACGCCTTGCAGACCATCCTGCAGGGCGGTGTCTGGATCGCACCCGACCAGATGGCGGTCGCGGGTGGCCGCGGCGCCAGCGTGCCCGAGGACGAAGCCGCCGCCGCGCGCCGCGTGGCCAGCCTCACGCCACAGCAGTTCCGTGTGTTGTCCATGTTGTGCTCGGGGCAGTCGAACAAGCGCATTGCGCTGCAGCTGCAGGTTTCCGAGGCGACTGTAAAGGCGCACATGACGGCCATCCTCGAAAAGATGGGCGCCGAAAATCGCACGCAGGCGGTGTTGATCGCGCAGCGCCTGGCGCTGCATCAGTTCGCGCCGCCAGTAGAAGAGGAACCCTGATTCGCGCGCGCAATGCGGTCGACGAGCGCGGCGAGCAGCGCGCGTAACGCGGCGGGACGCAAGGGCTTGCGCAACACCGGGAACCCGAGCCGGTCGGCTTCGTGCAACAGCTGCTCCGTGGCGTCGGCGGTCATCAGCGCGCCGGCGCGCCTCTGTCCTTCCGGCGCGTGGTGCACCAGCCGCTCTAACAACTCGAGGCCCGCGGCCCGGTTCTGCAGGTGATAGTCCGCGAGCACGATGTCGATCGCATGGTCCGCGCCGAGCGCCAATGCGGCCTCCGGCGAGGCCACGGCCAGCACGCGGTATCCCCAGCGCGCCAGCAATTCGCGCAACCCGTCGAGCGTCGCGGCGTCGTCATCGACGCACAGGATACGTGCACTCACCGATGCGTCTTCGGCGCGGCCGATCCTGTGTTCGGTGAGTTCGCTGAAGCTCGCCGCGGCGCCCGCGCCGGCACGCGGCACGCGGATGCCGAAAGTGCTGCCGCGTCCGGGCGTGGATTCGAGCGTGAGCGTGCTGTCGAGAATGGCGGCGATGCGCTCGCAGATCGACAGCCCCAGCCCCAATCCCTTCTCGCCCCATGGTGAAGGCAGATCGAGCCGCCGGAACTCTTCGAAAATGGCGCTGCGATTCTCGGAGGTGATGCCCGGCCCCGTATCGATGACCTGCAACTCGACCGTCGCGCCACTGCGTCGCCGGGCTCCGAGCACGACGCTGCCCGACTGCGTATAGCGCAGCGCATTGCCGATGAAGTTCTGCAGAACGCGCCTGAGCAAGCGCGGATCCGAGCGCACCCGCAGCCGCGTGGGCACGAACGAGAGCCGGATGCCGCGCGGCGCCGCGATCGGCGCGAACTGCTTCATCAGCGAGTTCAGCAGATCGCCGACGTCGAACTCCGTGATCTCGGCGCGCACGCCGCCTGCATCGAGGCGCGAGATGTCGAGCAACCCCTCCAGCAATTCCCCGGCCGCGGCCAGCGAATTGTCGACGCTCTCGGCGAGCCCGCGCAGATCGCCATCCTGGCCGGCGCGGCTGCGCAGCGCGGCGTTGAACAACCGCGCGGCGCCGAGCGGCTGCAGCAGGTCGTGGCTCGCGGCGACGACGAAGCGTGTTTTCGACTGGTTCGCCTGCTCCGCCTGCGCAACCGCCGCCGCAAGCTGACGCGTGCGCTCCTCGACGCGCAGCTCGAGCGTTTCGTTGATTTCCCGCAGGCTCTCTTCGTTGCGCTTGTGGCTGGTGACATCGCTGAACGAGGTGACGAAGCCGCCGTCGGGCAACGGTTGGCCGCGCAGC
>Ga0193753_10001171_pt1 | contig 22954 bp, 15 predicted proteins | sample H1c2metaG_FD_144925 | JGI IMG/M metagenome (GOLD analysis project Ga0193753, IMG submission 144925) | Soil microbial communities from a riparian zone of the East river system, Colorado, United States - H1c2 | ecosystem: Environmental > Terrestrial > Soil > Riparian zone | place: USA: East... | reverse complement strand
GCCGAACGGATCGACGCCGCAACGCAAGTGATCGCCGAAAACGCGCGCGCAGTGCAGGATCCGAGCACCCGAGGCGCGCTTTTCGAGAAGCTCGGGGATCTGCGCGAACAGCTCGGCCACGCATTCGGCGCGGGCGAGGCGTACGCAAACGCCGCCGAGCCGCTGCGCAGCGGCCGCCTTTGGGAACTCTCGGAAAAGTCGTTCGCGAGCGTCGAACGCTGGGATGATGCGGCCGCGGCCGCCGACCAACGCGCGCTTCTGGCGACCGATGCCAAAACGCAGGCGGCGCACTTGGGGCGCGCGGCCGAGTTTCTGACCCACGCGGGCAACGAAAGCGAGGCGGTCCCGCGGCTCGAGCAAGCGGCCGATCTGGACCCCGCGAACGACGAATACGCGTCGCTCTTGAGCGAGCACTATGCCGCCAAGGAGCAATGGCCCAGCCTCGTTGCATTTCTCGCACGACGCGGCGAGCGCGTCCCCGACAAGAGCAAGCGCGTGGAGCTCCGGCGCCAAGCGGCAGGCCTGTACGTCACGAAGCTTTCCGACAAGGAGCTCTCGCGCGAACAATGGCTCAAGGTGCTCGAGGACGGCGACGACCGCGAGGCGCTGGAAAAGCTCATCGAACTTGCCATCGAGCGAGAGGATCACAACGAGGCGGCGACGCTCCTGCGGCGTCTCGGCGGGGCCGTCGTCGAAGAAGACGACCGGATCCGCGTGGCGCTGCGCGAGGCCGAGATTTTAGCCGATGGAGTCGGCGACATCGACACCGCCATCGTGCGCTACGAGTGGGTCCTTTCGGAGCTCGATCCGGCGTACCGCCCTGCCCTTCGAGCGATCGCCGATCTGGAGGAAGCGCGCGGCAACCTTCGCGCGGCCACCGTCGCCCTCGAACGCGATCTCGTCTTGGTCACCGAGCAGGCCTCGCACGCCGGCGATCGCGGCCCGCTCGCGGCGCACCTGGGGCACCTCTACGAGCGTCTCGACGATCCCGCGAACGCGATTCGCGCGCTCGACGTCGTGCGGGCTGCGGATCCCGACGATTACGATGTGTTGAGCCGGCTGTGTGCCCTGTGCGAGCGCATCGAGGATTGGCAACGCGTGGCCGATCTTTTGGCGGAGCGCATCGAGGTCGAGGCGGACGAAGGCGACGCGAGCGCGATGACCAAACAGCTCGCCACGATCTTGGTCCAGCGTCTCGATCGGGGCCAAGAAGCGCTCGCCGCGTTGACGGAGCTCTGCGATCAAGGGGACGAAGAGTTGCGACGAACGTATGTCGAGCTGGGCGACCGCCTCGGGTGGAAGGGAATCGTCGCCACGAAGCTCGTCGAGTGGTGGTTCGGGGCACGCCAAGGTCCTGAACGCGCCACGGCTTTGCGGGGCGCCTTCGAACGCTACATGGGGCTGGCACGCGATCAAGACGCGATGAACGTGGCCGCGGAACTCGTGCGCAGCAACAGCGCCGATCTCGACGTCGCGAAGGCGCTCGAAACCTTGGCACTCAAGGCGGGCGATCTCGAGGCGCTTTCGATCGCCCACGAACGGCTCGCCCGCGATCTCACCGGCTTTGCGTGCGCGGCGGAGTTGGTGCGGCAGGCGGAGGTACTCGTGGACGTAGGCCTACCGTACGCCGAAGCGATTCGTCTCAGCGAGCCGGGGTTGGTCGGTCTCTCACTCGAGGAGGCGGGACCCTTCGTCGAGCGTCTCGCCGCGCTGGCCGACGACGCGGACGACGTCATCGAGGTCTATGAGCGGCAGGTGTCGCGCGCGCAGGCGCCCGGCGATCGCGTGCGGTCGCTCGCCCGCGCGGCCCAAGTGGCCGCGGCCAGAGACCAAGCGGAGCGCGCGCAAGGATTTCTCGAGTTGACGCTGTCAGGTGTTCCGACCGCGGACACCTTGTCGATCGTGACCGAGTTCGCGGTGGCAGGAGATCAGGCGACGGGCGCAGAGCACCTCCGGCGCGCGTTGATCCACGCGCTCTCGCAGGGCGGCACCGACGCACGCGATGGCGGGCGAACACGTGCGTCGCTGCTCCGTCGCGCTTCTCAAATTGCGCGCCTCGATCTGGGCGACATCGATCTCGCGTTCTCGCTCCTGGGCGATGCACTCATCGCTCAAGTGGACGACACGACCCTCGATTTCGTGGAGGCGCTCGGGCGTGAAGTCGAAAGCCCAATGCGGAGCGACGCGGCGTTCACACGAGCTCTTTCCGAAGTCTTCGATGGCCAGTTCGTGCGGCAACTCCTGGCGCGGCGCGCGCGCCTTCGCCGTGAGGACCTCGGCGATCTTCTTGGCGCGGCGGCGGATCTCAAGAGGCTCCACGACTTGTCGCCCAGCGACCGCACGGTCCTCGAGCAACTTTCGACCTTGCTCCGCGAGCTCGGAGATTTTCGTGCGATCGTGCAGGTCTACGAGGACCTCATCTTGCGCGGCAAAGATACGGATATCCGCGCGGAGCTCGCGCGGCGGGTTGCTCGGATGTGGGAGGAGCAACTGCAGGATCCGCGCGAGGCCGCCGACGCGTGGCGGCGCGTGTTGCGGATGAAGGCGAACGATTCGGAAGCGACCGAGGGACTCGAGCGCGCCAAGTCGAACATGCTCCGAAAGCCGGATCCGGCTGCAAGTCTCGATGCCTACGCCCCTCCCGAGCAGGATCCTATCGAAGATATCAGCAATGCGATCACGGCCGAATCGCCGGACGTGACGAAACCGGCAGCGATGCATCGGCCGGCTGCGCAGACGGTACGTGAAACCACCGCCGAGGCGCCGACCGTGCGGCACACGTATCTCGTTACGGGCAGGGCCGCTCCCCCGATCGACACCTTCGAGCCATCGGACATCGATGTTACCCCGGCCGAAGGGATCCTTCCGGCCTCCAGCGAGATCGTCGAGCTTCACTCGGGCGATCTGGTCGAGCATCCGGCAGAATACGAGCCGCTCGCACAGACGTTGGCCTCGTCTTACCGGCGTCCGCCGGTCGAGGGCGAAATCCCGGTCGATGCGGGTGCGGGCGAGGTGGAGGAAGACGACGAAGAGGAGGTCGTCTCGGTCGAGGAATTGATCGACGAGGGCGACGCGCACCCACCGAAGGCACGCGGCCACTCCTGAACAGCTACTTCTGCGAAACGAGCTCGCCGTCTCGGAGCGAAACGTCAAGCCCGAGAACGAACGGCGTATTGATGGAACCGTGACCGAAGGGCGCGCCGCCGTAAACGGGGATGCCCATGCCACCGAGACACGTGTGGAGCGCGTCCGCGGCGGTCACCCCATCGGGTCCCGCCGGGCAGTCGACGAAGTCGCCCAAGACCACGCCCGATGCCCGCGCGAGGTGCCCCCCCAAGCGGAGAGACGTCAGCATGCGATCGATCCGGTACGGCGGCTCCGTCACGTCTTCCAGCGCGAGGATGCAGCCGGCTGGGAGCTCCAGGCGGCCGGCCGCCGCCATCGCCTCGAGCAACGCGAGATTTCCCCCGACGAGAGTCCCGGTCGCGTTACCACCCGCGACGGGGTGCAGATTCGAGAATCGAAGCGCAAGGTCGGCGCTCTCCAGCGCGCGCTGAAAATCGCTCCGAGCCGGCTCCGCCATGCGCCCAAGCGCGGTCACGTGCGGGCCGTGGAGGGACGCGATGGCGCGCCTCGTCGCCTCGACATGGAGCGCTGTGATGTCGCTGAAACCCACGATCCACTTGGGGCGGGCGGCAAATTCGTCCCACGGAAGCTGGTCGACGATGCGCATCACGCCGTACCCTCCCCGCGCCATGAGGATGGCTTTCACGTCCGGATCCGTCATGATCGATGCGAGCTCGTCTCGACGGCGCGCATCGTCGCCGGCCAGATAGCCGCGTCGTTCGAAAATCGAAGGCGCGGGACGGATGCGGTAGCGCTCGCCCAACCACGCGAGACCGCGCTCGAACTCGGCGCGATCGAAACCGCTCGCCGGCGCCGCAACGGCAATCAGATCCCCCCGAGCCACCGCCGCCGGTCGGGTGAAACTCATGCCCCAACCTACCTGCTCTCTCCCTCTCGAGGGCGATCTTTGTTACTTCATGGACGTGCTGGCGAAATCCAAGGATGTCGTTCCTCTATCCAGTTTCTCGAACGGCGAGCCTTCTTCGTCCGCGCTCGTGCGCATTGGATCGGCGGCGCGACGCGCCTGGCCATGGGCACGGCGCGTCCGAGAGGTCGCCGAGAACACACTCGAGACGTGGATGACGTCCTTATGCGGCGAAGACTTCGCCGCACGGCTCGAACGCGTGCCCGTCTCGCTCGGGCCATCGGGGGTCGACCCTTTTGGCCTCGATCCGGGCTGGACGAAGTACGCACTCGCCTCGGCGGCATTCCTCCATCGCCACTATTTCCGAACGGAAGTCTTCGGCGCAGAGCACGTTCCCAAGGGGCGCGTCTTGCTCATCGCGAACCACTCCGGGCAGATCCCATTCGATGGAGCGATCCTCGGCGCCACGATGTTCATGGATGTCGAACCCCCGCGGTTCATTCGCGCGATGGTCGAGAAATGGTCGCAGAGCCTCCCGTTCGTCTCGACGCTCTTTCCGAGGGTCGGCCAGGTCGTTGGTGTCCCCGAAAATGCGCGACGGCTCCTCGAACAAGACGAAGTGTTGCTCGTCTTCCCCGAAGGGGCGCGCGGCATTTCGAAGACGTTCGATCGTCGCTACCAACTCACCGAGTTCGGCCTCGGCTTCATGCGTCTCGCGATCGAAACGAAGGCGCCTATCGTGCCCGTTGCGGTCATCGGCGGCGAAGAGCAATACATCTCCGTCGGCAACTTGGAGACGATTGCGCGCCTCTTGCGAATGCCCTCGTTCCCTGTCATTCCGCAATTTCTGCTACCCGGCGGGCAATTGCCCCTTCCCACCAAGTACCGGGTCTACTTTGGCGAGCCGATGCACTTCACCGGCGACCACGACGACGACGATTCGGTGATCGAGGAAAAGGTGTGGCTGGTGAAGGCGACGATTCAATCCATGCTCAACCGCGGAATCAAAGCGCGGCGCAGAGTCTTCTGGTAGCCGTGGAATCGCTCGACAAGACACCGTCCGGCTCGTTCGTTCTTCATCCTGCACCGGGCGAAGAAGGCGCCATCCTCATCACGGGCATTTGCGGCCGTCTTGGAAAACGCCTCGCGCGTGTGCTGCACCGAGAGCGTCTCGTCATCGGCGTCGATCGGCGCGCGTTTCCCGACAAGCCGAAGGACGTCATCCACCAGCAGGTCGATATCCGACGCAAGAAGCTCAAAGACGTTTTCCGCGCGCACCCCATCTCCGCGGTGATCCACCTCGGGACCATGCACAATCCGCGTGCGTCTTCCGGCGAACACCATTCGTGGAACGTGGCTGGTTTCGCCAAGCTCCTCGAATACGTCGCGCACTTTCACATCGGCAAGCTCGTCGTCCTCTCGAGCGCCAATGTCTACGGCCCGCAGCCCGAGAATCCTCAGTTCCTCAGCGAAGAGTCGCCGCTCCTCGGCGGCGCGAACTTCGGCGAGATTCGCGATCTCATCGAGGTCGACATGCTCGCCCAAAGCTTCTTCTGGAAGCACCCGGAGACCGAGACGGTCATCTTGCGCCCGGTGCACATCCTCGGCTCGGTTCGTAACGCGCCGTCCAACTTTTTGCGCCTGCCGACGATTCCGACCCTGCTCGGTTACGATCCCATGGTGCAAGTGATCCACGAGCGCGACGTGGTGGAGGCGATGCGGCTGGCCACGGTGCCCGGCGTGCGAGGCGTCTTCAACGTGGCCGGCCCCGAGCCCCTCCCGCTCTCGCGCATCATCCGGTTGCTCGATCGACCGAGCATCCCCGTTCCCTACTCCATGGGCAGGTCGATCTTGAAGCGCCTCTGGTCGCTCCGCCTCACGACGTTCCCCGCGCCCGAGCTCGATCACATTCGCCACGTCTGCATGGTCGACGACCGCCGTGCTCGGGAGACCCTCCGCTTCCGCGCCAAGCACTCCATCGCCGAAACGGTCCGAGCCGTCGATTCCGACAGGTGACCTCGGAGCCCACGCGCAACGTCTTTCGCGGTCGACTCATCCAACGTCCTGGTCGCGTGCCTGGTGCAGAAGCTCTGCCCTCTGCCCTTACCCTCACACCGCACGCACGAAACGGCACCCCCCCATGGATCTCTACGGCCAACTCTTTCGGTCGATTCTGTGGCCAACCTGGGAGTCGAGGATTCGGCGCCGCCCGACGCTCGCGCGCTACGAATTTCTCGAGCGGACCCAATGGCGCTCCGTCGACGAACTCCATGCAGTTCAGACCGGCGCACTTCGGCGCCTCGTTCGCCACGCGCATGCGAACGTCCCGTACTATCGCCGCAGGTTCGACGAGGTGGACCTCACCGGCTCGGACATTCGGGGGCCCGAAGACCTCCACAAGATCCCCATCCTGACGCGCGAAGAAGCGCGCGCGCACGGAAAGGAGCGCGAGTCTACCGCGCACCCATTTCCGACCATCCGCAAGAACACGGGCGGTACGACCGGGCAGCCGCTTCTCTTCGGCTACGATGCCGACAGCGAATATTGGCGCCAAGCGATCAAACTGCGCGGCTACGGCTGGGCGGGCTATCAGCCGGGCGACCGCGCACTCCACTTCTGGGGCGCGGCCAGTCCCCCGTTCAGTCTGTCGAAAGCGCGAGCTAAAGTGGCGCTCGATCGGCTCCTTCGCCGCGAGACATACATCCCGTGCGCGGTCATGAGTGAGAGCGGTCTGCGTCACGTGGCGGACTTGCTCCGGCGCTCGCCGCCCAAGGTACTTGTATGCTACACGCAAGCGGGAGCCGAACTGGCGCGGTTCGTCAACCGGCACCGACTGCGGACATGGCGCAGCATTCCCGTGGTCTGCGGCGCCGAACGACTCTACCCCGAAGATCGCGCCGAGCTCGAGCGCGCCTTCGGCCCCGCGGTCTTCGAGACGTATGGTTGCCGGGAAGTCATGCTCATGGCCAGCGAGTGCGAGGCCCACGAGGGGCTCCACGTATCGATGGAGAACGTCATCGTCGAGATCGTGGTTACCGAACCCGACGGACGGCAACGCCCAGCCCACGAAGGTGAAACCGGCGAAGTTCTGATCACCGACCTGCACAATCTCGGCATGCCCTTCATTCGCTACCAGATTGGCGATCTGGCCGTTGCCGGTAGCCAGAGTCGGTGCCCTTGCGGACGGCATCTGACCCGAATCGCCAGGGTCGAAGGACGCGCTACCGATCTCCTGCACGACGCCGACGGGTCGGTCATCAGCGGCATTGGCTTCCATGTCCTGTTCACCGGACTGGCGGGCGCCGCGCGTCAGTTCCAAGTGGTCCAACACCGCGATCGGTCCGTTACGTTGCGCATCGTCCCCGGCGACGGCCTAAACGACGTATCACTCGAAAACATCCGCCGCGGCTGCTCGGAACTGCTCAAAGAGGTTCCCGTGCGCATCGAAATGGCCCCCGAGATTCCCCTCACCAAAGAGGGAAAACGGCGCACCGTCATCGTCGAAGCCTAGCCCCTCGTTCGCGGTCCCTTTTTCGTTTGGAGCCGCCCGCTGGTCGTTCCGGCCTCCCCTCTCCCCAACCCTCCCCCGAAGGGGGGAGGGAGCTGAGACCCTTGGCCCCGTGGGGGCGCCCGGCTCATAACCGAGCGAGACCAAGCGCGGCCAAGGCGGACCGAGGAGGCGTACTTCCCGTACGCCGACGAGGTCCAACGCCGGCCGCGCGCAGGGATCGCTCGGTTATGAGCCGGGTGCGTGGGGTTCGTAGGCGAAGTAGGGGAGCGCGACCATGCCGCGAAAGTACGAGGGTGGCACGTCGACCTCGAGTGAGAGGCGGCGCACGTCCATCGGATCGAAACGCCACACGGGGTTCGTTCCGGTGCCGTTGGTGAAGCCGAGCTCGTAGCCCGCGGCGCGGATGGCGTTGCGCGCGTGGGGGGCGCGATGAAGCGCCTTGCCCACCGGGTAAGCCACCGCATCGATGCGTTCGCCGAGCACTTCCTCCAAGTCGTGCTTCGACCCTTCCAGCTCGTTGCGCAGTCCGGATTCCGACAAGGTGTAAAGCACACGGTGTTCGCGGGTGTGCGATTGAACGCTCATGCCCGCGCGGCGGAGCGCGCGCACGTGGTCCCAGTTCATCATCAGCTCGTCGACCATCCGCCGTTCGACCTCGCGGGGGAGTGTTACCCCCGTCGCCCGCTCCAGGTCGTCGAGATAGCGCGCGAGGTCGAGATCGTAGTGGCTCTTGATGACAGCCATGGCGCGGTGCGCGGCGACGATCCGTTCCGCGCGGCTCGTTCCGATGGCCAACGTGACCGGACGCGGGTAGGTCAAGGTCAGCGATTCGCGCCGCGATTGCTTCACCAAGTAACTCACGCGGTCCCACCAAAAGAGGCGCCGCTCCTCGATGAACCGCGTGGCGATGAAAAAGACCGCGCGCACGCCCTGGCGAACCAGGATAGGGAGCACCGTGTCGTGATTGTCGCGGTAGCCGTCATCGAACGTCAAAAGGACGGGATTGTGCGGCAACGACGCGCCGCGACGGAACGCAAGAAGGTCGTCCATACCAATCAAATGGCAATATCGTTTGAGGAACACGAGCTGCTCCTCGAAGGCTTCGGGTCGCGCGTCGACCACGTCGCCGTCGACCATCTCGGCCAACGCGGGATCGGTGACGCGATGGTACGTGAGCACGGTGAGCCATGGGCTCGAAGCGTGTGACCGCAGTCGCAACACCAAAGATAGAGCACCCGTCCCGTCGAGAAGCTTCGAGAGCCTCGTGCGTGCCATATCTCCCCCTTTTTTGCCGACCCGCTCCGACCCAACCCGCTCCGACCCGACCCCCTCTGACCCAAATGGTGCGTCTGGAGTGATCATGAGTGAAGCAGCTCCCCGACCGTCGTGAGCTCGAAGCCCGCTCGACGCAGCCGCCCAACAATCGTGGGCAGAGCCGAGAGTGTCCACGATTGCCCCTCGTGCATGAGCACGATTTCCCCGGCGCGCACGCCTCCGAGGCGCTCTTGGACCTCGATCGAATCGCGCGTGCGACAATCGTCCGAGTCGAGCGACCAAAGTACGGTCGTGTAGCCGGCAAACGCCACCCGCGCGAGCGTGGCCGGCGTCAGCTCGCCGCGTGGCGGACGCACGAGCGGCCTGGGCGTGGGACTCGGCGGAAGGAGATCCGCCGTGTGGATCAGTTCGTCCACGAGAGCGCGCCCGTCGAGCGAGGGGAAAGCCCGATGCGAGAAACCGTGACTCGCCACCTCGTGCCCCGCCGCGACGATGGAACGAACCAGCCCCGGTCGTCTCTCGGCGTTCATGCCGAGGAGGAAAAAAGTTGCGCGTACATGGAGTTGGTCCAGAGTGCGCAAATAGCGAGGGGTCATCTCGTCGGGCCCGTCGTCGAAGGTCAACGCGACGCGTTTTCGATTTTCTCGCGATCCACGCATGAACAGCAGGTTCGACGGCAGAGCATGAGCGACTGTTCGCACGAGCTGGGATTTGACCTGCGAGATGGAGGACTCCTCTCGAGCCGGAAGCATCACCCTAATACCATGCCCGCTCGGCCCTTTCCGTTGCGCACAAACGGATCACGCACGTCGAAGTGCAAAGATTGTCGCGACCCAAGATATTCGCGTGTCGCGTGTTTTAGGGGGTGGTGACGTGTATTTCCGGAGAGACGCGTATTTGCGGAGGGCCGGTTTCGGCGCGGGAGAGCACGCCTCGGTCGGAAGCCGCGCGAGCACCGCGAGCGGGAGCATCTCCGAACCGCCGCATTCTGGGCAGGCTTGCGCCTTTGCTGTATGCGACGCACGTATCTCTCCAGCTTTCTACCTCGCGCGTAAAACTCCGCGGCGGGCAGGCCCGTACTGGAGGAATGAGAGGTTAGTTTGGGGTGTTTGATTCCATGGTGTTCCAGGAAAGAGCTCATCAGGTGAAAAGTCCATCCACGTCCCGCTCACCCGCTCCGGCGACCCGTGCAGTCGACGGGGAGGACTCCGTTCAGGCCTACTTCCATCGCCTTTCCCGAGTGCCGCTGCTCACGCGCGAAGGCGAGGTCGAGCTTGCTCAGCGGATCGAGCAAGGCGAACTCATGATTCTAAGCACGCTCGTCGCATCGCCGTTCGCCGTGCGGGAGCTGGTCTCCCTCGCGGACGAGCTTGCCGAGGGCAAGCTTCGCCTTCGCGACCTAACACGCAACTCCGTGGAGTCGGAGAGCCCGAGCGACGAGCAGATGGCGACGGTCGCGGTGCTCGAGCAATTCGACCCGGTCCGCAAACTCGCCTTTGAGCTGCGTGGCAAACACCACCGCGCGTCGCTCCCGCCGTCATCACAAGAGAGGGCTTCACAAGAGAGGCCATCACAAGAGAGGGCTTCACACCCGCCGCCGTCACCGCCGTCTTCACAGATGGCTTCGCAAAAGATCGCATCGCGAAAGGGCGCAGCGTCAGCAGTGCATGGCGCGCAGACGGCGAAAAAGAAAGCCCCGAAAGCTCCCCCGTCGCCGCTGCAGATCGCCCGCGAACGAGCCCGACGCGCGCTCGAGGAGATCCGGCTCACGCGCGGCGTGCTCGATCGCGTCACCGCGCGCCTTCGCGCCCGCCTCGTTCCCGATAACGACGCGGAGGACGGGGCGACGCTCGACGCGCTTCGGCACACCGTCGCCACCATTCGCCAGGGCGAACGCATCGCCGACACGGCCAAATCGTCGCTCGTCGAGGCGAACCTTCGCCTGGTGGTTTCGATTGTCAAACGTCGTAAAAACTCGCCGCTCGGCCTGCTCGATCTGATCCAAGAAGGAAACATCGGGTTGATGCGCGCCGCGGAGAAATTCGACTATCGCCGCGGCTACAAATTCAGCACGTACGCCATGTGGTGGATTCGGCAGTCGATCGCGCGCGCAATCGCCGATCAGGGTCGCACGATTCGCACGCCCGTCCACATGGTGGAGACCGGGCAAAAGATCGCGCGTGCGCGAAGGCAACTCGAGCAGACCCACGGCCGTGAGCCAACCCCCGAAGAGCTCGCACACGAGCTCGATCTGCCGGTCAAAAAGGTGATGACCGCACTCAATGCCGCGCGAACGCCGGTCTCGCTCGAGGCCCCGGTGGGCGACGATGGCGAGGCGAAACTCGGCGATTTCGTCGAGGATACGCACAACCCAGCCCCCGTCGAGGTACTGGTTCGCAAACGCTTCGTTCAAGAAACGCGCGAACTCCTCAACGAGCTGACCCCGCGCGAAGAGCGCGTGCTTCGCATGCGTTTCGGGCTCGATGACGGCAACGAGCGCACACTCAGCGAAATCGGGGAGTCGTTTTCCTTGACCCGTGAACGAATCCGCCAGATCGAGACCCAAGCACTCCGCAAGCTGCGCCTGCCGACGCGCGCGCGCCGCCTGCGGACCGATCTCGAGCCTTAGATCTCGAGCCCTCGGATATCCGGGCCTTGGATATCTGGGCCTGCCCTATCCGGCGTTTGGATATCCGAGGCTTGGCGAGCGGCATGCCGTGCTAAACACGCCCTGTGAGCACTGCACGAGCGAAGTGGATAGAGGCACTGAACGCGACGGATGGGGTGAAAATTACCTTCGAGGGGCCCGTCCCGTTCGGGGGCGCCGAGGTCTTGCGGTATCGGCTGGAAAACGGCCTGCGCATACGGCTCCTGGTCGACCGAAGTGCGCCCGTGGTGAGTTACTTCACGTGGTACGGCGTCGGTTCGCGTCACGAGAAGCCCGGCAAGACGGGGTTGGCGCACCTTTTCGAGCACCTGATGTTCAACGAGACGGAGTCGCTCAAGGCGGGTGAGTTCGATCGGAAGCTCGAAGAGAACGGTGCGGAATCGAACGCCGCCACCTGGCTCGACTGGACCTACTACTACGAGAGCCTCCCGGCCGACCGCCTTTCCCTCGCCATTCAACTCGAGAGCGACCGCATGGCGCACCTGGTTTTGCGCGAGCCGCAAGTGGCCAGCGAAAAGGAGGTGGTGGCCAACGAGCGCCGCTTCCGCGTGGACGACGACATCGAAGGGGCCGCCAGCGAGCTGCTCTACAAGACGGCGTACACCGTTCACCCCTACCACTGGCCCACCATCGGCTGGATGGAGGACATTGCCGGATTTTCTCCCGACGATTGCGAAGCGTTCTACCGGACGTATTACGCACCGAACAATGCGCTCGTGGTCATCTGCGGCGATATCAAAGAGAAAGACGTCCTCGCGAAGATCCAAAAGGCGTACGGCCCGATTCCGAGTTCGCAAATTCCGCTGGAGGACACACAACCCGAACCGCCGCAGCTCGAAGAGCGCCGCGTCGCGATCCGCAAGCCCACGCCGACGGAGAAGCTCTACATCGGCTTTCACGGCCCCGCGTTGGGAGACGCCGATCACGCCCATCTGACGCTCCTCAACGAAATCCTTTTCGGCGGGCGTGCGTCTCGTCTCTATCGCGCGCTGGTCATCGACAACGAAATCGTGAGCGACTTGCGCGGCTGGGTGGCGACGTTTCGTGATCCGGGTCTCTACGAGCTGCAGTTCACGGCCCGGCCGGGCAAAACCGCCGCGGACATCGAGGCGATTTTGACGGGCGAACTCGCGCGCGCGCAGACCGAGCCCGTATCGGACGACGAACTGGCGCGCGCCAAAGCGCGTCTCGAGCTCTCGACCCTGCAATCGATGGAGACCATGAGCGGCAAGGCCGAGCAAATCGGCTTCTACGAGACGGTCCTCGGCGACGTGTCGGCAAGCTTTCGGCGACTCGAAGAGTATCGGCGAACGCAAGCCGGAGACGTGCTCCGCGCCGCCCGGCGCTACATCGTGGGCCGAGCCCGCACCGTGATCCATGTCTCGCCCGAAGACGCGGCGCCGAGCACCACGCAGGAGGCCGCACAATGACGACCGAGCGCATCGAACTCGAAGGCGGCGCGCTGCTCTTCATCGAAGAGAGCCACGCCATCCCGCTGGTCGAAGTCGTCGTCTCGTCGAGAAGTGGATCGGCCCATGATCCGGCCGAGAAACAAGGGCTCTCTCGGACGACCCTCGGCATGCTCCGCCGCGGCGCGCGTGATCTGACGGCGCGTCAAATCGAAGATGGGCTCGACCGGCTCGGGAGCGAAGTGTCACTCGACGTCAACGCGTCGATCACCACCGTCTATGGCCAAGTCATCGAGCGAAATCTGGAACCGTTCATCGAACTTTTCGCGACCCTGCTCGAGTCGCCGACCTTTCCCGAAGATGAATACGGTCGCCTCAAGCGCGAAATCGTGGCGGACCTCGTTGGGGCGCGAGACAACGACCGCGCGCTTGCACAACGGGCATTTCGCCGGGGGATTTTTCGCGATCACCCGTACGCGCGATCGAGCGCGGGCACCATCGCTTGTGTTCAGTCGCTCACGACGGACGACGCGCGAAGTCAATTTCGAAAACACTTCGTCAAGGGCAACCTGGTCATTGGCTTTTCGGGCGACATTGCCCGCGAAACGGCGGAGCGCTACGCGCGGAGGCTCATTCGAAACGTCCCCGATGGTCCGCGCCTCGAGGATCCCGTTCCGCCGCCCTCCACCATCGGTGGGCGCCGCCTCGTCTTCGTCGACAAGCCGGAGCGGACGCAGACGCAGATCCTCATCGGGCAACTCGGCACCTCCCCGCACGACGACGACCACGTTGCGCTCACGGTCGCCAACGCCATCTTCGGCGGCACCTTCACATCGCGTCTGATGCGCGAAGTTCGCTCGAAGCGCGGCTGGTCCTACGGTGCATCGGCGCGCCTCGGAATCGACCGACAGCGACAGGCCTTTGCAATGGTGACCTTTCCTGCCGCCGCAGACGCGCCTGCGTGCATTGCCCTCGAGCTCGAACTCTTCTCCGAGCTCTTGGAAAAAGGGATCACGGCGCGCGAGCTCTCCTTCATCAAACGCTACCTCGCGCGCTCGTATGCCTTCGAGGTCGACACCGCCAGCAAGCGGCTGCACCAGGCGCTCGACGTCGAATTGCTCGGCCTCCCCGCCGATTACTACTCCGGGCACACCGCGCACGTGGAGGCCGTCACCTTGGACGCGGCCAACGCGGCGCTGAAGCGCCGACTCAATACACACGATCTGTTGGTCTCGATCGTCGGCACCGCCTCGGAAATCGAAGGCAAGGTGCGAGAAGTCATTCCGGACCTGTCGTCTCACGAGGTCGTCCCGTTCGACCGCGAGTGAAGCTCCGTTACGCGCGCTTCGCGAGAGCCTCGGCGAGGGACGTGTCGTAGCGGCCCGCTCGGAATTCGGGGCTCTCGAGGATCGCCTGCAAGAAGGCCAGGTTGGTGACGCACGGCGCGATGGTCGTCGCGCGGAGTGCGCGCGCCAGCTCCGCGATGGACGCCTCGCGGTCCTGTCCCCACGCAACGACCTTCGCGATCATCGGATCGTAGAACGGAGTCACCTTCGAGCCCGCCGACACGCCCGATTCGATGCGGAGCTCACGGGTCTGCGCATCACCGACGCCGCCCGCCCAAACGAGTTCGTCGATCGACCCGGGCTTCGGGATGAAGCCCTTTTTCGGATCTTCGGCATAGACCCGCACCTCGATGGAGTGCCCTTCGGGGCGGACGCCCGACAGATCCGGGAGCGCTTCGCCCGCCGCAATGCGCAGTTGCAACTCGACCAGGTCGAGCCCCGTGACCATCTCGGTCACGGGATGTTCGACTTGCAGGCGGGCGTTCACTTCGAGGAAAAAGAGGTCCCCCGATGCATCGGCGATGAACTCGCACGTACCGGCGCCGACGTAGCCGACGCTCTTGACGGTACGGAGCGCCGCATCGAACAAGTCCGCACGGCGCTTCGCCCCTTCTGCGCCCTGAAAAAAGGAGGCCGGCGAAGGCGACTCCTCGAGGACTTTTTGGTGGCGCCGTTGCACGCTGCACTCCCGCTCGCCGAGGGCGTACGCATGGCCGTGTGCGTCGCAGAGGATCTGCACCTCGATGTGGCGCGGCTCCTCCACGTAGCGCTCCAGATAGACGCGCGCATCGGCAAACGAGGCTTTGCCGCGGTCCGAGCACGACTTGAGCGCGCGTTCCATCCCGGCTTCTTCGCGGACGATCTGCATGCCGATGCCGCCGCCGCCGCCGACGGCCTTCACGATCACGGGGTATCCGACGCGCGCGGCGATCCGCTTGGCCTCGGCCACGCCCTCCGGCGTATCTGTCGCGATCGGGTCGTCGGTGCCGGGTACGGGCCGCGTTCCGGCCGCGAGCGCGACGTGCCGGGCCTTCATCTTGTCCCCAAATGCATCGAGAACATCGGGCGACGGGCCGATGAAGGTGACGCCGCGCTCGAGAACCCGACGCGCAAAGTCGGAGTTTTCGCTGAGAAATCCGTACCCGGGGTGGACCGCGCGGGCGCCCGTTTTTTCGATCGCGGAAAGCAGCGCATCGCGATTCAAGTAGGAGTCCTTCGGCGGCGACGGGCCCAAAAGGACCGCTTCGTCGGCCTCGCGCACGTGCGGGGCATTCGCATCGGCCTCGGAGTAGACCGCAACGGTGCGGATACCGAGCCGCCGGCACGTGCGGATAACGCGGCGCGCTATCTCGCCGCGGTTCGCGACGAGAACCTTCTCGAAGAGGACGGACATAGAGCCTCTCTATCAGGCAGGAGGCGGCTCGCTCAATCGCAACGATTCAGACGGCCTTCGCCAGCAACGGCAAGACCTCGAGCGCACCGATGAGCAGCCTCATGCGCCCCTCCTCGAGCTCGGGCTCCGGCGCCACGACCCGACTCAGTGCTTCGCCGTCGAAGACGTGAACCACCGTGAAGAGCCATGTCTCGAGAAGCGCAGGCGGAATCATCTCGATGCCTGGAACGCGCTCGGCCGTTGCGATAATGGCCGCGTAGTACGCCTTCATCGGCGGGCCGAGGGCGTGCCGGAGATCCTTGTCGGTTCGCGCGGCGCACAAGAGCTCATAGCGAACCGTGTTCAGCGGCGAACGACACGCATCGCGCAGCTTTCGCATGGCGCCGGCGATGGTTGGCTCCCCGTCCTGACCTCCCCAGAACGCCGCGTCGAATTGCGTGATTTGGCGGTGCGCGACCTCTTCCGCCACCGCGATGATCAGATCGAGCATCGAGGGGAAATGCCGAAAGAGCCCGCCGTGCGAAACGCCGGCCCGCCGGCACACTTCCTTGACCGACGTGGCGGCATAGCCGACTTCACGGAGCGAATCGATCGCCGCTTCCACCAGCTTGGCCATGGTGGTCTCACGCCGTTCGCGCTGACTTCGACGAACCTTTTTCGTCGATACGGCTTCGGCGCTCACGCGGCTCGCTCGCTCCGGCTCGTTTGCGCCGCCGAGGGAGGCTCCGGCGCGGGCATCGCGCGGTGACTCTCGCGGCTCTCGCCCACCCGAAGAAAAGACCCCGTTCGCATGGTTTCGCCGTAACCGGCGAGAAATTCCCCGTCCGAGTACACGACGCGCCCTCCCACCAAGGTCGCCCGCACCGCCTCGCCGCTACGATTCACCATGCGGGAAAGACCGCCGTATTCGGCGACGGGGGCTTCGTAATACGCGTCCACTTGGGCATCGAGCCCGGCGGGATCGACGACCACGAGATCGGCGCGGTCGCCCTTTCGCAACGTGCCCGCACGGATCCCGTACCAGGCTCCCAGTTCACCCGTGAGCCGGTGCACGGCGCGCTCGAGCGACATGAACGGCTGCCCGGCATCGATCGCATCCTTCACGCGGCGGAGCATGCGAATCGGAAAGTTGTAAAAGGCCATGTTCCGAAGGTGCGCGCCCGAATCGGCGAAGCCCATTTGCACCGCGGAGTCTGCGGCCAGCTTGTTCAGGATGGCAGCGCGATGGTTCGCAATCGTGGTCTTCCATCGAACGTGCGGCCCGTGTGCGACGACCAGATCGAGGAACGCGTCGACCGGATGGATCCCTCGTTCATCGGCGACCTGCCCGAAGGATTTATCGACCACCGAAGCATCGGGACACGCGACGATGTGCGCGTCGTAAAAATCGCGATGCCATACGCGCGGTGAAAACCGCACTTCGTAGTCGCGTCGAAATTGACGCCGGTAGTCGCGATCGGAAAGGAGCCGGTTGCGCTCGACTTCTTCCTTGAGGTGCAGGGCCGCTCGCCCCGCGCCGAATTCTTCGAAGACGACGAGATCGATGCCGTCGGCGTACACCTCGAAGGGGACCGGCAGGTGCTGCCAACGAAAATCCGCACCGGTAAACCGATTGAGGAAGCGCGCCACGGAGCACAGAGCCCGCACCAAAAGAGGGGTCGACTTCGCATCCGCGGCCGTGAGGAGCGTGGTCTTGAGCGCCTTGCGCCCGAAGAGGCCCATGCTCTCCCAAAGGAAGCGAACGGCGTTGACCTTCGTGGTGATGTTGGGTGCGCTTTGAAGGACCCTGCCGGCCCGCCGCAAGATCCGATTGAACCGCTTGTACTCGGTCCACGTTGCAAACGTCGACGGCAGCGATTTCGACCGGTACCGATCGCCGTCGAGTTTGTCCCAAGGGTTCGTCATCGTCGACAGGCCCAAAAAGCCGCTTGCGATCGCGTCGTCGAGGAGCTCCTCCATGCGCCGCATTTCGACGTCGGTCGGCCGCACGCGCGGATCGACCGCGCGCCCCAGCCCCATGACGTGCGCACGCAGATCCGAGTGCCCGAGAAACGCCGCCACATTCGGGCCGAGCGGCAAGGACTCGAGAAACCGCACGTAGTCGCCGGCGCTTTGCCACGTCTTGTGGCGCTCGAGCAGCGCGAGAACGTGCTCGCGTGGCACGGCTTCGACGCGGCTGAAGAGGTCTGCGCAATCGAGCGGCGAGGAGTGCACGGTGGAGAGCGAACAGCTTCCGAGAAAGATGCTCGTCACGCCGTGACGCACCGACTCGCAGAGGCCCGGCGCCGCGAGGATCTCCGCGTCGTAGTGCGTGTGAATGTCGACGAAGCCGGGCATTACCCACTTGCCGGTCGCGTCGATGACCTCGGGGCACCCTTCCTCGGAAAGGGGCACAGCGGATACCGTCTCGACGCGGCCCTTGCGGATGCCGAGATGGCGCATCGCGGAGGGGGCTCCGGTCCCATCGAACCAGCGCCCGTTGCGAATCACGACGTCGTAAGCAGCTCCCATAACGAACCCTCCGTCATGTTCACTTTAGCGAGATAGAGACCGCTCGCAATCTTTTATTTTCCGCAGCAAGAAGCTGCAGGAACTGGCGTGCGAAGGCTCGATTCGCCTCCGCTGCCGCGTGCTACTCGGGCCTACTCGGGCTCGTCTTCCAGAGCGCGACTGGAAAGACTGATCGCGCCTTCTTCGACGGCGGACTGGACGATCACCGTCGCCTGCTCCTCCGAGTACCCGAGTAACTTCCCGAGACGCCCCAAGATGGTCTTCTCGGAGGGAAGCTGGACGCCGTCGGCGTGGGTGATGATGGCGGCGTTGGTGAGCAACAGCTCGCGGTCTTCCGCATTGAGCCGGTCGAGCGCCATGTCGCTCTCGAGCCCCCGCTCCGTTCGGACGAAGCTCGCGAGCTCTTTGCGCTGCTCCGTACTGACGGCATACCCGGAGATCACTTGGTCCACGATCTGAAGCTCGGACGGGTCGGCGTGACCATCGACCCACACGACCGCGGCCAGCGCGCGGATGACGTCTCGTTCGCGGTTCGTAAGAGGGCGCGGCGGTGAGGCTCCACCCCGCCGGCTCGATGGAGACGCACTTGGGACCGGCGGCGGAACGGGCGTGTCTTCGTCGGCGGCGTAGACCGCATCGTCGGCCACCAGACGAGCCGCGGCTTCCCTCGCGTCGTCCGCGTCGTCCGCCTCGCCCGCCTGGGTTGCGTCGCCCGCGTCGCCCGCGTCGGTTCGAGGATTCGATTCGGCGGGCGCGTCTTCGCCCTCTGGACCAGCGGCCGTTTGGGCGACCTTTTCGACGTCCGCGCGTGCGTCGTCGTCCGCTGCCGGGACGGCGCCGGGCGCTTTGAGGGTCTCCTCGACACGCTCGATGCGGATCTCGACGCCTTCGTTTCGTAGTTGGTCGGCGACGAACTGGTGCACCCCGGCGAGATCCGCGCAGGACAAGCGCACCAAGAGCTCACCGCCCACGAGCCGGTGACACTCGAGGACCTCCGTTCGATCGATCGCGACGCGAAGCACATCGCTCTGCCGCTCGGGCACCGCGGAGATGAAGACGAAAGCCGTCACCATTTGTGGACCTCCAGAGCTCCATTATGAGCCAAGAAACGCCCCGCGAGCTTAGCTACTGCAGGTAGTCTTTGTCGCGCAGCTTCTTCGGAATGTACTCCTCGGTAATGAAAGAGATGCTCTTGGTGAGCAAGGCGTCGACCTCCATCTTGAAGCCGTTCTTCAAGAGTTCCTGGATTTCGCGCTGCCACTTTTTATCCTTGAACCAAGGGTAGGCCTTCATCTGCTCGGCGCGGGCAATGTCTTCCTTCGAAAGTTTGATTTCGACCGCCGTCGGCAAGGTGAACTTCTTGTAATCGAACGAGCTCATACCGAGGAAGCGAACGCCCGGTACCGCCATGCGCATCGATTCGTAGGCAAGGTTGATCGAACCCTGTTTGAGCACCGAGTAGATGTAGAGCCCCCACGGATCGTTATCGACGAGCACATAGATAGGGAGTTTGAGCTCCGTGGCCATGCGCTGCAGCAGACGACGCGAACCGCGGGCCGCTTGCCCTTCCGACGTCATCAGGATGCACTTGTGCTTTTCCCAGAAGCGATCCTCGTTCAAGCGGTGCCAGACGGCTTGCTTCTCGACGCACAGGATGAATTCGGCCTTATTTCGCACGAATTTGAGCTGATCGTCCTCGCAGATGCTCGGGATCCCCCACCCTCCGCGGCCCATACGCGTCAAATCGATCTCGTCGCCCGCGTCGTTGACGACCAGCGAGCCGACGATGAGCCCGCGCTTGTTGGCAAACAGGTGCAACTCTTCGCGAAGCGCGTCGATCGTGACCTCGAGATCCTCGATGATCGGATCGCTCTCGCTCTGGTCTTCGAAGGTGTTCTCCGAGGTGCCCGAGAGCGTGTGCTTCGTCATGTAAAACATCTGACGAATGCTGACGGTCTTGCCCTCGTCGATGAGGGTCTTGCACCCGCGCGCCACGAGAAAGGTCTGCATGAATTTTCGCGCCATCGACGTGTTGAAGAACTCGCGCGATTGGGTCTTTTTCCCAAGCTCGATGATGCGTTTTTTCTCGTTGAAGGCGACGTTGGAAAGGGCGCGCATCCGGATGGAGAGCGCGGGGTTTTCCTTCTTTTCCACCGTGCTCAGCGCAGACTTGGCAAGCTGCTCGATCTTGGCGAGCGTGCGGACGTCTTTGTCGGTCGTCTTGGGCTTGCTCGGTGCTTTCTTGGCCGCCATGGGTCCTCCTTGTCAGGTCGCGAGCGAAACGGGGCCGCGCTTCTTCGGTTGATGGGGGCGTACCGATTTGCCGCTGCGCTTCTTCGTCGGCATCGGCGGGGGAGCTTTTACGGCGGCCGCCTTGGGCTTCGGACCGGCCTTTTTGGCGGCGGCCGCGGCCACGGACGGGGACGGAGCTGCGGCGGCCGCGGACGGGGCTCCGCCCGCTGCCCCCGAAGGCAGGTCCGGAGGTGTCGCGCCTCCCGAAGGCGGGGCACCGTCCGGCGTGGCCTTTGGCTTTTCCTCGGCGATGCGAACGAAGTTGGGGAGTGCCGAGAAAAAGGACTTCTGCACCACGTCCTTCGGGCGCGCCAAAATGCTGCCGATCGCCTCCGAGACTTCCGGAATGTAGCGCTGGAACAGATGCAGGCGCTTTTGCTCGCTGACGGCGCGTTCGCGCGCGCGAAGATGCGCGCCGAGTTTCCGGCCGCACTCTTGGACGGCGAGCTTCATCTCGCGCAAAAGCTCGTCGTAGCCCGCAACGGCCTCTTTGGCCTCGCTCGTAAACGGCACCCATACGCTGGCGAGGTGTACGACGATGGCGACCGGCCCGAGTGGCAACGCGCCGCGCGGCTGCTGCAGCTCGTAGGAGCGCCAGTTGGTGTCGTAGATCGACTCGCTGATCGCGCACGCTTTGGGCTGATATTGAAGCGGGACGCGGTTGGCGAAGCGCATCACGTCCGCGGGATCGTCGGTCGGAAGCTCTCCGCCATAGGCGAGCCCCACTTCGACCACGAACGGATTGCCGCGATAGACCGACGGCGGACGCGTGGTCGAGACGTAAAAATCGGCCTTGAAGCGGCGTTTGAGCCCCTCGATGAGCAGCGCTTCGCCGATGGGAACCACGCACGAGGCGGAAGGCGCCTTGACCTTCACCTGGCCGAGCGCCGTGTGCAAACGATCCACATCGTCGCCGACGATGCTGGAGGCGGGCGTCTTCGCCTTCACTTTCGCGAGCGTGCACACTTGCTCGGCGAGCGATGCGCTAATGCGCGAAAAATCGTCCATCAGGACTTGCTTGACCGACTTGCCCGGCGAATCGTGGAGCATCCGGAGGAGCATTCCGAGCTCGACCCCGTGCGGATGCGGCTTGATCTCCTCGGCCTCTCGCGGCAGCTCGTCGGCGACGCGCGGAAAGGAAAGCACCTCCCCCTTGGGCGGACGGAAGATCAGCCCGAGGTGAGGATTGGCCACGACCGTTTGCTCGAGGTACGCCTCGACCCCCGTGCGCCCTCCGCGATACGCCGCAACCAGCTCGATCTCGACGCGCGTCCCGTGTTCTTTGTCCCACTCGACGACTTCGTCTTTGAGGACGTCCGGATGATTGCGTTTCGTGTCGATGCGAAGCTCGATGCGATGCGCCGGACGCCCTTTGCCGATCTTCGAGATGATGACGACCGGTCTGCCGGTGGTGAGCTGCCCGTAGAGACCCGCCGCGCTGATGCCAATCCCCTGCTGCCCGCGCGATTGTTTGAGCCGGTGGAACTTCGACCCATATAAGAGCTTCGCGAAGATCTTCGCGATCTGCGGCTTGACGATCCCCGGCCCGTTGTCCTCGATCGCCACCCGAAAACGCGACGAGCCCGAGGCGTTGGTGGGGCTCCCAACCTCTTTGACCTCGACGATGAGCTCGGGGAGGATGCCCGCTTCTTCGCAGGCGTCGAGCGAGTTGTCGACGGCCTCCTTGACCGTCGTCAGCAGCGCTTTCGCCGGATTGTCGAAACCGAGCAGGTGGCGATTTTTCGTGAAGAATTCGCTCACCGAGATTTCACGTTGGCGCGAGGCCATCGTTTCGGCGGTGGCTCTTCGCGCAGGGCGACTGGCGGGGATCGGCTCTTCGGCGGGGCTCGCCGTCTCCATCGGTTCGACTTGAGCCTCGACCCGCGCGGCTCCTCTGGCGGCTCTCTTCGACATCGCCGACCGGAGGTAGCTCGTGGGTTGAACAAATGTCAAGCGGAGGAGGAAGTGCTCGGTTACGTTGGGCGCCGATGATCCGGCGTCCCCTCGTCATCCTCATCCTTCTTACGGGACTCAACCTACTCAACTACCTCGACCGCTACGTCCTGTCGGCGGTGCTGCCGAAAATCGAAGTGGAACTGGGGCTGACGAAGTTCGTCGAAGGCGCCGCCGCCACCGTGTTTCTCATTGGCTACTTCGCCACGAGCCCCATGTTCGGCGTGCTCGGCGACCGAGGTCGGCGCACGCGTCTCATGGCCCTCGGCGTGGCCGTGTGGAGCATTGCCACGCTCGCGTCCGGACTCGCAGGGGGCAAGTGGTCGCTTCTCGCGGCGCGCGCCTTCGTCGGCGTGGGTGAGGCCAGCTACGCCACCATCGCCCCGACCTTGATCGACGACCTGGCGCCACCCGCCCGAAAGGGTCGCTGGCTCTCCGTCTTCTACGCGGCGATCCCCATTGGCTCGGCGCTCGGCTTTTTCACCGGCGGCCTGGTCGAGCACCACTTCGGATGGCGCGCAGCCTTCTATGTCGCGGGCGGGCCGGGGCTCTTGCTTGCCCTGCTCTGCCTCGGCATCGTCGAGCCGCCGCGGCGCGCAGCGGCG
>Ga0193753_10001170_pt1 | contig 22956 bp, 21 predicted proteins | sample H1c2metaG_FD_144925 | JGI IMG/M metagenome (GOLD analysis project Ga0193753, IMG submission 144925) | Soil microbial communities from a riparian zone of the East river system, Colorado, United States - H1c2 | ecosystem: Environmental > Terrestrial > Soil > Riparian zone | place: USA: East... | reverse complement strand
GAAGGTCAGGCCGTTCAAAAGTTCGCGATCAAGCGCATGAGTTCGATGGTCCAAGCATTGAAGGCGGAGCACCGCGTCCCGGGACGTTTGCTCAGCTTCATTGGTCACCAAGCGAACTTGCGCATGCTGACCTCGGTCGCGGACGCGTGCGACATCCCGGCGGCACGGCACTTCCACAACGTTTGTGATTTCGGCAACACCGCTGCTGCCGGATCTGTGAGCGTTCTCTCGAGTCGTTGGGATGCGTGGAACAGCGAGGATGACATCGCTGTCGCGGGCGTAGGCGCAGGCCTCACTTGGTCGAGCTATTTGCTGCGTTTCGCTCACTAGCCACCATGTCGGTGGGGGACCTACGAGGCCGGCAAGTATGGTGTGTCTGTCCTTGCCATGCACAGCTGTGACGCGGCAAGCTGCTATTAGAGCTCGTTTGCGGGCTTTGCAGTACGTACGTGTCGGCGTGGCAGCGGCCTCGTCAGAAATCGCGTGAGCAGTCGCGCGCCAAGTCGTGAGCTGGCATTTCCCTCGCTGGCCCGCCTGGGCTTTCCGGAAGGACATGATTTTGAAGCGTGGATGGCAAGTGGTTTGGGTGTTGCTGTCAGTCGGCTGTGCCGGTGAGTTGCGTGACCCCGGTCGTTTCGCGTTCCTGTACGACAACGACGGTGGTGTCACGGACAGCGGGTCGTCGGGCACGAAAGACGCCGGAGGCAGCGGGAGCGGAGGCCGGAGCGGTAGCGGCGGGGGCGGCGGCGGCGGCGCGGACGCGTCGATGACGACGCCACCAGCGGCACCGCCGATGTGCGTGACGGCGTTGTTCAAGATGAAGTGCGGAACGATCGGTTGTCACGCGTCCGGCGGCACACAAGTAGATCTGGTTTCCCCAAACGTGGCGACGCGCCTCGTCGGTAAGCCGAGCTCGAGCCAGCTGCTCTGCAAAAACAAGACGTTGGTCTCCGCCACCGGTGGAGACAGTTTGCTGATCGACAAGATTACGGATCCGCCGCCGTGCGGCGGTCTGATGCCAGTCACCGGATCTCTCACTGACACCGAGCGCTCTTGCTTGACGGACTGGGTTTCGTCGCTTGGGGACTCGAACTGAGGTGAAGCGATGATGCGTGCTTTGATAGGAAGCCTCGTGCTTTGGTGCGCTCTTTCGGGCGCTGCGCGAGCGCAGACCCGGGTCGTGGTGTTCGACTTCGAAGGTTCTCGCGAGGCCTCGCAGATCCGATCGAAGATCATCGACATTCTCGAGGACAACGCCGTCGAAGTCGTTTCGACGAAGGTGGCGCTCGCGCAAGCGCGGCGCTCGGGCGCGGAGCTGGATAGCGAATCGGGCCGCGTGCGCGTCGGCAAGAAGTTACGGCTCACGGCGTTCATCGAAGGTCGCCTCGATCGAGGGAAGCGCGGCGCGATGAAGGTGAACATCACCGTCTACACGGCGCGCGATGGCTTGAATGCGGGTCAGATGAGCTTGAGCGCGCCGAAGAAGCAGCTCTTGAGTGAGGTGCACGCGACGTTTTGGGACCAACTCGGGCCCGCGATCAGGGGCGAGACTGCGCCGGTGAACGAGCCGGAGCCCGAGCCGATCGCGGCAGCTCCGCCGGTCCAGCAGCAGCGCCCGGTGCGGCAGCAACCCGCCGCTCGCGGGCAAGCGTCCGAAGACGGCGAAGAATCAACCGAACCCGTCGAGGGCGAAGAAGTCGCAGCGGACGAGCCGGAGGAGTCGCAGCGGACAGCTGCGGCCAATGCGCTCGACATCAACCTCGGCGCGCGCTTCGGCACGCGTAACTTCGCGTACAACGATCCGCTTCCGGGTTTGCGCAAGTACGGCATGAGCCTGAGCCCGAACCTGCGCTTGGCCGTGCGCTGGTATCCGGTCGCACACTTCGACGATGGAGCGTTGTCGAACATCGGCTTGGATCTGCGCGGTGAAGTGTTGGTCGGTGTGACTTCGAAGAATCGCGCCGGTCAGAAGTTCGAGACGAGCGCGCACAGCTTCGGCGTCGGTCTGCGGGGCCGCATTCCATTCCGCACGTTCGAAGTAGGCGCGGTAGTCGGCTACGGCGTGCACGCGTTCAGCTTGGAGAGCACTTCGAAAGCGTCGCCCGACGTTCCGAATGCAACCTACGGCTTCATGCGTGCGGGCCTCGATGCGCGCTATCAGTTCTACGAACCACTCTACCTCTCGGTGCAAGCTGCGTATCTGCTCGGCTTGTCACACGGTCAGATCGAAGACCAATCCTGGTTTCCGCATACGTCCGGGGACGGAGTCGAGTTCGAGTTCGCGTTGGGTGGCGCGATCTCGAAGTTGCTCGCGATCGAAGCGGCGTTTTCAATCCAGCGCTACTTCATGTCGTTCGACCCACTACCGAACGATCGAAGCGTGCGTGACGACGGTCGCGTCGCTGGCGGTGCCGTAGATCAGTACTTGTCGGGTCGAATCGCGATGGTGATCCGTCTGTAACTACTAGCCATGCGTCGATACGATGTCCCAGGTTTCGGCAGCCTGACGAAACCCGCCCGAACGAGTCATGAAAATGGCTGGTTCGAGGACTGAAGTCAGAACTATCTCGCGACGTGCCTAAACCCGATTGTCGGCGTGGCGCGCACGGTATTGCGAATCAGTCCCGAGCATTTGCGCGAACAGTGCAGTTCTCGAACGACGCATTGCGCGGACGCGTCGAAACCTGATATCCCCACATCGACTCCATTCGCCTGCAGGAAATGCTTGGCCTCATGACGGCGCGGTACCCCGATGTTCGATGATTTTCGGCCGTCCGCAAACGCGGGAGAAGCACGTCGGAGAATGGGTGGCTCGATGGCCGTGGCCGTCGCCGTCTATACAGTTCTCGGCTTGCTGATCGTCGGCGGCACGACTGCAGCGACGAGCAATGTCGTCGAGCAGATGACACAAGTCGAGTTCGCACCGCCGCCGCCTCCACCACCGCCGCCCCCGCCGACGCCCGTCATCGAAGCGCAGCCCGTCGCGCAAACGCGACCGAAGGTGAAGCGCAAGGAGCTGAAGGCGCCGGAGAAGCTTCCGCTCGATAAGCCGAAAGAGTCGGACGCGCCGCTGTCCGACGCAGCGCCGAGTGGTCCGGTCGAGGGCTTCTTGAACGGCGTCGAAGGCGGAACGGGTACGAAGGCGGCGAAAGTCGCGACGCCCGCACCACCGCCGCCGAAACTCGAGCCGTTGATTGCGCCCGTTCTCTTGCCGGGCAATCAACAGCCCGCGTACTCGGCGAGTGCGAAGCGCAAAGAGATCGAAGGCGTCGTGGTCGTCGCGTTCGACGTGCTCGAGAACGGCACGGTTGCGAACGTCACGATTACGAATGGTCCGGAAGAGTTGCGCGAGAACGTCCTGAAGGCCGTGAAGACCTGGCGTTTTTCACCAGCGAAGCGGGGCGGTAAGCCCGTGCGCTTGCACCTGATCAAATCGATTCGCTTTCGCTTGACCGACGCGTAGCACGCGCGGCCGGCACTGAAGACCGACACGCGGACCTGACGAAGCAACGAGGGAAGACTGGCATGGAAATCAACTTTCTAGAGCTGTGGAGCGGGATGGGTTTAGCCGTGCGACTCGTGGTCTTGGTGCTGACTGCCCAAGCCATCGGTTGCATCGCTGTCGTGTGTGATCGGGTCTGGGTGCTATTTCAGTCGCGTCAGCGGGCCAAAGAGTTTGCCGCGACAGTGCAGCCGGCGATGGAAGCCGGGCAGTACGATCAGGTGCTTCGCAACGTCGATCAGGTTCGGACGAGCCACCTCGCGACGTACATGCAGTTCGGCTTGAGCACGTTCATGGGGCGTGTGAACGCGGGCGATGACGCGCAGCGCGCAGCCGAGCTCACGCGACGCGCGCTCGAGCGCAAGGGTGACGCAATCAGCCGCGACCTCAATCGCGGGATGAACGTGCTCGCTTCGACTGGTTCGACCGCTCCGTTCGTCGGCTTGCTCGGCACGGTTCTCGGCATCATTCACGCGTTCAAGATGATCGCGGCGAACGGTTCGGGCGGTATCGGCACGATCGGCGCTGCAATCGGTGAAGCATTGATCGTCACCGGGTACGGGTTGTGCGTCGCCATCCCGTCCGTGCTCATCTTCAACTGGCTTTCCGGCCGGATCGCGGACTACGAGGCGGGCTTGATCAACGCCGGCAGTGAGCTCATCGATCGGCTCGAGACCGGCGTCGTCACGGAACCGGCCTCCGGCCAGCCGACCTCAGGCGGTGCAGTTGCAGCGGGCGCACCACGCTCCGCGAAGCCGGCCTGGCGCTGAGCATGCGGTCGCTCGCGAGGAACTCGAACCGGCCGCAGCCGGTGATGAACGTGACGCCGCTCGTCGACGTCGTGCTCGTGCTGCTGATCATTTTCATGGTCGTCATCCCGATGATGGAAAAGTCGGTGGCGGTCGACTTGCCCAACATCTTCAACGTCGACCCCGAGGCGAAGGGCAAGACCGATCCGTTCACGCTGTCGCTCACGAAAGATGGCGGGATGTTCTTCGAGCAAGAAAAGCTCGAAGAGGATTCGTTCAAGTCGAAGCTGACGGCGGCACTCGAGAACGAGCCGAATCGCCGATTGGTGCTGCGGGCCGATCGCGGGTCGCACTACGGCGAGGTGCGCAAGTTGTTCAAGACATGCCAGGAGATCGGATTCCCCGGCATCTCGCTCCGAGTGAACGAGCTCAAGGGTTCGGAACAGAAGAAGAACTGAGGTTGTGCCATGGCGATGACCGTAGGCTCGAGCGGGGGCAAACCCGGGCGGGCGACACCCAGCATGAACGTGACGCCGCTCGTCGACGTCGTGCTCGTGCTGTTGATTATCTTCATGGTGATCACGCCGCTGATGGCGCGGCAGTTCTGGATTCACTTGCCGAACCAGGTCGACAAGAACGAGCCGGCCGTACCGGATGAAAACGATGGGCCCGTCGTCGTGAGCGTGACGAAGGCGGGCGAGATCATGATCAATCAACAGATCGTGCCGGATGCCGAGTTCTCCGCGAAGTTGAAGCGTGTGCTCGCGGCGAAAGGCGACCGGACCGTGTTCTTCGATGCCGACGAGGAAGCCGAGTTCGGCAAAGCGGTGGCCACGATGGATCTCGCACGCGCGGGTGGCGCGGCCACGATCGCGGTGCTGACAGCTCCGCTTGGCGGGCCAGCCGCCGCAGCGGCGCCCGCGCCGTGACGCGGGCGCCAGCTCCGAGCGCGTTCAGGTGATCTTCAGCTGATCGCCGATCGCTGGCCCTCCGAGGGCGGGATCGCTGCACGAGTCGCGACCGGTCTCGATGCGGCCGGCGAAGCGCCGCGTGTAGCCGGCGAGGCCTTCGACCGTCGACGTGAAGTCGTACCAGTAGCCGCTGCTCCGGAGGCCCCACGACTGCGTTGCTTCTCCGCGCGCGGGTAACACGACTGCGCGCGATTCGTGATCGTACGCGTTCGCAGTGAACGTGAACTTCGCGGGCGAAGCGCCGCGGTTGCGCAAGCTCACGTAGAGGCTGCCGCGGATGGCTTCATAGCCGAGCTTGATCTCTGGATTGGGTGCGTTCTCGGCGGCAACGGCGTTCAGGTTACCGGTGAAGTGTCGGTGAAAACCGTTCGGGCCGAGCACCCAGAGGTCGTAGTCGCCGGCGTCCTCGGTTGCGTCCCAGACGCCCGTGAGCTCTTTGCGGGGCTCGACGACGTAGCGATGCGGGATGCGGTCGAGATGCTTTCGATCGTAGACGTGAAATACGGCTGCGGCTTTGCGGCCGGCGTGCACGAAGCGAAGGGCGACCTGGCCAGGGCTGGGAGATGCTGCTTCGTGGACGTGCAGTGCGTAGGGCAACGCGCGCGATGGCCGGGTTCCGGTTGCTTGCGCCGGGAGCTCCGGCAGCTCGGGCGTCGGTGGCGTCGTGGTTTCAGTGAGCTCGCGTGCGCGTGCTGCTAACTCTTCGGTTTCAGGCAGCGCTTCGTAGAAGTCACCTTCGTCCGGTGAGGCGAAGTCGAACGCCGAGGTCAGGTCGCCACACACTGCGCGCCGGTGCGACGTGATGTTCGGCTCGGTCACACCGAAGCGTCTCTCGATGAAACGAATCACCGAGGTATGGTCGAAACATTCCGAATCGACCCAGCCGCCTTTGCTCCACGGCGAGACTACGTAGAGCGGCACGCGCGGGCCGGGACCGTAGTTCTTGTGCAGCAGTAGCTTCTCTTCTTCGGCCGAGCCGGCCGGAAGAAACTCGTGGTACTCGCCGGTCGCGTCGACCGTCGTTGCGCCGGCGAACTTGGCTTTGCTCGGATCGACGTCGTAGGAGAGATACGACGGGGCAGCTGGTGGCGGCACGTGATCGAAGAAGCCGTCGTTCTCGTCGAAGTTCACGATCAGTACGGTTTTGCTCCAGACGTCCGGATCGGCCGTGAGCGCTTCGAGTACTTTCGCGGTGTAGTCGGCGCCTTGCGCTGGACTCGACGGCCCCGGATGTTCGGAACCTTCCGCGGTTGCGACGATCCACGAAACTTGTGGCAGCGTGCCATTCACGACGTCCTCTTTGAGCAAGTCGAGATCACGCGTGCTCAGGCCTTTTTCGAGCAGCGCCGAGAGTGCTCCCGGCTTACCCGAATACGCGTCACGGAAGCTGCGGAACCCGGCGACCGGGTTGTCCGTGAAGTTGTCGGCCATGTTTTGGTAGATCTGCCAGCGGATGCCTGCCTGCTCGAGCCGCTCGCAATACGTGACCCAGGTGTAGCCGCCGTCCGGATCGTTCTCGACGTTGTCGTAGTCGTTGTAGAGTGCCGGGCCATTGCCGATCTGCAGCGGGTCGTTCGATCCGGTCCACAGAAACAATCGATTCGGGTTCGTGCCGCCGTGAAACGAGCAGTGGTACGCGTCGCAAATCGTGAACGCGTTTGCCATCGCGAACTGGAACGGAACGTCCGCTTCCGTGAAATAGCCCATCGCGTGATCGTTCTTGAACGTCGGCCAGGTGCGGATTTGACCGTCGGCCCACGCGTTCACTGCGTTGGGCCAGGTGTGCGGTGTCCCGGTGACGCGCATCACTTCGAAGGTTTGCTGCGTGTCGAGGTGGAACGGCGCGACGATGTGCGCGTTTGCGGGGTCGACGTCGTTGGTCTGGTACCAAACGTTTTTGCCCGTGACGCCCGGCACGTCTTTCACTGGAATCGGAAAGCGATCACCGAAGCCGCGCACGCCGGGCAGGGTGCCGAAGTAGTGATCGAACGAGCGATTTTCTTGCATCAGAATCACGATGTGCTCGACATCGCGGATCGATCCGGTGGCACGGTTCGCTGGGATCGCGAGCGCTTTTTGCAGGATCGGTGGGAAGGTGCTGAGCGCTGCGCTCGCACCGGCAGTGCCGGCGAGAGCTCTGAGAAACGCGCGTCGTGAGCTGTGGATCATGAGTGCCCGTCCTTGAATGAGTTCGGCTCGCCTCAAGCCGAACTGCGCGGGACTGTCACAACGTCGCGTGACGCAAGAGTGACGATCGATCAGCGTTTTCGGCGCGTGCGAGAGAGCAATGTCGGCGCCGCGGGGAGCTCGATCCAATCGAACGCGGGATCAGGTTCTGCAGCCCAGGGCGTCGTGAAGACACTCGACAAGACGCGCTCCGCGATCTTTGCATGGGGTGAAAAGCCCCACCCCGGTTCCTGCGACACGTCGTCGAGGTTCGCATAGTAGCGCCAGACGAAAAAGCCGGCGAACCAAGGCTTGGTGACCGAAGCGCCGATCAGCGCAGAGAGCGCGCGCGCTTGTTCCCATTCGTCGACGGTCATGCCGGGCATGTCTTCCGGCCAGACCCACGGTTTGACTGCCGCGTTCGGGCGGCTCGTGTAACCGATCTCGAGAAAGAGTAGCGGCTTGCGTACTGTCGCCGCGAGCTCGCCGGCTCGAGCGAGCGCGTGTTCTGCGCCTTGGGCGTATTCGGTGTAAGTGGCGTCGTCGTGATCGGCCAGCGGGTAGAACGCGTTGATGCCCACGAAATCGAGCGCATCCCAGAAGAGTACGTTTTCGGCTTCGTCCCAGTTGGCGGAGTAGACGAGCTTGCCTTTGAAGACCGCGCGCACATCGGCGATGAGCTGCAGCCAATAGCTGCCGAAGCGGCCCGACCACGACTTGCATTCGACGCCGATCGAAAATGCGTCGGCGCCGAACTGCTGAGCGGCCTTCGCCCAAGTCAGGATGAAGTTGCGGTAGGACTTCTGGTAGGCAGTCCAGCCTTCCGGGGTCTGTGGGTCGATCTCACCGCGCCACAGGTTTGGGGTCTCGACCCATAGGTGTGGGACGACCAACACAGACAGTCCGCGCGCACGCGCTTGTGCGACGAGGCGGCCGACTGCAGCGCGGTTTTGTCCGAACGGTGCTTCGAAGTCGAGCAGGATCTCGGTGCTTTGAAGGTTCCACATCCGGCCGAATGGCGTGATCGAGACGGAGTTCGCGCCGAGTTTTGCGAGCTCATCCAGAAGTTTTGCGGTGTACGCGGTGCCGTAACCATGGCCGGGTTGCTGCGAGGATTCGATCGGTCCGATCGTGATGCCGCGGATCGCGGCCTGCGCATCCGCGCCGTGCGCTACGCCGAGAGCGAGAAGCAACGCGATCGCGGTGACGACGCCGCGAGGAGCGCCCGACTTCAGCATGCTGCGCGAGATAACATGTGATCCGCGGGTCGCAAAGTTCGATCGCAAGTGCGCTAAGCTCGGTCGGTGTCAGCCGTCCGAGTCGCTCATGGCGTTGCGCTGCTCGCGGCGGCTTGGTGGGGCGCTCTCGCAGGTGGTTGTGACGCCGCTGCGAAAACTAGGTCCGAACCTGCACGCGCAGCGGAAGTCGACTCCCGTGCACCTCGATTGCCGGTGTTACAACAGGCACGGCTCGACTACCTCTTCGCAGCCATGAGCGGCGTTTCGCGCAACTGGCCTTGGTCGACCGCCGATGACGTCTGTGTGCTACTGCTCGGCGTCGAAGCGCAGTGGGGGTTGAACTGTAGCGAGCCTCCCTCGGCCCAGTTCTCTCGCACGGCGGACCTGTTTCGCGGCAAACCGGTCTTCGCGCGAAGTGGCTCGCGGTACCGCATCGGCGGGCGCGAGCTCTCGACGGCCGAGTTGCTCAAGACGCTGTCTGCAGCTGCACACGTCGATGAGGCCGGTGCGCGCCGTTCCGACCTTCCGTCCGGCCATCCTTGGCTTCTTCTCGGATCGCTCGAAGGCCTGCGCGCGAATCATCCGGCGTTCGAAGACTGCAGCACCGAGGAGTGGATCTCGGTCGCACTCCACGAGCTCGCGCATGCGAGACAGCTCACTATGCCTGGTTTCGCCGACGAGCTGCGCTCGATCAACACCGGTGCGTCCGATCCGGCTCGGCTCGCCAAGCTCTTCAAGGGTGACGCCGAGTATCGCCGACTCGTCGACGCGGAGTATGCGCAGCTGGCAGCTGCAGCCTGGACCGACCCGAACCCAACTCAGGCCCGCGCGGCTTTGAGTGCCTGGCTGGAACGTTATGCGATGCGCCGTGGCGTGTTGGAAAAGCAACCGAACGCGGCCGCGCTCATCGCGACCGATAGCCTCTTCACGTACATCGAAGGTGCGGCGCGCTTCGTCGAGAGCCAATATTTGGTCGATGCGGCGCAGCATCCATCCCTCGCACTCGCGAAAGATCCGTTGTTTCGCAGCTACGTCGGGTTTGCCGGTCGCGGCTACGCCGGAATGCCGAACAAACAGATGGACGCGGAGTACTTCTACGCGATCGGCTTTCATTTGTGCGTGCTGCTGGAACGGATCGATCCGACTTGGAAGTCCCGAGTCCACGCGGATTCGGACGGCGTGATCGGCCAAGTGCGAGCCACCGTTGCGCGACGCGACTGACTCAGTTCTTGGGTCGCAGCTTCAACTCTACCCGAAGTGCAGATCCGTCGAAGTACACGCTGGCCTTGGCACTATCGGCGTAGCCGTCGCGGGACGCTTCGATCGTTCCAAACTTCACGCCGTCCGGCACCTCGACGTGCAACACGAAACGCCCGTCGTTCTCGCTCGTAGACTCGACTCGATCGAGTGTGTCCGAGACGAACGTCACCTTTGCGCCGGTGAGCCCCCGCGACGTGAACTCGTCCAGGACCGTCCCCTCGATGTCGTGATCGCTGAATGCTTCGCTGTCGTCGGCGGCGCAGGCGAACATCCCAGACAGCGCGATCAATCCCGCGAGGAACGCGACTTTCACCGCATCAGGATAGCGTCTCGAGCCCTGCAGTTGTTAGCTGCAGCGAAATCCTCCGGGGGAGCATGCACGCCTTGCTCCGACATCGCGGTACAACGTACGCTCAGACGCGCGTGACTCAGCCGGAGCAACCCAAATACGGACTGACGCTCGGGGCGACCCGCGAGCTGCTTCTTCCGACGACACTTTTGGCCTGCTTCGCGATCTACTACCTGCTCGAACAACCGTTTTGGGTCGTGCTCGTGTGTGCGATCCCGATGATGACGCTCTACGCATTTGCTCCGTATCTCGCCGTGCGTTCGATGGCGAGCTTCGATCGCGACGCGATCACGCTGCTCGCCACGCGCAACGCCAAGGCACTTCGCGCGCGTTACAACCGCGCGCTCGGAATGCGCCTGTTTTCTCCACCCGGGCTTCGCGCCGAACGCAAAGCCATGATGCTCGCGGAGTCCGGCGACACTCTCGGCGCGCGAGACGCCTACCGCGAAGCGCACGAAGAACATTCCGGCAAACCGCCGCTGCGAGTTTTACTCGGCTACGCCCATGCGAGTTTTGCGCTGCAGGACGATCCGCGCGCGATCGAGCTCTACCGCGCGCTCGTCGCGAGCGGCACGACCTTGCCCGGGGTGGAACGCAACCTCGCGCACGCACTGGTTCGCCGGGGCGAAGACCTCGAAGAAGCCCTCACGATTCTGGTGCGGTGCGCGCGCGAGCCGGCCGCCGAATCGCGTCAGATCGAGCTGAAGCTGTTGCGCGCGCTCGCCTACGCGAAGCTCGGTGAGCTCTCTCTCGCGCGCGAGCTCCTCACCGAAGCCGGCACACACGAACACACGACTGAGCTGCGAACCGAGCTATCCCAACTGCTCAACCACTAACTAAAACAGCGTCGCTGTTTTAGCCGCCGGCTTTGCGTAGCTCGGTGAGGACCAGTTTCGCGACCGCCTTCAGCGTATCGAACACGCCGACGCCCGTTGTCGCCACGCCCTCGAAGTCGGGCACGTTGTTCGGGTTCAGCATCTGCCGCAACTCTTCCATCGGCGCGACGCCCGGCATGTCCCGCTTGTTGTACTGCACGACGAACGGAATGCTGTCGAGCGAGTAACCCTGCTCGGCGAGGTTCGTCCGCAAGTTCTCCATCGACTCGAGATTCGCTTCCATGCGCGCGATCTGGGAATCGGCGACGAACACGACGCCATCTACACCCTTCAAGATCAGCTTGCGGCTCGCGTCGTAAAACACCTGACCGGGCACGGTGTACAGGTGGAAACGCGTCTTGAACCCGCGAATCTCTCCGAGCGCGAGCGGGAGAAAGTCGAAGAACAACGTTCGTTCGGTCTCGGTCGCGAGCGAGATCATCTTGCCGCGCGCTCCCGGATTCGTCTTGTTGTAGATGTATTGCAGGTTGGCGGTTTTTCCGCACAGACCGGGGCCGTAGTACACGAGCTTGCAGTTGATTTCGCGCGACAGGTAATTGATGAAAGACATGCGCCTTTTGCCCGGTCAGTCGTTGAAAAGGTTGTCGATGTCGTCGTCGGTGATCTCGGCAAATGGAGTCTGCCCGAGACCCTGCGCTTTCTCGGCGAGTTGACGAAAGATTTCGCCGAGCTGTTCGCAGGACTTCTTCACGCGCAATCGAACCAGACCGAGGCTCGTCTTCTTGTCGAAGATGACAACCAGGATCACCCGGTTGTCCACCAGTTGGATGTGGATGTTGGCGTTCTCGCCTTCGTGAAACTGCGTAGTGAACTCGCGCTCGCGCAGCAGCTTGGCCATGCCGCCTGTAGCTGCAATGTTGCCGGCCGTGAGCGATGCGAGCGACGTGGTGTCGATGTGATCCGACTCACCGGCAGCTGCAATCAGCTGCCCGTTCTTGTCGATGATGAACACCACGCTCGCGTTGGATGACTTCACCAATGTGTCCACGATCGCTTGGATCTGGTGGAACTCCTCTGCAAACATCACCATTTGTGGTTCAGGCATCCACTCCTCCGCGGGGCGGGCGCTTCGCGGGAGGCGACACAGCAACCGCTGCGGTACTCGAGCCAGCCCGGATCGTTCGCATTGTCAGCATCATATCGAAGCAAGATCGCAGGTACAATTACGACGTGCGCTTGGTTTGGGTGAGGGCGTCGCGAAATCGTCAAACTCGCACCCCGCGCTACATCTACGCTGGTGGTCCGGCACCTGCGAGGCGTTTCGGGTATGGTAGCCGGCGTGCGCGTGCTGTTGCGTCTTCTAGGCAATCTCCTTCGTCTGCTCTTGTCGCCGCTCCAGCTAGCGTCTCGCGCGTCGCGGCGGAAGCAGCGGCGCAAATGGGTGTTTCTGAAGTTGCCCGAGCACCTCACCGAGCTTCGCGGCGTCGAGCCCGTTTGGTGGCGTCGGCTGCTTGCAATGCGGAAACGCAACCAGTTGACGTCGATCGAAGAGCTGCGCGAGCTCGTCGAGTACCTCGAGGGCGATCCCGAGGTGCCGGGTTTATTTTTGCAAATCGGCTCCGTCGGGGCTGGCTGGGCGGCTTGTGAAAGTGTTCGTGAGCTCTTGCAAAGGGTTCGCGGCTCCGGAAAGCGCGTGATTTGTTACCTGGCCGAAGGTGGCGGCAATCGTGAGCTCTACCTGGCGTCAGGTGCCGATCGGATCGTACTCGTGCCCTGGAGCTCGCTCGGTCCGCTCGGTTTCGCTGCGCAGTCCATCTATTTCAAGCGGCTTTTGTCGCGGGTTGGTGTGCAAGTCGACGTGCAAGCCACCGGACCGTACAAAAGTGCGGCAGAACCGCTCGTTCTCGATGAAATGAGCGATGCCGCACGCGAGCAACAAGCGGCGCTTTTGCATGGATTGCAGAGCGCGCTCGAAAAAGCGCTCGCCGAATCGCGAAATCTGCAGCCCGAAGCGATCCAAGACTTGTTTTCGCGGGGAATGATCAGCGCGAATCAGGCGCAAACCATCGGTCTCGTCGACGATCTCCGCTACGAGGACGAGCTGCGGCTGAGCTTGGGCGAAGCCGGCCAAGAGGAAGGTAAAGGCGAACGATCGCGCCCGTGGCGGAGCGCGCTGGCCTACCTGGCTGAGCGCAGGTTCCGGCTCTGGCGGCCGCTCCGCGACCCTCCGTATATCGGCGTCGTGAGTCTCGCCGGCACGATCACGGATTCGAAGCGCGGCTTCCGGCGCTCCGCCGACCGCGGGACGGTGGTGGGGGCGCTCCGCCGAGCAGCGCGCGATCCTCGCGTGCAGGCGGTCGTGTTTCACATCGATTCACCCGGCGGGTCCGCGTTTGCGAGCGAGCTGATCCATCACGAGGTCGAACGACTCGCAAAGAAGAAGCCCGTGATCGCGTATTTCGGGAATGTCGCTGCGAGCGGCGGCTATTACGTCGCAGCCGCGTGTCGCAGCATCGTCGCGCGCTCGCTCTGCGTCACGGGCTCGATCGGTGTGGTGTCTGCAAAACCCGCGATCTCCGACCTGCTCGAACGCCTCGGTGTGAACGCGCAGACGCTCCGGACGGCACCGCACGCGGACATGTTTTCCACCGTGCGGCCGCTCTCTCCCGACGAAATGCGCGTCTTGCAAGAGCACACGCTGGAGCTCTACGCGCGCTTCTTGGAGGTCGTGTCGATCGGGCGCAAACGTCCGGTCGAAGAGATCCAGGCGCTCGCGGGTGGTCGCGTCTGGTCCGGTCACGACGCGCACGAGCGCGGGCTCGTGGACGTCCTGGGCGGGATCGATCGCGCACTCGAGCTCGCCCGCGCGTCGGTCGACCGTCTGCCGCCCGACCAGCGAGCGCAGCTGCAGTTGCGCGTCTGCACCGGAAAACCCGAGTCAGGTGCGCTGCCGCCGGTAGCGGAGCGCGCTCCTGCAGCACCGTTGAGTATCTTCGGTGACTGGGTCGATGACGTGTCGTTCCTGGTCGGGTCCCTCGGTGAGCCCGGCGCGTACTACGCGTGGGGATTGTCGCGGTTCTTCGGCTGACGCCCGAGGGTTCCCAGGTGCGGTCCCACAGCACGGATAGATTGCTCATCTCGAGGGCGCTCGACTATCTTGGCGCCGACAGGAGACCCCTCATGCGCAGGCAGATTCGGTTCGGAGTGTTGCTCGTTCTTTGGTGCGTCGGATGCGGTGGCGGTACCCCGGAGGTCAAGGCCGGCAACATGCCGTCCGGCGGCAATTTCAGCGGCGTCTACTTCTCGCCGCAGTACGGCACGATGAACCTGATCCAGAACGGCAACGCAGTCGTCGGCGAGTACGCGAGCGACATGCGATCCGGGAAGATCCAAGGCGAAGTGCAGGGCGACTTATTGAAGTTCGAGTGGAACGAGAACAAGGCGATGGTCAGCAATCGCGCGACCGAGTCGAAGGGCCACGGCTACTTTCGCTACATCGTCGATCCCAGCAGCGGCGATCACGTGCTCAAGGGCGAGTGGGGCCTCGGCGAGAAGGAAGTCGGCGGCGGTCCGTGGAATGGGTACAAAGCGAAGGGCAAGGAGCCCAAGCTCACCCAGAAGTCGTCGAGCGGCGGCGAGGACGGGAGCGATTCGGAAGACGACAGCTCCGACTCTGAAGACTCGAAAGAAGGCGACGACCTCTTCTAAACAGTGGCGCCTGGAACGCGATACATCCCGCGATCCGCCACCGCTCGCTGCGGTGCGTGCTCACGTACCAAAGCGTACGCTCCGCGCGCTCCTCGCGACCGGTGACGCCTCGCGAAATGTCTCGCGTCCCATGCGACGCTGTTTCGTTCGGGGCTCGCTACTTCGCAGCTGTCGGCTGCGCGGCGGTGCTCGTCGCGCGGCCGGCGCGCGTTAAAAACGCAAATACGCCGATCGCGACGCACGCCGCGAACACTAGCTTCGCGGAGTACGGCACGAGCGGCGCGTGCATCTGGCTGACCGTGCCTTCGATCACGCCGGCGAGCATCAGGAGCGGCGCGCCCCCGAGCACCAAGCTCGCCGCGGTGCGCGCCTCTTCCGCAAACGCAGCGCCGCGCCCGCGCCGGCCGGGGATCCACAAGCCGCGCGCGATGATCAGTCCGGCACCGCCAGCGATGCAGACCTCGGTGAGCTCGGCGACTCCGTGCGGGAGGATCCAGGCCCAGAAAAACATGCCCTGGCCCGCTTGGTGATACTGCATCGCGAGCGCTCCGAGTGGCACGCCGTTGTAGAAGAGTAGGGCGACCGTGCCGAGACCGAACGTCACGCCGAGGGCGAACACCAGAAACGAGACCTCGAGGTTGTGCGTGAACAGCCAACCCGAAAACGCGACGGCAGCATCGCCGTTGACGCCGGCGGCGTGTTCGTCGCGGCCGACGCGTTCGGCCGGCGTGAGCGCTTGGTGATCATCGGGGATGAGCGCACCGAGGGCATAACGATCGATCGCGACGAAGCTCGCGCCGACACTCGCCCCCGCGAACACGATCAGCGCCGCGAGCGCGACGATGCGGCTCTCGCGTCGGAACAGCCGCGGGAAATCCGTCGCAAAGAACGCATACAGCTTGCGGCCGATCGTGGATCGGGACGGCGCGTGCATCACCGCATAGGCGCGTGCGACGATGTCGTTGATGTAGTCGACGACCGCCACATTCACCATCTCGCCGCGCGCGCGAAGCAGATCGTTCGACACCGCGCGATAGAGCCGGCCGAACTCGCGCACCGCGGGTAACTCGAGCGAAGCGAGACCCTCGCGTTCGATCCGAAGCAGCAGCTGTTCGAGCCGCCCCCACGCTGCGCTGCGTTCCTCGACGAACCGGTTGACGTCGAATCCTTGCATCGAGTTCGACTTCCAGCATAGCAAGGCCAGGGCCGAGCGAGTCGCCGCCCCGCGTGATAGCGTGATTCCGTGCGCGACCTGTACGCCATCCGAACGCCGGAGAACGTCAGCTTCGAGTTCGAGCTGGCCGGGCTCGGTTCGCGCGCACTCGCGTGGGGCGTCGACGTTCTCGTCATGGGAGCGTTGACCGGCGTCGCGTTCTTGTGCGCGAAGCTCTTCGGCGTCGTGTTCGCGGGGCTCGCCCGTGCGCTCTACCTCGTCCTCGCGTTCGGCATTCAGTGGGGCTACGGAGCCCTGTTCGAGTGGCGCCTCTCGGGGCAGACCCTCGGCAAGCGGTTGCTCGGACTGCGCGTGATCGCGCTCCAGGGTACGACGATCAGCTTCGCGCAAGCCGCGCTCCGAAACTTGGTTCGCGCCGTCGACATTCTGCCGGCGTGTTACTTGGTCGGCGGCGTGAGCGCGGGGTTGGACAAATACGGTCGCAGGCTCGGTGATCTCGCGGCCGGAACCCTGGTGGTGCGCCAGCGCAGCTCGCCGCGCCCAGCGGCAGTTCTCGCGCCGGTCGACCGCTACAACTCGTTCAGTCACGATCAAACGCTCGCGCATGCAGCGCAGCGAATCACGGCGCCCGAGCGCGATACGATGATCGGTTTGGCGGTGCAGCGCGAGAGCCTGCCCGTCGTCGTTCGCTACGCGCTGTTCTCGAAGCTTGCCGGCCACCTCGAACGGCGTTTGGGTGTCGCGCGGCCCGATCACTTGTCGGAAGAGCGGTTCGTGCTGAACTTGACCGCGATCATCTTGCAACGGCGTAAGACGAGCGAATGAGGAGCGTATGACGAAGGAAGTCGTGATCGGTTACCACGGGCATTGCTTCGACGGCATGTCGTCTGCTGCCGTGCTGACGCAGTTGCTTCGCAAGGTCGAAGGCCCGGAGCTGACGTTTCGCTATCGCGGGCTCGATCATCAGCCCGGTGGCTCACACGTCCCCGAAGGCGTCTTGACCGGCGAGATCAACGCCGTGGTCGACTTTCGCTACACCACGTCCGACAAGCTCACGTGGTTCTTCGATCATCACGTGAGCGGCATCGTCGGCGACGTCGAGCGCGCGCACTTCGACGCCGATCAGAGCGGTCACAAGTTCTTCGACCCCGGCTACGGGTCGTGTTGCAAGCTGATCGCGGATACGGCGAAGGCACGTTTTGGCGACGACATGAACGAGCTCGCGGGGCTGATCCGCTGGGCGGACATCATCGACGCGGCGCGTTTTTCGAACGCGCAACAAGCGGTGGAGCTGAAGGAGCCGGCGTTGCAATTGATGACCGTCATCGAAAGCCACGGCGATGACGCGTTCGTTTCCCCGCGTGCGACATTGCTCGCGTCCGGCGTCTCGCTCGACGAGATCGCGACTGCACCCGAAGTGCAGAAGCTGTTCGCGCCGCTCGCGGCAGAACATCAGCAGAACTGTGACGCGATCGCGGCGCGCGCGCGCCTCGAGTCCGGCGTCGTCACGTTCGACCTCGTGGGCAGCGGCCAGGACCGCTACAACAAGTTCATTCCGTATTGGCTGTTCCCGGAGTCGCGCTACTGCGTCGCGGTCACAGCGAGCCGCACACGCGCGAAGGTCTCGGTCGGCTCGAACCCGTGGGCGCCGGTGCCGAGGACACACGACATTGCCGCTATTTGTGCGCGTTTTGGCGGCGGTGGCCACCCTGTCGTCGGCGCGGTCAGCTTGGCGGCAAATGAGATCGAGCGTGCGCGGAACATCGCGCGGCAGATCGTCGAAGAGCTCGCGCGGTAAGCGGAGGCGCTCAGTTCACCGAGACGCGGGGCTGCGAGCTGCGGTAGCCCGTGTGCTCGTCGCCAGCGAACAAGATCGAACAGTTCGTGCGCTCGGACTCGCGGATGCGCGCGCATAACTCTGCGAGATCATCATCGGAATCTACGACCAAGCCTTCGGTTGCGCGGCCCGTAGCTTCATCGAACAAGCACTCGTCCATCGCGATCCAGCGACCCCGAAAGTCGTCGTTCTGACAGATCTGTTCCCAAGTCATTCGGTGCATTTCGGATCTCCGATTCCTCGTTTCCGTATGCATTTGGGGGCTATGACTCCGCATCTGGAGCAACCTCTCTTCCCGGTCCGGTCTGTGGGGCTTGCAAGCTCTTCCACGCCACCACCAGCTCGGGGCGGCATTGCGTTGTCATTGCAGCGCTTAGTGTACCTGCACCTGCTGAGCACCTGCCGTTGGCTCCGGATATAGGCATCGACTCGCCATCTGTCGGAGCGCGGGCGCTGACATTTCCGTCAGGCAGCCTTGAGTCTCGCTCACCACTTTTAGGAGCGCAAGGCCTTCGTGGCGACAATGTGTGTTTCTCTAAGCACGCGCGCAAGGATGTACATCTCTTGCACTGTTTTTCCCTCTAATTCACATGAGCTTGTAGCGGTACTCGCGCCGAACCTGAGGGAAAAACAGAAGTCTGTAGGTGTGCGCGAACACGATCCGGAAGTGCGTGCAAAGTCGCGACAGAGTGCTCGCGTTGCGACAGTTATCCCCGCATGGGAGACTCCAAACTTGCTTGCACTTACGAGAATTTCGGTTGAGCCACGCGGCGCCGGCTCGATCGGAAGGCGTGGCAGTGGTCAAACTTAAGATGCTTCTTTCGAATCGTGCTGAGACAGTTTCTGCGCATTGCTGCCGCCGCGACGCGGATGCGTTTGGAAAGTCGGAACGCGCGAGGAGCTCCAGGTGGTCGGAGTGAGCGCAGAGATCGCCCTCGAGAAGGGCAGCATGAGCTGGCGCCATTTTGTGCCGCTTGCTGCGTGCTTGTGGTCGGCCTGCAGCGGAAGTGATCCTGCGTTGTCGACGATGAACATTGCGGGTGCGCCCGCGCCCGCGGTCACGTCGCCTGACGGCCACGTTCACGTGAAGTTCGAGCCCGGTGAAGGTTCGGTTCTGGCACTCGGAAGCATCCCGTGGCCTGACGATCTCTACCTCGATCGCAACGGTCGCATCGCTGCCAACGGCTCGGTCGAGTCGGTCGTCAGCGCCGATCAAGTGCGCCTGCTGAGCGATCTCGATGGCTTCGGCGTGTCGACGCCCGTGTACTTCTACCTCGACGGCGCGATCGACCCTGCGACGTTGCCGCAAGGTGAATCGGGTGCGCTCGCCACTTCCGCGAGCGCGTTTCTGATCGACGCGGACACTGGATCGCCGGACGCGTTCAGCAAGGTTCCAGTCGTCGTGCAGTGGCAGGCCGATGCAAGGCGCATCGCATTGCGCCCGGTCGATGGTCGTCCGCTCACGCCCGGCCGTCGCTACGCCGCCGTGATCACGCGTCGCGTGAAAGACACGAAGGGCCAACAACTCGAGCCCGCGGCGAAGTTTGCTTCGATTCGCGATCCCGATCTCGTCGTCGCGGACACGAGGCTGATGGCGGCGCGCGCACAGTACACGCCCGTGCTCGAGACGCTCGTGAAGAGCGGCCTACCTCGCGCGGACATCTGTGCGATGGCTGTGTTTCACGTGCAGAACGTCGATTTGGATTTTACGGACGCACGCAAGGTGGTCCGCGGCGGCAAAGCGCCGCTTCCGACGCTGTGGGACGTCGTTTACCCGACCGAGCTCGATGCCGCGCTCGGCACGCAGAACACGGCGTCCGCAGGTTTCGATTCGTCCGGTGCGGCACCGCACGAGAACTTGTACGCGATGGTGCACGGCACGTTGCCGTCGCCGAACTTCCTGTCTGCGACGGCCGCGACGCACGGCAAGTTCGAACGCGACTCGGCCGGCCAGCTTCGCGTGAAGCGAACCGACGGAGTGCCGTTCACATTGTTTCTGCCGCGCAGCTCGCTCGAAGCGCCGATCGTGATCTACCAGCACCAGCGCGATCGAGAGCGCAGCGATGCGCTTGCAATCGCGAACGAGCTCGCTGGGCGCGGTCTCGCGACGCTCGCGCTCGACGCGCCGTTTCAAGGCATGCGCGCGAACACGCCGGAGAAGCGCAAGACCGTCGATTGGAAAAATCGTTTCACCGGCGCCGATACGGCGGACTACTTCGGTGATGCACCGGGCGATTTTCTCGGCTTTGGAAAAGCGAAAGCGGCGGGCACCGACTGGAATCCATTCGATGGTCGGGATGCAGTTCGTCAGGCGGTCGTGGATCTGATGGTCGCGGTGCGCTCGATCGAAGACGGCAGCCTCGTCGCTGCAACTTCGACCGATCCGATGCTGAAGGAGCGCACGTTCCTCCGTACGAACGTCGGCTTCGTGGGTGAAGACACGGGAGCGACCATCGGCGGGATTCTGGCGCGCATGGAACCGGCGGTGCAGGCCGTCGTCTTGGTTTCGCCTGCGGGTGCGACTGTCACGCAGTGGGCCTGGAGCGCACGCGACGAGAACATGTTCGACTCGCTCGCGAGCACCTTCGGCTTCGATCCCGAAGGGTTCGACCGCACGACAAACGACCCCGCGTTCTGGCCTGGGCTCGCGATCTATCAGACGGTGTTCGATCGCGCCGACCCGCTCGCGCACGCTACTGCACTACGCCGGGCAGCGGTCAATGTGCTCGTGCTGATGGCCGAGGACGACGAGGTGGTCTCGAATCGCGCGACCGAGGCGTACGCTGCGTCCGTCGGGACGACGCTCGTCGGAAGTGATGCGCGCTACGTCGGCGATTTGAAGCGTGCGGACGTGATCGACGACGAGGGCGCAGGAGCCAACTACATGGCTTCGGGCAGCCGCGTGACGCGCGCGACTTACGTGTTTTCGCCGGCGACGCACGACTTCCTACAAGCGCGCTCGGACGAGCAGTTTTATGAGCATCCGCCCGAGCCGCCGTTCGAGCGGCTCGAAAAGGGCCTGACTGTGAACAACCCGACCTCGGCAGCGGCGCGGCAGATCGGGCAGTACCTGGAGTCGTTCTTCGCGTGTGTCGACATCGGTGGTTCGTTGCCGAACACCGCGTGTTCCGCTTCGCCTCAATAGCGCGCGGTTTACAGCGGGATGTTGCCGTGTTTGCGAGGCGGATTCGTGTCTCGCTTCGTCCGCAACATGTCCAGTGCGGACACGATTCGGCGCCGCGTCTCGCGCGGATAGATCACCGCGTCGACGAAGCCGAGCTCTGCCGCTTGGTACGGGTTCGCAAACTTAGCTCGATACTCATCGACGAACGAGCGCCGCGCGACCGCTTGATCGGCGGCTGCGTCGATCTCTTTTCGGTAGACGATGTTGACTGCGCCATCGGGTCCCATGACCGCGATCTCGGCAGTCGGGTACGCCATGTTGATGTCGCTGCGCAGGTGCTTGCTGCTCATCACGATGTACGCGCCGCCGTACGCCTTGCGCGTGATCAGCGTGATCTTGGGCACCGTCGCTTCGGCGTACGCGTAGATCAACTTCGCGCCGTGCGTGATGATGCCGCCGAACTCCTGGTCGGTGCCGGGCAAGAAACCCGGCACGTCGACGAACGAGACGAGTGGGATGTTGAATGCATCGCAAAAGCGCACGAAACGCGCCGCTTTGATCGAGGCCGGGATATCCAAGCAACCAGCGAGCACCTGCGGTTGATTCGCGACGATGCCCGCCACGCGACCACCGAAGCGCGCGAAACCGACGACGATGTTCATCGCCCAGTGCGCGTGCACTTCGAGAAACTTGCCTTCGTCGACCGTGGCGCGGATCAGATCCGTGACGTCGTAGGGCTTGCGCGGATCTTCCGGGACGATGTCGTCTAGCTCCGGGATCTCGCGGTCGCTCGGATCGTGTGTCGTGCGTACGGGCGGCTCTTCTTGGTTGTTTTGCGGCAAATACGAGAGCAACTCGCGCAACGTTGCAATCAGCGTGTGATCGTCGGGCCGTGCGAAGTGTGCGACGCCGCTCGTCTCCGTATGCGTCCGCGCACCGCCGAGCACCTCTTTCGTGACCTGCTCATGCGTGACCGTTTTGATCACGTCAGGACCGGTGATGAACATGTACGAGGTGTCTTCGACCATGAAGATGAAGTCGGTGATCGCCGGGCTGTACACGGCACCACCGGCGCACGGGCCCATGATCGCGCTGATCTGCGGAATCACGCCGGACGCGAGTGTATTGCGCAAGAAGATGTCGGCGTAACCGCCGAGCGAGTGGACGCCCTCCTGAATCCGCGCGCCGCCCGAGTCGTTCATGCCGATGATCGGCGCGCCGACCTTGAGCGCCATCTCCATTACTTTGCAGATCTTCGCGGCGCAGGCGTTGCCGAGCGAGCCGCCCAGCACGGTAAAGTCTTGTGCGAACACGAACGTCTGCCGGCCATCGACTTGGCCGTAACCCGTGATCACGCCGTCGCCGGGAAACTTCTGCTTCTGCATGTCGAAGTCGAAGCAGCGATGCGTGACGAATCGGTCGAGCTCGACGAACGTTCCCGAATCGAAGAACGCGTCGATGCGCTCGCGTGCGGTGAGCTTGCCGGACGCGTGTTGTTTCGCGATGCGATCAGCGCCGCCGCCGGCGAGTGCGCGAGCGTTCTCGGCATCGAGACGCGCTGCGCTCGCGCGGGTCGTGGAGTCTTGGGTCATGGGTTCGTTGGTCTAGCGAACAACGGTCGTGAGGGAAAGACTTCCCTTGCGGTTACGGGGCCGTTGCCGCATCGTGGCGGCGCAATCTTCGACGAGGAGCCGGCCTTGAGTGGTCACCGCGGCAAGCATCGCTATCTGATCGACGGACAGAGTTTCGAGGTCGAGGTTCACACGCTTTCGGCGAGTGAAGCCGACGTGTCGGTGAACGGGCGACGGTTTCGCGTCGAGCGCGCAGCGAGCGCGCCGAAGTCGGATGAGGGCGCGCACGTTTCGATGGCGGGCGTGCGCGCGCGTCGGGTGGCGCCGGCGGTCGCGGGAGAGTTGCGGGCGCCGATGGCGGGGCTCGTGCTGCGCGTGGACGTCACGCAGGGGCAGACATTGTCGACCGGCGATCCGGTGCTCGTGCTCGACGCGATGAAGATGGAAAACACGATCCGCTCGCCGCACGCG
>Ga0193753_10001169_pt1 | contig 22966 bp, 14 predicted proteins | sample H1c2metaG_FD_144925 | JGI IMG/M metagenome (GOLD analysis project Ga0193753, IMG submission 144925) | Soil microbial communities from a riparian zone of the East river system, Colorado, United States - H1c2 | ecosystem: Environmental > Terrestrial > Soil > Riparian zone | place: USA: East... | reverse complement strand
TAGTAGGCCCAGAAGAAGCACATCTCGTCGTTCACCGACTCGCCGAAGCCGACCTCCTGGTCGCTGCGGTTCTGCCAGCTACAGGTGAACTGGAAGCCACCACCCGCGGCCATCGTGATCGGTGGGTCGTGGTAGGTGGTCTCGGGCTCGTCCCACTGGAAGTCCTCCGGCGCGTAGATCGGCGTCCCCTCGTCGTCCTCACCGGTCGCGACGCTCACCCGGACATCCGTGCCCCACTGGTGCTCGTGTCCGGTGATGGCGAAGACGTTGATGTCGGCGAGGTTGGAGGGGAGCGGCAGGTAGCTCGGCCCGAGGGTGATCACCTCCGGCTCCTCGGGCTCCGCCGGAGCCGCCGGCAGGTTGATGTCGGGGTTGCCGATGAACAGGAAGTCCGCCTCCTGCTCGAACTCGGCCTCGGGCAGCTCGTGGAACGTCGTCGTGGCCGTGAGCTCGCGTTCCTCCTCGGTCGCGTTGATGAAGTGGAGCTCCATCCTGATCATCTGGCCGGCCTCGAGCGAGAAGGCCACGCCCGGCGGCAGCGAGATCAGCTCCTCGGACCGCTGGGTCACCGCCATCGGCGAGCCCTTGGTCGGGTCGAGGACCTCGACGAATGGCTGGCACGGCTCGGGCTCGGTGGTCTCCTCGACGTCGTCGGCCAGCCTGTAGACGATGAGGTGGTGGGAGGACAGGCCCAGGCGATTCTCGATCTGCCCGACCTTGATCTCCGTGTCGTTGGTCAGTCGCTTGCGGATGCAGCGCGTGTCCTCCACGCCGGGCGGGACCGTGACCGGCCCCCACTCCACCGTGAACTCGCCGTCGACGGTCGAGTCGCCTCCGTCGTCATCCGCTCCGTCATCGGTTGTCCCGTCATCGGGCGCGTCGTCGGCGCCGTCCGTGCCGTCGTCGGCCTGGTCGTCGGTTCCGAGGTCGCCGTCGTCATCGCCGGAGTCGGAGGAACAGCCCGCTGCTGACGCCAGGATCGCGGCGAGAGAGACGGACCAGATGCGGGGGACGCGGACGACCATTCTTTCCTCCTACAGGCTTCGGCGCTTACTTCTCTCCAGTATAGGCCCTCGGGGCTCGCGGATGACCGGGCGCTCGCGGCGGGGGTCCATTCCGCCGCGTTCCCGTCCCTCTTCGCCGCTCTTTTCCCGACACGACCTCGGATTCAAGACGCACCTACACGCGGCGGAGGAGGACGAGGGACCGGCCGCCGACCGCGATGTCGCGTCCCACATCGGGCCCGGCCGGCGGATCGAACGAGGCCAGCGTGGTGTCGAAGACTCGCGTCCAGCGCTCACCGGCGTGATCGGCGGCCAGCCGGAAGTCGATCGGCGCGGCCCCGGCGTTGATGAGGAGGTAGAAGCTGTCGTCGCGCACGCGGTAGCCGTGGGCGTCGCGGCTGTCGATCTCGTCGCCGTTGAGGAAGACGCCGAGGCCGCGCGCGGTCGCGGCCCGCCAGTCCTGGTCGGTCATGGTGCTGCCGTCGGGCCGGTACCAGCCGATGTCGTGGACCTCGCTGCCGCGGATCGATCGGCCCTCGAACCAGCGCCGCCGGCGCAGGACCGGGTGGGCGGTCCGCAGCGCGATGAGCTGGCGGCTGAAGCGGAGCAGCTCGTGGTCGGCGCCCATCCAGTCGATCCACGACAGCTCGCTGTCCTGGCAGTATCCGTTGTTGTTGCCGCGCTGGGTGCGGCCCAGCTCGTCGCCGGCCAGCAGCATCGGGACGCCCTGCGAGAGGAACAGGGTGGCCAGGAAGTTGCGCCGCTGCCGCCCGCGCAGCGCCAGCACCGCCGTGTCGTCGGTCTCGCCCTCGAGCCCGCAGTTCCACGACCGGTTGTGCGACTCGCCGTCGCGGTCGTTCTCGCCGTTGTCGGCGTTGTGCTTGCGGTCGTAGCTGACGAGGTCGCGCAGGGTGAACCCGTCGTGGCAGGTGACGAAGTTGATGCTCGCGTGCGGTCTGCGCCCGGTGCTCGAGTAGAGGTCCGAGCTGCCGGTGATGCGAAAGGCGAGCTCGGCCAGCGTGCGGTCCTGACCGCGCCAGAAGTCGCGCACCGTGTCGCGGTACTTCCCGTTCCACTCCGACCAGCCGGGCGGAAAGTTGCCGACCTGGTAGCCGCCCTCGCCGAGGTCCCACGGCTCGGCGATGAGCTTCACCCGCTGCAGCACCGGATCCTGCTGGATGAGGTCGAAGAACGCCGATAGCCTGTCGACCTCGTGGAGCTCGCGCGCCAGCGCGGAGGCCAGGTCGAAGCGAAACCCATCGACGTGCATCTCCAGCACCCAGTAGCGCAGCGAGTCCATGATCAGCTGCAGCACGTTGGGGTGCCGCATGTTCATGCTGTTGCCGCACCCGGTGTAGTCGACGTAGCGGCTGGGGTCGTCGGCCGCGAGCCGGTAGTAGGCGCGGTTGTCGATCCCGCGGAAGCACAGCACCGGCCCGCCCGCGCCCGCCTCGGCGGTGTGGTTGTAGACCACGTCGAGGATGACCTCGATGCCGGCCTGGTGCAGGAGCTTCACCATCCGGCGGAACTCCTGCACCTGCCCACCCTCGCCGGGTGCCCGGGCCAGCTCGTCGTGCGGCGCGAAGTAACCGATCGAGTTGTAGCCCCAGTAGTTCCTGAGCCCGCGCTGGACCAGGAACCGGTCGTGCACATAGTGATGCACCGGCAAGAGCTCGACCGCGGTCACCCCCAGGTCCTTGAGGTACTTGATGCTGGCCGGGTGGGCCAGCCCCGCGTAGGTGCCACGCAGCGGCAGCGGCACGTCAGGGTGGAGCTGGGTGAACCCCTTCACGTGGGTCTCGTAGATGATCGTCTCGTGCCACGGCGTGCGCGGCGGGCGGTCGTTGTCCCAGTCGAAGTAGGGACTCACCACCACGCAGCGCGGCATGTACGGCGCGCTGTCGAGATCGCTGGCGCGGGTCGGCTCGTCGGCGCGGAAGCTGAACATCGCCTCGTGCCAGCGCACGCGCCCGTCGATGGCGCGCGCATACGGATCGAGCAGCAGCTTGCTCGGCTGGCACAGGTGCCCCCCCGCGGGATCGAACGGCCCGTGAACGCGATAGCCGTACCGCTGGCCCGGCCCGACTCGCGGAAGGTAGCCGTGCCAAACGTAGCCGGTCCGCTCGGGCAGCTCGACTCGCGCCTCGCGTCCGTCGCTGTCGAACAGGCACAGCTCGACCTTGCTGGCCACCTCGGAGAACAGAGCGAAGTTCGTCCCCGCTCCATCGAACACCGCTCCCAGCGGCTGCGGGTTGCCTGGCCACGTTTCCATGCGGACCGCTTCCGTGCGAGACTCGTTGCGAACGTAGCCCATACGCCCCGACCGTGAGAAGCGAGCTGCCACGAGAAGGCGAGAGCCGTGTCCTGGTGGAGGGCGTGTGGCCGGAGATCGACGCCGGCGCCTATCCGGTCAAGCGCGTCATCGGCGACCGCTTCAAGGTCGCCGCGGATCTCATCGCCGACGGGCACGATCTCCTGGGCGGTGCCCTGCTCTTCCGCCACGAGGGCGAGCCGGACTGGCGCGAGGTGCGCCTGGTCGCCGCCGGCAACGACCGCTGGGAGGCCGCGTTCGACCTCGATCGGCTCGGCGTCTGGCACTACGCGCTCGAGGCCTGGATCGACCACGCCGCCACCTGGCTGCACGCGCTCGAGGTCAAGGCCGCGGCCGGCGCCCAGTCGATCGCCGATCTACCGACCGAGCTCCAGGTTGGGACGATCCTGTGCGCGGCCGCCGCCGCTCGCGCCGCCCGGGTGAACCCGTCCGACGCGGTCCGCCTGCGCGACGCCGCCGGCGCGCTCGACGACCGGACCATCCCCGTCGAGGACCGCGTGGCGCTCGCGCTCGAGCCGGCCCTGGCCGAAATTCTGGCCCGGTGGCCGGACCGCGACCGCGCCGCCCGCTACGGGCGCGACCTCTCGGTGGTGGTCGATCCGCGGCGCGCCCGCTACTCGACCTGGTACGAGTTCTTCCCCCGCTCGGCCGGCGCGCCCGGCCAGCACGCCACCCTTCGCGAGGCCGAGGCCCGCCTGCCCTACGTCGCCGACATGGGCTTCGACGTGCTCTACCTGCCGCCGGTCCACCCGATCGGCACCGCCCACCGCAAGGGCAAGAACAACAGCCTCCGGGCCGCGCCGGGCGACCCGGGCAGCCCGTGGGCGATCGGCGCGGCCGAGGGCGGCCACACCGCGGTCCACCCGCAGCTCGGCACCATCGCCGACTTCCGCCACTTCGTCGACGCCGCGGCCGGCCACGGCATCGCCGTCGCGCTCGACATCGCGTTCCAGGCATCGCCGGATCACCCGTGGGTGAAGGAGCACCCGGCCTGGTTCAAGCACCGGCCCGACGGCACCATCCAGTACGCCGAGAACCCGCCCAAGAAGTACCAGGACATCTACCCGCTCGACTTCGAGTCCGAGGACTGGCGCGGCCTGTGGCAGGAGCTCCTCCAGACGTTCCTGTTCTGGATCGAGCACGGCGTGACCATCTTCCGGGTCGATAACCCGCACACCAAGTCGTTCTACTTCTGGCGCTGGTGCATCGCCGAGATCAAGGCGCGCCACCCGGAGGCGATGTTCCTGTCCGAGGCGTTCACCGCGCCCAAGCGGATGTACGCGCTGGCCAAGCTCGGCTTCACCCAGTCGTACACCTACTTCACCTGGCGCGAGTCGGCCTGGGAGCTGCAAACCTACCTGACCGAGATCACCAGCCCGCCGGTGGTCGAGTTCTTCCAGCCGAATTTCTGGCCCAACACCCAGGACATCCTGCCCACCCACCTGGCCGGCCAGGGGCGCGGCGCCTTTGCCGCGCGCCTCATCCTCGCCGCCACCCTGTCGTCCAGCTACGGCATCTACGGGCCCGCCTTCGAGCTCATGGACAACCAGCTCCGGCCCGGCTCCGGCGAGTACCTCGACAACGAGAAGTACGAGCTGAAGCAGTGGGACATCGCCCGGCCCGACAGCCTGCGCCCGCTCATCCGCCGCATCAACCGCATCCGGCGCGACAACCCGGCCCTGCAGCAGAACCGGCTGCTCCACTTCCACGCCTCCGACAACCCGAACCTCCTCTGCTACAGCAAGCGCACCGACGACCACGCCAGCGTGATCCTGGTCGCCGTCAACCTCGATCCCAACGGCCGCCAGGGCGGCATGATCCACCTCGACCTGGGTCAGCTCGGCGTGACCGGCGACCAGCCGTTCCGCGTGCGAGACCTGGTCGGCGGCGGGCGATACACCTGGCAGGGCCCGCACAGCTACGTCGAGCTCGACCCTTACACCCTGCCCGCTCACGTCTTCATCATCGAGCGCCTCTGACGCGGCGAGGACTGCAATGCCCCGCATGACCACCGACACCGGTTCTCCCTCGTTCGACGACCCGCTCTGGTTCCGGGACGCCGTCATCTACGAGCTGCACGTGCGCGCGTTCGCCGACTCCAACGGCGACGGCATCGGCGACTTTCCCGGCCTCATCACCCGGCTCGACTACCTGCGCGACCTCGGCGTCACCGCGCTGTGGCTGCTGCCGTTCTACCCCTCGCCGCTGCGCGACGACGGCTACGACATCTCCGACTACCGCACGGTCAACCCGATCTACGGCACCCTCGACGACTTCCGCCGCTTCCTCGACGCGGCCCACGAGCGCGGCCTGCGGGTCATCACCGAGCTGGTCATCAACCACACCTCGAACGAGCACCCCTGGTTCCAGCGCGCCCGCCGCGCCGCGCCCGGCACCGTCGAGCGCGACTTCTACGTGTGGAGCGACACGCCGGAGCGCTACCGCGGGACCCGCATCATCTTCCAGGACTTCGAGACCTCGAACTGGACCTGGGACCCGGTCGCCGACGCGTACTTCTGGCACCGCTTCTACCACCACCAGCCCGACCTCAACTTCGACAGCCCGGCGGTCAAGCAGGCGATCTTCGAGGCGCTCGACTTCTGGATGGAGATGGGCGTGGACGGCCTCCGCCTCGACGCGGTGCCGTACCTGTACGAGCGCGAGGGGACCAACAACGAGAACCTGCCCGAGACGCACGAGTTCCTGCGCGAGCTGCGCCGCCACATCGACCGCAAGTTCATCGGCCGCATGCTCCTGGCCGAGGCCAACCAGTGGCCCGAGGACGCCGCGTCCTACTTCGGCAAGGGCGACGAGTGCCACATGAACTTCCACTTCCCGCTCATGCCCCGCCTGTTCATGGGGCTGCAGCAGGAGCAGGCGTTCCCGATCCTCGACATCCTCGAGCAGACCCCGGCCATCCCGGAGAGCTGCCAGTGGGCGGTGTTCCTGCGCAACCACGACGAGCTCACCCTCGAGATGGTGACCGATCAGGACCGCGACTACATGTGGAGGGTCTACGCCGAGGACCCGCAGGCGCGCATCAACGTCGGCATCCGCCGCCGCCTGGCCCCGCTGCTCAAGGAGCGGCGCAAGATCGAGCTCATGAACGCCCTCTTGATGTCGATGCCGGGCACGCCGGTCCTCTACTACGGCGACGAGATCGGCATGGGCGACAACTTCTACCTGGGCGACCGCAACGGGGTGCGCACGCCGATGCAGTGGACCGGCGACCGCAACGCCGGCTTCTCGCGCGCCAACCCGCAGAAGCTGTTCCTGCCGGTCATCATCGACCCCGAGTACCACTACGAGTCGGTGAACGTGGAGGCCCAGGAGCAGAATCCACAGTCGTTCCTGTGGTGGACCAAGCGGCTCATCGCGCTGCGCAAGAACCACGACGTGTTCGGGCGCGGCAAGTTCGAGTTCCTCCGCCCCGAGAACCCGAAGGTGCTCGCCTTTGTGCGCAGCTACCAGGACCAGCACGTGCTGGTCGTCGCCAACCTGTCCCGCTTCAGCCAGGCCGTCCACCTCGATCTATCGCTGTGGCGCGGGGTCACCCCGATCGAGCTGTTCGGCAACGCCGATTTCCCGCAGGTCGGCGAGCAGCCGTACCTCCTCACCCTCAGCCCGCACGCGTTCTTCTGGCTGTCGCTGTCGCCGAGGAGCGAGCCGGCCCAGCGCCGCCACCACGTGCCGTCCCTGAGCGCGACCGGGTCGTGGCAGGCGGTGCTGTCGAGCGACCGCGGCCGCCGCGCGCTGGAGCGGGCGCTGCCCGGCTTCCTGGGCGAGGCGCGCTGGTTCCGCGGCAAGGCCGACGTGGTGCGCGTCGCGCGCATCGTCGACGACATCCCGGTCGCCGCGCCGGAGCCGTTCCACCTGCTCCTGGTCGAGGTCGAGTACGTCGAGCGCCAGACCGAGACCTATCTGCTTCCGATCGGGTTCGCCGCCGGCAAGCGCGCGCGCGACCTCGAGGCCGATCACCGCGCCGCGGTGGTGGCCCGCCTCCTGGTCCGGCCGGCCCCCGAGGCCGAGGGCGATCCGGGCGTCCTCTACGACGCCGCGTTCGAGCCGGGCGCGGGCGAGGCGCTGCTCGCGCTGGTGAGCGAGGGCAAGACCGCGGCCGGGACCGCCGGCCGCATCATCGGCCACGCCGGCGCGCGCCTGCCCGCGCTCCTCGAGGGGGCCGGCGCGGGCGATCTGCGCGCCAACCTGCTCGGCGTCGAGCAGTCGAACACCAGCATCTCGTTCGGCGGGCGCGTGGTGCTGAAGATCCTGCGCCAGGTCGAGGACGGGGCCAACCCGGACCTCGAGATCAGCCGCTACCTGACCGAGCACTCCAGCTTCACCAATACCCCGGCGCTGGGCGGCTGGATCGAGTATCGCTCCAGCGTGACCGGGCGCAAGAACGCCACCGTCGGGCTCCTCCACCAGTTCGTGCCCAATCAGGGCGACGCCTGGCAGCTCACCCTCGATTCGATCCACCGCTCGTTCGAGTGGGCGCTCAGCCACCGCGACGCGCTGAGCGAGGTCCGCCCGCCCGATCGCTTCGTGCTCGCGCTGTGCGAGGAGCCGCGCCCGGGCCCGGTCGACGAGTTCCTGGCCGGCTACATCCCGCACGCGAACCTGCTCGGCGAGCGGACCGCCGATCTCCACCTGGCGCTCAGCCAGGACTCGAGCGATCCCGGCTTCCGACCCGAGGAGTTCTCCACCCTGCACCAGCGCTCGCTGTACCAGGCGGTGCGCACGGGGCTCAGCCAGAACCTGGATCTGCTGAAGCGCCGGCTGTTCGCCGTGCCGGAGGACGCCCGCCCGCTGGCCGAGCGCGTGCTCGAGCGGCGCGCCGAGCTCGACGAGCGCATGCGCCGCATCCACGCCCAGCGGCTGGAGACGGTCCGGGTCCGCGTGCACGGCGACTACCACCTCGGCCAGGTGCTGTTCACCGGCAACGACTTCGTCATCATCGACTTCGAAGGGGAGCCGAACCGATCGATCGGCGATCGCCGCTACAAGCGATCGCCGCTGCGCGACGTGGCCGGCATGCTGCGCTCCTTCCACTACGCCTCCGCGGTGGCGCTGACCAGCGGGCGCGGGCGGCAGGAGGACATCGCCACTCTCGAGCCGTGGGCGCGCGCCTGGCACCGCTGGGTCTCGGCCGCGTTCCTGACCGCGTACCTGGCCCGCTCGGCCGGCGCGCCCTACATGCCGTCGAGCAAGATCGACCTCGAGATCCTCCTCGACTTCTACCTGGTCGAGAAGTGCGCCTACGAGCTCGGCTACGAGCTGTCCAGCCGCCCGGACTGGGTGTCGATCCCGCTGGCCGGCCTCAATGACCTCCTGCGCGCGGACCCGGTCGCGCGGCCGCGAGAGGGATGACATGTCGCTTCTGGGCGATCAGGACCTGCACCTCTTCAACGAGGGAACCCACGTCCGCCTGTACCGCGTGCTCGGCGCGCACCTCGGCACCGTCGGTGGGGTGAAGGGGACCACCTTCGCGGTGTGGGCGCCCAACGCCCAGGCCGTGTCGGTGACCGGCGACTTCAACGGGTGGGACGCCGAGCGCCATCCGCTCCAGATGGTCGGCGCGTCCGGTATCTGGGAGCTGTTCGTCCCCGGCGCCGAGCGCGGCAACCACTACAAGTTCCGGATCACGCCGCGCGGCGGCCGCCCACCGGTCGACAAGTCGGACCCGTTCGGGTTCCGCCACAAGCTCGCCCCGGACACCGCCTCGGTCGTGTGGTCGCTGGAGCACGAGTGGCGCGACAAGGCCTGGATGGACGAGCGCCGGCGCAAGAACCGGCTCGACGCGCCCATCTCGATCTACGAGGTTCACCTCGGCTCGTGGATGCGCCCGGTCGACGAGCCCGGCCGCATGCTGACCTACGCCGAGGTGGCGCCCCGCCTGGCCGACTACTGCCAGGAGATGGGCTTCACCCACGTCGAGCTCATGCCGCTGTCCGAGCACCCGTACTACCCGTCGTGGGGCTACCAGGTGACCGGCTACTTCGCGCCGACCAGCCGCTACGGCGAGCCGCAGGAGCTGATGCAGCTCATCGACGAGCTGCACCAGCGCGGGGTCGGCGTGATCCTCGACTGGGTCCCGGCCCACTTCCCGACCGACGAGACCGGCCTGGCCCAGTTCGACGGCACCCACCTCTTCGAGCACGCCGATCCGCGGCTGGGCTTCCACCCCGACTGGGGCACGCTCATCTTCAACTACGGGCGCCACGAGGTGAGGAGCTTCCTCCTCTCCAGCGCGCTCTTCTGGCTCGACCACTACCACATCGACGGTCTGCGGGTGGATGCAGTCGCCTCGATGCTCTACCTCGACTACTCGCGCAAGGCTGGCGAGTGGATCCCGAACCAGTACGGAGGACGCGAGAACCTCGACGCGATCCACTTCCTCCGCCAGTTCAACGAGGCGGTCTACGCCCACTACCCGGACGTGCAGACCATCGGCGAGGAGTCGACCGCGTGGCCGATGGTGTCGCGCCCGACCTACCTGGGCGGGCTCGGCTTCGGCATGAAGTGGGACATGGGGTGGATGCACGACACCCTCGAGTACCTGAAGCACGACCCGATCCACCGCCGCTTCCACCACGCAAAGCTCACCTTCCGCGGCGTCTACGCCTTCAGCGAGAACTTCGTCCTGCCGCTCTCCCACGACGAGGTCGTGCACGGCAAGGGCTCGCTGTGGCGCCGCATGCCGGGAGACGAGTGGCAGAAGCGGGCCAACATGCGCCTCCTGTTCGGCTACATGTTCTCCACCCCGGGCAAGAAGCTCCTCTTCATGGGCGGCGAGTTCGGCCAGGACCGCGAGTGGAACCACGAGGCCAGCCTCGACTGGCACGTCGCCGAGGAAGAGGGCCGGCGCGGCCTCCAGCGCCTGGTCGGCGACCTCAACCGGGTCTATCGATCCGAGGCCGCGCTCCACCAGCTCGACTGCGATCCAAGAGGCTTCGAGTGGATCGACGGCAGCGACTCCGAGCAGAGCGTCCTGGCCTTTGCCCGCCGCGGCCTCCGCGACGACGACTACGTGCTCGTCCTCTGCAACTTCACGCCCGTCGTCCGCGACAACTACCGGGTCGGCGTCCCCCGCGAAGGCTTCTGGCGAGAGATGCTCAACACCGACTCCCACTACTACTCCGGCAGCGGAGTCGGGAACCTCGGCCAGATCGAGACCTCGCCGGTGCCCTGGCACGGCCGCTCCTACTCGCTCAACGTCGTCCTTCCCCCGCTGGGAGTCCTCTGGCTCAAGTGGGTCGGCGGAAGCCCCTCCCTGGACACGAGTCTCACGAGGTGATACAAGACGTATCACAACGTGATACACGACGATAAGAAACAAAAACCAGCCCTTACCAGCGAAGAGGCCGTCGCCGCGACCCCCGCGGCGCCCAACGGCGCCGGCGACGACGCCGAGCGAAAGGAGCGAGTCCTCCACACCAGGGTCCCCGAGTCGCTCGACGACGCGATCCGGGCCGCCGCCTCGGAGCTCGGCATGTCGGTCTCCAACCTGGTCCGCAACGTCCTGGCCAACGCCCTCGACGTGGTCGAGGCCGCGACCCTGAGAGTCCCGAGGCGAGCCGCCGCCGCGGCCGCGTCGGTGCGCGGCGCGGACGGCGCCGCCGGCGAGGGCGCCGCGGCGTCGGCGCCGGAGCCGGCCGCGGAGCCGGCGACCCCGGCGCGAGTGCTCGGCTGGCAGGAGGCCACCCTCGAGCTCAACGCGATCTGCGACCGCTGCAACGCGATCCTCGCCCGCGGAGCCCGCGCGGCGATCTCGATCCCGGAGCGAGGCAGCGCGCCCCGCACCGTCCGCTGCCTGCCCTGCCTCGAGGAGCTCACCCGTGACCCCGCACGCTGACCGCGGCGCGGCCAGAGGCCGCGAACCGCTCACCGACGCCCTCCGCGGCGCATGGGCCGACGCGAAGACCGATGTCCGCCGCAGCCTCGACAAGCTCGTCGCCGACGCGAAGACCGATGTCCGCCGCAGCCTCGACAAGCTCGTCGCCGACGCGAAGACCGATGTCCGCCACATCAAGTCCCAGGGCGGCGCCTTCGGCCAGTCGATGACCGCCCGCGCGCTGCCGATCCTCCGCGCCGCCCGCGCCACCCCGCGCGCCGCCCGCCTGGCCCGCGAGGCCGGCCTCATCCTCGCCGAGTACCGCTGGCACGAGGTGCGCGCCCGCTTCCTCGGCGCCGAGGCCGCCAGAGCGGCGCGCGATGCCCTCCACCGCCGCGCCGCCGCCCGCCTCCACCGCCTCTGCGTCGAGCTGCGCGGCGCCATCCTCAAGCTGGGCCAGTTCGCCTCCACCCGCCGCGACCTCCTGCCGCCCGCTTACGCCGAGGCCCTCGCGCTTCTACAAGACTCGGTGCCGCCGGTCCCGTTCGAGCGAATCGCCGAGCGAATCCGCGCCGAGCTGGGCGCGCCGATCGAGGACCTCTTCGCCGCCTTCGATCCACACCCGATCGCCGCCGCCTCGCTGGCCCAGGTGCACGGAGCCGTCCTCGCCGACGGCACCCGCGTGGCGGTGAAGGTCCAGGTCCCCGGCGTCGAGACCGAGGTCGAGGGCGACCTGTCGCTCTTCACCCTCCTGGCCGGCGGCGTCCGCGATCTGTTCCCGTCCCTCGACCTGGCCCCGTTCGCCGCCGAGCTCGGCCGCTCGGTCCGCGAGGAGCTCGACTACCGCCTCGAGGCGTCGCGCGCGCGCCGCATGGCCGACGACATGGCCGTCGATCCGTCGATCAGGGTCCCGCGCGTGCACGAGCACCTGTCGTCGGCTCGCGTCCTCACCATGGACCGCATCGACGGCGAGCGACTCACCGACTTCCTCGACCGCGCTCGAGGAGACACAGGCGCCGGCGGCCAGGCCGACCTCGCCGCGATCCTCTCCGCCCTGATCCGCACCTACGCCCACCAGATCCTCGCCACCGGCCGCTTCCAGGCCGATCCGCACCCCGGCAACTTCCTGGTCTGCCCCGGCCCGCGCCTCGCGCTCCTCGATTTCGGCGCCATCGCCGAGCTCACCGGCGACGAGCGCCGCGCGTACGTGGCCCTCACCGGCGCGGTCATCACCCGCGATCGCAAGCGAGCCGCCGATCTCATGACCGGCCTCGGCTTCCAGCTGCGCGGCGGCGCGCAGGGCGGCGGCGACCCCGACGCGCTCATCGCGTTTGCCGATCTCCTGCTCGACGCCTTCCGCCCGGCGCCCGATCGCCCGCTGGCCGACCTCGACCCGCGCGCCGCCTTCGACGAGGCCCTCGCGCTCGGCCGCGAGAGCCCGATCCTCGTCCCGAATCACTTCGTCCAGGTCGGCCGCGTGCTCGCCTCCCTCGCCGGGCTCCTCTTCGCCTATCGCCCGCCGATCCAGCTCTGGCCGCTCATCGCGCCGTTCCTGGTCGAGGCCGCGCCGGCGCCTCCGGGCTGACGAGCGCCTCGCCGCGCCCGCCACCGCCGCGCCGACGCCTCTATCTTCGCGCCGTTACCCCATCCATCCAGGGACGGTGGCTACTTCAACTGCCAGGTCGACTGGCCCCACTAGCTCCTCGACGCGCCGTGGCCATTGCGCGCGTTCTGGCGACTTCCCCCCCGGTCAGCCGCAGCGAATCGACTGCACCACCGACCAGGAACGGGCGGTTGTCGACCCCGTCGCCTGGGGCTTTGGCCCCGGTCTGCAACTCCCCGCGGGCGCTTCACCCTGCCCGTTCGTGGTCTATCGCTTGCAGTTCAGTCGAGTCGACATGGCAGACACTCTCTCGACGAATCGCCTGCTCGCCGTTCTCCTCGGCGGGCTCCTCGCGTTCGGCTGCTCCTCGGGGTCGGTCGATGGCGAGGACGACGGCGCCGCCGAGGACGACGGAGGGAACGACGGCGCCGACGACGGCGGTGGCAACGGCGGCAACGGCGCCCCGGTCATCACCATCACCAGCCCCGAGCGCGGCACCGTATCGACCGCCGACTCGGTCGAGGTCTCCGGCCGGGTAACTGGCTCCGGCTCGATCTCCCAGGTCACCATCAACGGCAACGCCGCCGAGCTCGCCAGCGACGGCAGCTTCACCGCCAACCTGGCCCTCGAGGAGGGCATCACCCTCATCGAGACCGTGGCTCGCGACGACGCCGGCCGCGAGTCGACCGACGCCCGCGGCGTCCTGGCCGGCAACCTGGTCGACCAGTCCACCCCGGTCACCGAGGGCCTCGTCGCCAACATGTCCGGCACCGCGATGACCGGCCTGAGCGGCATGATCCAGGACTTCGCCAACAACACCGACTTCACCGCGCTGGCCACCTCGCTCAACCCGGTGGTCAACACCGGCGACGGCTGCAACAGCGCCAAGGTGTTCGTCGAGTCTGTCCAGCACGAGGGCGTGGACGTCGGGGCCGGCCCGGTCGCCGGCGGCATCGCCGCCGATGTCTCGGTCCGCAACCTGACCGTGACCGGCCGCGTCACCTTCCGCGCCGTCTGCGTCAGCGGCTCGGCCGACTTCACCCTCACCGCCGACGGCTTCAACCTGACCGGCACCATCACCCCGACCCTCACCGGCGGCGACATCAACGTCGGCCTCAACGGCGTGGCCAACTCGTTCAGCGGCTTCGCCATCGACGTGAGCGGCATCCCCGGCTTCGTCGAGTCGCTGTTCACCGGCGCGGTCCGCGACCAGCTGTCCAACATCCTGCGCGACACCATCACCAACATGGTGCCGACGGTGGCCAACGGCTTCCTGTCCGACTTCCTGGCCGACTCCTACAGCATCTCGATCCTCGGCCAGACCATCTCGCTGTCGGTCACCCCGAGCGCGATGAACTGGACCGAGCAGGGCGGCACGATCGTCCTCGACACCAGCTCGACGGTCGACGCCGCCGAGGGCGCCCTCTACCTCAGCAGCCCGCGCCCGCGCCCGGGCGACGCCGACCTGGCCTCGACCGGCATCCGAATCGCCGTGGCCGACGACGTCCTCAACCAGCTGCTCGGCAGCATCTGGGCCAGCGGCGCCCTCGAGGACACCGTCCTGCCGCTCCCCGGCGACGCGCTCAGCGCGGCCTTTGGCGGCGACGTCCAGTCCGCCGCGGTGACGATGATCCTGCCCCCGGTCGCCAACTTCGACACCAGCACCGGCACCGCCAAGCTCACCATCGCCGACCTGCAGATGGACGCGTCCAGCCCGAGCGGAGAGGTCCTCGCCTCGTTCGTCCTCTCCGCCGAGATCGACCTCGCGGTCGAGACCAGCGCCGACGGCCGCGTCCGCATCGTCACTCGCGCCCCCCGCATCCTGGCCCAGGTCCTCTCCCAGAGCGACTCGCTCCTGACCGAGCTCACCGCGGACAAGGTGGCGGCCATCGCCGAGCTCGGCATCAGCCAGGTCTCCCTCCTGGCCGACGACCTCCTCGGCAGCATCCCGGTCCCCGGCATCGCGGGAGCCACCATCACCTCGCCCACCTTCCAGCCCGTCGGCGGCTACCTCCTCCTCGGAGGCGACATCGCCTTCGAGTAGGCCAACCAGATAACCCACGCGAGCGCGCGGCCTCCCCCCCTCCTCTCGGCCCGGCAGTGCTCGCCCCCGCGGCCCGACTGATGCTCCTCCCCCCTATAGCGCAGTCGGGCCCGGTTTTTTTTCGGAGCCGGCGATCCGGCCCAGCACCAGCGACCCCCGTCGAGGTGCCGGGCCGGATCCCCAGGCCGCACCACAAGAACGAAGCCCGATAGCCCCGGTCGCCCCGCGGGCCGGGCTCCCCGGCCAGCTCAGGAGCCAGGCCGGACGTTCGGCATCGCGACCCAGCCAAACCGGGTAGAGGCCCCCTCGAACGTCCCGTAGAGGAAGCTGAGAGTCCGCGAGACTCGCCTCGGCGACCCCGAGGCACAGCTGTACAGCGGCCGGTCGATCGAGTGCTGAGCCGAGGCCCGATGAAACCGGATCCCGGTGTCATTCGGATAGGAGTCGATCGTCCCCGACCCCAGAGCCGGCGAGTACCCCGGAAGGTTGAAGATGAGATTGACGTGCCCGTTCCGCCCCAGATAGTCGGTGGCGTTCCGGCCCGACTCACAGGTCTTCACCACCTTCAGTGAATTCCCTGCCGAATCCAGATAGGGAGAGTTGTCCGAGACCACCAAGTGCCAGGTGGACGAGGAGCCCCCCGGATCCCGCCCCCGCACCGTGGGCATGAACGAGAGGTCCCGGCCGATGGCCGACTCGTTGATCCACCCACTCCGCGCCCCCACATCCGTACCCACGGCAAACGCCATCACCTTCGGCGTGCCATGAAGAACCCGCCGCTGCCCGAAATTGAGCCGCGTGGAACTGGCAGTCACCGTCCCGATGACATCGCCAAGACTGTCCTCGAGCACATGCCCACTCCCCCGGATCGGAAACGAAGAAGTCCGTCCCACCCGGTCCAGAGCCCGAGGAAGAGGGTCACAGTCCCGAGCCCGAGGATAAGAGCAGTTGTTATCCGACTCATGGCAGATGACCCGCCGAGCCCCGGAACAAGAAACCGCCGCCTGAGCATCGCCCTCCCCGCCCCCGATCCCATCCTCCAGAGCCCCATCCCCGGAAGCATTCTCCTCATCGAGATCGCCGACGCCCTCCGCCCCACCAGCCCCATCGACAGAGCAACCCGAAGCCCCAACAGCGGCAAGCCCAAGCCCAAGAGCCGCCACAGCAGCCCAGCGAACCATCCTCGGATCCATGCGAACCTCCTGGCCTTTCAAACCCGGTCTGACCACTGCGCAGACCATGCCAGGCCCCATCACCAACCATTTCCATCCCCTCCCCGCACCCGCCCCACCCCGAACGGGACCACCCACCCCGCAACGCCAACGTCCGTCCGCGAAACAAAAAACCAGTTACACCCGGCGAACGAAGCCAGCCGACCCCGGCCCCCGGTCACCTTGACCCCTCCTCCGCCCGTGGTCATAGTCCAGCTTCGCCGGCCAGCCCCACGGGGCCAACCCGGCGAAGTTCTTTGACAAGGGGGCGAATCGGATTCGACGGGGATGACGAGGCTGAGGCTGCGAGTCGTGGCGCCCATGGCCACGTAAAAATGGGCACAAACGCAACTGCGAACGACAACAACGCTGTTGCTCTCGCTGCTTAATTAAAAACTAAGCAACGACGGAGCCGGCCACTACCGCCTGAAGTGACCGTCTCTGCCAAACAACCAGGCTAGCCCAGGCGCAAAGCCCATCGGCGCCCAGGGCGAACCACAGGATGGACTAGCAAAGGGAGCAGGCCGCCCACCGCCGGCCCCAGCGCGAAACCCTGAAACGGTGAGGCTACACCCGTAGAAGCCTCTTCTGACACATCCTCGGACCCGGGTTCGACTCCCGGCGCCTCCACGACTCAACTACTCAACAACCCTCAGCTTTGTTGCCGGCTGAGGGCCCGTCTCCACAATGTCTCCACCAGCCTGGCTACTTTCAGGCGGCGCGCCCGTCACCTGACTACTGTCGTTCTGGCCCTCGGCGGCCAGCTCGACCGGGTTGGCGGCGCGACCGGCTTCCAGCAACCCGATCGCTCGCTGCGTCTCGCCAGGCGCGAGGTGCATGTACCGGAGCGTGGTCTGGAGGTTCTTGTGTCCGGCGAGCTTCTGGATCGCGATCGGCGCTGCGCCTCGCATCGCGAGGTGAGAGCAGAACGTGTGCCGCAAGAGGTGGAAGCCTCCATTGGCCTTCAGCTTCGCTCGCCGCTGCGCCCTGGCCATCCACTTCTGAATGACCTTGGCCGTCACCTGCTCCATCGTCGGCGAGTACAGGACGCGCTCGCCGATCAGGTGCTGGTTCTCGGCCAGCGCAGCCTTCAAGCGCGCGGTCATGGGCACCACGCGCGTCTCCATCCCCTTGGTCTCCGTGATGTCGCCCTTCCATTCGGACGCCCGAACGGTCAGGAGTCCCCTGCGGAGGTCGCAGTCCGAGTTCTCCAGCGCGATCACCTCGCCGCGCCGGAGCCCTGCGTCGCCTCCCAGTAGGACCAACAGATAGGCCCTCGGGTCGATCTTCCGCGCCGCCTCGACCAGCCACTCGTACTCGTCGAAGTCGTAGAACTGCGGGTTGGTCTTCTGCACCTTGAGCAGGCGGATCTTCGCCGGCATCGCGTCGATCACGTTCCACTCCACCGCGCACTTCAGCGTCTGACTAAGTACCGTCAGCGCGTTGTTCACGGTCGCCGGCTTCTTGCCCGCCATCTCCCGCTTGAGGCGGGCGATGTCCTCCTGGCTGATGCGGTCGAGCCGCTTCTTGCCGAGCCGAGGCAGGACGTAGTTCCTGAAGACGCCCTCCTTACCCTCGATGCCGCTAGGCTTGTGACGGTTTGCTCGGCAGTGGTTCTCCATGAACCTCGGCTTGAACTCCTCCAACGTCGGGACCTCGGTCTTGGACTTCGGTCCGTGGATCGCCAGATGACGTTCCCGTTCCTCACCCCATCGTCGCGAACCCGATCTCGATTTCACCGGCGAGCGCCGCCGCTCGCGGAACCTCCTTCCGTCGGGCAGACGGACCCTGACCTCAACCTCGTACCCGCCCCGGCGATACGGGCGCACATTAACGGTCATCGTCGATACCTCCTGACGAGACCGCTCGCTTTCCATCGAGCCACTTGGGCTTGATCCACTCCCGTAGCCGGTTTGCCTACGCCGCCATCAGCTCGAGGGGGGCGCGGTAGTGCTTCTCCTGCTGCGTCGGGCTTCGGTAGGCGATCGACGAATGGCGCCGTCGCTGGTTGTAGAACACCTCGATGTAGTCGAATAGCTGGTCCTTGGCCCTGCGGATGGACTCGAAGGTCTCGCCCAGCTCGAACTTCACCGTCGAGAACCAGCTCTCCATCGCGGCGTTGTCGTGACAGTTGCCGCGTCGGCTCATGCTGCAGGTGATGCCGTGGTCGCGCAGTACCTCCTGGTAGTCCTCGCTGGCGTATGTGCTTCCCTGATCCGAGTGATGGAGCATGCCTGCATCCGGACAGCGACGTCGCAGAGCCGCATCGAGGGCCGCGATGGTGAGGTGCCGGTCGTTGACCGCGCTGACCGCCCAGCCCACGACGAAGCGAGCATAGAGGTCGACGATGGCCGCCAGGTAGAACTTGCCGCTCACCGTCAGCATCTCAGTCGTGTCGCCGACCCATCGCTGGTTGGGTGCAGATGCCTTGAAGTCCCGGTTGAGCAGGTTTGCCGCCACCGGCTGGTCGTGCTCGCTCATCGTGGTCGAGCGGTACCGACGGCGCACTCTCGCCACGAGGCCCTCTGCCTGCATCAGCTTGATGATGCGATTGCGGCCCACCTTCTCGTCGGCGAGGTCGGCAAGGATACGCGGGCTCCCGTAGGTCCGTCGGCTGAGGTCGAACGACTCGCGGATGCGCACCTTGAGCCGCTCGTCCCTGCCGGCGCGCACCGACGGTGCGCGGCGCCGCGAGGCGGAGAAGCCGGACGCCGAGACCTTGAGCGTCCGGCACAGCATGGAGACCGGGTAGAAGGCCTTCTCCACGGCGATGAACGCGAACCTCATGCGTTCTCCTTCGCGAAGAAGGCCACCGCTTTTCCCAGGATATCGCGCTCCATCTTGACCACGCGGAGCTCCTTGCGCAGGGCTGCGAGTTCAGCGCGCTCCTCGCTGGTGAGGCCCGTCTTGCCGTTGCTCCTGTCGGCGCGGGCCTGTCGGACCCAGTTGCTGAGCGACGAAGGCGTCAGGCCCAACTCGCGAGCCGCCTGAGCCACCGACCTCCCTTCGTCGAGAACCAAGCGCACCGCGCCGGCCCTGAACTCGGCGGTGAACCGTCGCCGCTTGCCGCCCTTCGTTTCCATCTTCGACATGCTACCCGCCTCTCGTGGAATGGCCACGGGAGTGGATCAAGCCCAGCAGACCTGAGAGCTCACGTGGAGCCGGACGGCCGTCGCCCGCTGTCCAGGTGGGCCGAGGCGACTCTCCTGGGCACGACCATGCGCCACGCCTCGGTGACCAGCGCGCGCATCTCGGCCCTGTCGATGGCCTCCAGCCGCACGCGGACCCAGTTGTAGCGCTCGTCGGCCGGCTCCGGCATCTGGAACTTGTCCGGCTGGGCCTCGATCAGCGCCGCCCGCCACTCCTTGGGGAAGGCGAAGCCCATGATCTCCTCGTCGCGCGAGAACGCCAGGTAGACGATGGGGCCGACGCGGAACTTGACGCGGCCGCGGATCAGGTGCTCCTCGCTCCTCGGCAGCGACAGCGCCAGGCGGCGCACATCGTCGATCCTCACCATGTGGACGACGAAGATCTAGCAGCTGCCGTCCTCGCCGTCGACTCCACGTCGGCCGTGATGATCCATGCGCGCGGCGCTGTCGCGCCCGAAGAAGATTGGCTGCTACTTCAGACCGAGCGCCTTGCGCAGCTCGGCCGCGCTCATCACCTTCGTGTACACGGGCGTCCCGACGTCGAAGTCCTTCGCGCGGGCGAGGCCGCCCACGATCACCGGATCGAATCCGGCATCGCGGACGAGAGCCGACGCGATCTTCAGAGCCCCGGCGTCGTCGCTGGCGAGCGGGATCGCCACGAGGTTCGGCTTGCGATGGCCGAGCCGTTCCAGATCGTCCGAGTTGATGGCGTTGAAGGCGCGCACGAGGCGCACGCCTGGCAGGAACGCCGACGACGCGGCGCCGGTGCCCTTCTTGCGCGCTTCCTCCGCCATCGGCCCGTCGCGGCCCGGGTAGGGATTGCCGGTGTCGAGGACGACCTTGCCGGCCAGATCGGCCCTGAGGTCCTTGCCGATCTGGGGCAGCGCCCCGTACGGCACCGAGATGAGCACGACGTTCGAGAAGACGGCCGCGTCGCGCGGCGTTCCCACGTGACACCTGGGGCCGAGCTTGGCGCACAGCGGCTTGAGCTGGTCGGGGTGGCGCGACGAGACCAGAACCTCGTGCCCGGACGCGACCCACAGGCGCGCCAGCGCTCCGCCGATGTGCCCGGCGCCGATGATGCCGATCTTGGCGGGCGCGACCGCTGCGCGCGACGACGGGGGCGCAGCCCAGGCCGCTCCCGTGGAGAGGACCAGCGCCAGGAGCCCGAGCTTGATGAACCGGCTCAACATGTGTGTCGTCATGGGCGTTCGATCTAGCACGCCGCCTTTCACGCGGCACCCGATTCGTGCGAGCGCTCCATCAGATGGGCGTGCACGCGAGCGCCGGAGCTCCAGGTGCGGCAGCCACACATCGCACGGGTTGCCTGGGCGAAGAACTGACCCGGGGTGCTCGCGAGAACTGACCCGACGTGTCGCGAACCTATCTGACCACGAGTGCGGCGGCGAAGCTGGCCATCGTCGGGGCGGCCACGGTGTTCACCACCGGGGCCGCCAAGCTGACCATCTGACGACGTGGCGCCGAGCACTGGCCGGGGCGGCCAAGCTAACCCGGCTGGGGCGGCCAAGCTGACCACGGCCGAGGCGGTCAAGCTGACCACGGCTGGGGCGGCCAAGCTGACCATCCCGAGGACTCGCTGAGTTCTTTCCGCTGGCGTCGCAGCCACTCGGGACCGGCGGCTGCGCAGCCAGGTGGAGGGAGCAGGAGAAAGCCCCACACGTGGTCGAGTCCGCTGCCACGAACTCGTGCCTAGCAGCGCCCTGCCCTATCGGCAACCCAAAGCCGCACCTGGACGCCTCCACTCGGAAGCAGTCGGCGGTCGCTTCACCAGTCTGAAGGTGAGATGACCCGAGTTGTCGCCGGTCCGACTGTCGTTGATACCGACGAATACCTGGCCTGCGACGCGCGAGACGATCCGTTCGCACGGCATAACGCCAACGAACATGAACGACGTGCCCATGCCGATCAGAGCAACGGCGGCACCGTGTGGCAACCGCGGAAACGCCGACAAATTTGTATAGGTCTCCAGGAACCCGGCGCTCTCGTGCCCCTTCGGGCCGATGTCGCTCCCACGGCGGTTGGTTCTATGGGTTCCACTTGCCTCGATCCGCACGACTTCACCCGCCGCCACGGAGAACCTGTCGGCAAGGACGAGTCAGGCCTTCGTATCCAAGGCGAGGCGCCTGCTGAGGATCTCTGCGGGGTGCTCCGTCACTTCAATTTCGAGCGAGATCAGACTACCGGACTCGCTCCGCCGAAGCAGCATTTCACCGCGGCGCGCGCTCGCCACGAGGGTCTCGAAATCGAGCCGCGTCGAACCGATCTCTCGACCTGCGGGATCATCATCATCTGCGTCGTTCACGGAGACCACGATGCCCGACATGCCGAGAGCGGCCGTAGGAACGATGAACTCGTAGTTGAAGAGGTGCGTGGTTCGATCCATGGCCACATACGACCGATAGTCGACCTCGGGGGTGGACAGGCGGATCACAAGATCCGGGTCGCGTGGATCACTCTGGCGCTGCGTCTTGTGCCCGAGCACTCCGCATCCCACGCTGGCGATCGCCGTACTCGTGGCGCCCGCACCAACGGCGGCGGTCAGCAACATGCCTGCGGTTTGACAAAGCCCGTTTAGCTCCGATTCCGGGATGGGGCCGTCCCATGTGTCACCGGCCGGACCGATAGCTGCAACCTCGACTCTCCCGATCCGGACCGTCACCCACTTTGGTGGTGGTGATGGCGGCGGCGGCGGCTCCGATTGCCCTATGGGTATGGTTGCTGCGGCGACCCGCGGCGCGTGGTCCATCGGGTCCGCATCACTCGCCCCGAACGCCGTGGCAAGCACCACGACGAGGCCGATCACGAGCACGGCGCCAACCGCGGCGAGAATGATCCGTCGTCGCCGAGACCGCCCACCCGGAAACAGATCTTCGTCAAGGTGGTCCGTCGTCAACCACGTCCGACTAGCTGCAGACTCGTCCACCTCGCGCCGGTGCTCGTTGCCCATATGTCCTGCCCTCTCCTTTCAGAACCTTGCTTCTGGCTCTGAAAAGCACTCTGCGGCACTCTGGCCCATCGGGCGTGGGGAAGGCGTGCTCTCGGCATCTGCCAATCCTCGAGTCCGCAGGCTGATGCCGGGTAGGGGCGAAGCCCAGCATCATGTCCTCGCCGCGCGACTGTGCGACCAGTCGGCGACAGAGCAATCGGCACAGGGCCGGCCGATGGATCGTCGGTAGGATCGGATCAGAGCTGCGGCTCGATCGGCGGCCCGCTGTCGGCCGGCGCGTCCGCGAGGACGTTCGGGTCCTTGTCCTTGCGCGTTCGCAGACCTCGTGTTGAAGCCCGGGCGATCTGCCGCCGGGCTTCCACGGCTTTGTCGCCTTCCAAGACGTCGCGCTTCAGGACCTCGGTCGAGAGCGCGGCGCGGATCTCGTCGAGTTCGATCCTCACGCCAGGCGACAGGCGCCGGAGCTCACGACGAACGACATCGAGGACGGGATCACTCTGGAGGACGGCGCCGAGGAAGAACCGGTTGAGGGCCTGGCGCTGGGTGTGATACTCGCCCAGGCGCGCTTTCTGCCAGCCTTCCTTGGCGAGGAGCCAGAGGAGCTCCAGGTGATCTTCGTTGCGGGCGACCAGGTCGGGGAGACAGAGGTCAAGGACGAGCTCGTGCTCGATCGGCTTCGTGAAGGCGACCTTGTACACACGCCACCGGACGCCGTTGGTGAGGACGACCCAGTCCGTTCCCTGGTTGGCGGCGTAGTCCACCGCTTGCTTGAGGAAGCTGTCCTTGAGCTCAAGGCCGATCGCCTTGACCTCGATGAGCAT
>Ga0193753_10001168_pt1 | contig 23001 bp, 15 predicted proteins | sample H1c2metaG_FD_144925 | JGI IMG/M metagenome (GOLD analysis project Ga0193753, IMG submission 144925) | Soil microbial communities from a riparian zone of the East river system, Colorado, United States - H1c2 | ecosystem: Environmental > Terrestrial > Soil > Riparian zone | place: USA: East... | reverse complement strand
TTCTGTGCGGAAACTCCTCTTTGGGCATAAAGGCTCATGTACGGCGCTGTTTGCTTGCAAATATACCGATATAGCGGTACGCACATTTTCTGTTACTTTGCAACAAGTTATGCAGGTTCACAAGGATATTGAGCGGCTGCCACCCTTCACAAATGCGGTCATCACAATCGGCACCTTCGATGGGGTTCATCTCGGTCACCAGAAAATTCTTTCCCAATTAAAAGAGGAGGCCCGCCGGAGGGACGGCGAAACGGTGATCATTACCTTTCACCCCCATCCCAGGGTGGTAGTGAGGCCAGAACAGGATCCTCCCAGGCTTATCAACACCATACCCGAACGAATTGAGCTGCTGAACCGTCACGGCATTGACCACCTGGTAATTGTACCCTTTACGGATGCATTTTCCCGGCTTTCCGCCCGCGAATACGTAGAACAGTTTCTCACAGCCCGGTTTCAGCCTCAATGTGTCATCATCGGGTATGACCACCGATTTGGGCACGACCGAAAGGGCGATTACCTGCTATTGGAGGAATACGGTAGAAGAAGAAGTTTCGAGCTAAGGGAGATTCCCCAACACGTAATCAGCCATATCGCTGTGAGCTCTACGCAGATCCGGAATGCCATAAGTGATGGTGACGCCGCCAAAGCAAACAGCCTACTGGGTTATGATTTTTTCTTTTCGGGCACGGTGGTCACGGGCGACCAGCGTGGCAGGACCCTCGGTTATCCCACCGCAAATATCAGTGTAGGGAATCCTGAAAAATTACTACCCGGCAATGGGATCTACGCAGTCACGGCCTCACTTAACCCTGCTGACGAACAGGGAAGCCTTCAGGGCATGATGAGCATTGGTACCCGACCAACATTCGATGGTGTTGATAACAGGATTGAGGTTAACCTCTTCGATTTCCAACAGGATATTTATGACAAACCTCTAAAAGTGTGGGTGAAACAGTTTTTGCGCCCGGAGCAAAAATTCAGCGGTGTCAACGAGCTTAGGGACCAGATTGCAGCCGACCAGCGTGAAGCGCTTCGCCTCCTGAATTGACATCAGTTCATCATCTTGGCCATCAGTTCTTTCATCAGGGAAGCATCCGTGGAACCACCGTCATTAACCCCCAGGCCTCGCAAATTATAGTGATGCAAAAGCAGCAGTGCATTTTCCACTCCTTCCATTCCATAATTGCGCGCCGTAAGTAAGTAGTCTTTTACAAAGAACGGACTGACCCCGATGGTGGAGGCCACCGCCTTTTCATCGGAGCTGTCCTGACCAAAGATCATAAAGGTTTTGCTGAAAAGATTATACAGCGTAGGCAGGACCAGCATAATTGGCCCGGCTTTGGGATTTGCCTCAAAGTAGTTGATGATCTTCATTGCCTTGGGCAGATCTTTACGCGCCAGTGCAGTCTGCAGTTCGAAGGAATTGTATTCCTTGCTGATACCGACAAACCGCTCAACATCATCTTCCGAAATGGTTTTCCTGGACCCGACGTTCAACAGTAATTTGTTCACTTCGTTGTCGATCCTCGACAGGTCGTTACCGATGTGATCGACCAACAGCTGCAAGGCTTTTGGTTGAATTCCGTACCCCTTGGTACGCACCAGTTCGGTTGTCCATTCGGGTAACTGGTTGTCGTACATTTTTTTTGTTGTCACCAGGCCTCCGGTCTCCTTCAGGATCTTTGCCAGCCTGCTGCGGCCATCAACTTTTTTATCTTTATAAGCAACCACAAATATTGTCGACTTCAGAGGCCTTTCGATATAACCTTCCAGTTTGGCGATGTCCTTCATTTGCTGCGCCTCCTTGAGGATCACCACCTGTCGTTCAGCAAACATCGGATACCTCATGCATGCGTTAACAATATCCGGCCACACGGCATCTTTTCCGTAATATATGCTGAGATTGAAAGGAGCCTCCGATTCAGACAGGATATGGTGCTCTGCGTACTTTACTACCTGGTCGATAAAATACTCCTCCTCTCCTTCAAGCCAATAGATTGGTTTATATAGTTTTTGTTGCCAATCTTTTAGTATCTTTTCGCCCGTCATTTTCGTTTCGGAGTAAATTTAACAGGCCACAAGATAAAATGAAAAAAACTGTCAGTACTTTTGTTCCGGAACCTCGGGTACGAAGTTTATACTAACTTGAAGTGAAGTATATTACACATCTCGTAATATTACTATGTGTGTTATTGGCATGATTTTCGAGCAACCCTATCCGTAAGCTTAACTTATGTTGGGCTTAGTGTGTACTAAAATACCTAAAAACTAAATAAACAATTATGAGCACAAGCAATTATCCATCTGCAACACCTCAAAGTCAGCCACCGCGACGAGATTCGAAAAATTTGATTATCGGACTTCTTGCGGTAGGTATTCTTGGCACATGGGGATACTTCCTCTGGGACAAGAACAACAACGACCAGAAGATGTCACAACTTCAGACACAGTATGTAGCGGTTGATTCTTCCAAAAATGAATTACAGAAAAGTTTTGATGCTTCCCTGTCCCGCCTGGATTCATTGACAGGATATAACAATGAGATCGAAGGCAAACTTACTGAACGCAATGCAGATATATCCAAACTGAAAAGCCAGATCAACGGTATCCTTAGAAAACAGAAGATAACTGCCGCCGAAAGAAAAAAGGCTGAAGCGCTCATATCAGAACTCAATGATAAAATCGGCAGTCTCGAGCAGGAAGTTGCACGGCTTACTGCAGAAAATCAGACACTGACCTCTGAAAAAGCAGCCGTAACAGTTGAAAGAGACAACTATCTTTCACAACGCGACACGCTGCAGGTAATTAAAAAAGGACTGGAAGACAAAGTAAGCATTGCTTCCACTCTTAACGCCTATGGAATTACCATCACACCAGTTGATGAAAGAAAAGGCGGCAAACAAAAAATTACATCCAAGGCAAAGAAGGTTGACAAGCTGGTCATTGCCTTTGATGTTGACAACAGGATATCCGAAACCGGGCCCACAGAAGTATTTGTTGCGATCCTGGGACCCGATGGCAAACCCGTCACAGTAGAATCTCTTGGTTCAGGAACTTTCACCACACGTGATGAAGGCGAAAAACAATTCACTGCCAAGGTTCCGGTCGATATCGAAGCTGGCAAGAAAAAACATGTTGAATTCTCCTGGAAACCAACTGAAAATTTCCAGAAAGGAAGCTATAAGATCTCAATCTATCACAACGGTTTCAAAATCGGTGAAGGTGTGAGAGAACTGAGGAAAGGCGGCCTGTTTGGCTAGTCTTTGTTTGGCCCAAAGGAACAGCCGGTACTATTCAGTACCGGCTGTTTTTTTATAACATGGCCCGGATAGAGGCTCTCCCAACGTGTACCACCCGCGAAGCTCCAGGCTTCCTGCCTTCATACTGGATATTCATTTCAAGATTCCTCGACAGCCGCTTGCTGACATCCAGGTTCCACAGGTAGTTCTTCCCGGGCAATAAACCGTCAAGCAGAATGTAGGATGCGGTGCTGTTTACATTTGGCACAGCTTCCAGAGACGTAAATCTGATGGTATTGTAGGTGAATTTTCCCTGGATGGATGTATTCTGCAAGAGGTTATATTTAATCTCTGTATTGGCCGAATGCGAAAGCGCTTTCTCGTGGTTGCCGGCCGTATTATTTCTGTCACTGTATCGATAGCCAAACATCGCACGAAAATTTGCGCCCTGTGTGAGACTCACGCGCGGTTCCAGCGACTGTTGATCGATGTCATAATTCCTGTTGTCGAATTTTGCACTGGAACTGCTCAACTGATTGAAGCCGGTCCTTGCGGTGAGGTCAAACAAGATCGCTCTTGTGATGTTATACCGGCCTCTCAGGCTCCACTCCTCCAGTTTCCTGGATTCATAACCGTAGGTGAGCAGCGATTTGTTACCATTCCTTGAATTGGTCAGATCGATGCCCCATTTAGAACTCATCCTGTTGAAAGAAAAGGTATTGATGAAAACGGAGCTTACCGTGATCAGCGAAGTATCACTAAGTGGTGCGCTGAATGGATTAAACTGAACAATTCCCTTTGCCACTTCCTTTTTGTTAAGTTGAAGGGCGGACTGAACATTGACCTTCGAAAAAATCTTCGCCACGAATGACTGTTGTTTTCCTTTTTTGGAAACGGGATTTAATGATACGGAATAATTGAAAGTATTATAGTTGGCTTTTACAAAATCATTTGTGGGCGTAAAGATCCTGATGAACTTCGCCTGGTCCTGGAACAGGGCTATTTCAAACTCATTCAGCGATTGTACTCCGTTGCTGTCGTAGTCGATCCAGGTGTATTCTCCTTGTCCCGCGGGAACTTCAAGGAAGGCGTAATCCCTTTTCTGCTCCTGTCCTGCTCCCACTTCATAGAGAATGTTGCCTGTTAGAAACCCATTCCATTCATTCACCTGGTATTCTGCCCTGCCCAGCAAACTATTGTCATTCTTCAGTGTCGGGCGTATGGGATTAATAATTTGCAGGTTCCGATAAGTTCCATTGAAGCGAAACTGGTGATGTGGGTTGGCGGCAAGTTCTGTCGACAGGCTGATGTTCTGGCTCCTGTCCGACTTCAGCAGGTTGCCGCCTGATGGGTAAGCGTCGCTCCGCGTGAAATAAGTGAGCCCCCATTTGTTTAGTTTCTCCTCCGATGATTTTATCCCCACCTGGAAAACATCGAATGCAAAGCTCTGGTTGGATACGGAATCCGTCACTTTGTTATGCAGTTCATTGTGTTCTACCGAATAGCTCGTGCTCAGTTGGTAATTCTTCATTCCCGGAAAAGTTTTCGTGACGCTGATTGTGGGCCTTAAAAAATATCCCTGTTCTGTGATTGAATTGCTATTGGTTAACGTAATGAGGTTGTTGAATTTCCACCCGCCAATATCCTGAAGCTGGTTGACGCCGTTTCTTATTCCGTTGAAGCCGTCAGATCGCTGGTAGCTGGTGAACTGATAGCGAAGAAAGTTGCCACGGGGATCTTCGATCTGTGTTCCTGCGGATATGATTTTTTCGTCAGCCGGGTCGGTTCGCAGCGCAAGACCCCAGTCGCGGGTGTATTCAATATTTCGTAATCGCTCGAGCGGTTTGAACTCTGCCTGTACAAATTCATACCCCAAATCAGTCACCAACTTCCTTCCTTTGGCAGTGCTGCCAATATTATGACTGTTCCTGATGCCAACCTTGCCCGCATATCCCTGGTCGTTAGATTTGTCTTTGTTTGAAAAAGTATTTACATCGTACTGGCTCATGCCAAACTCGGTGCTGATTATGGTCTGTTTTGCGATCTGATAATCGGCTCCAAGGCTAAGCACCTGTTGTTTCTTCGGTGTGACGAGAAAGACGGCGGGTTCATACCTGCCCTGCTTGTTCCCATTGACGGGCGCTACCCAGCGGTAAACCTTACCATTGGCCCCATTTAGATCAGGATTGTAGCTGCCGAATCCTTCGCCAACATCGATAAAGGAAAGATTGTAAAGTGTTTCCCGCTCGTCGGTTGAAAAGACGTAGACCGAGTCGTGACTGAGTCCTGCATTGTAGGTCGTATCAATTTTTCGATAAAGCACCTTGCCTACTGCAAAGGTATCCGGCGTTGCATAAGGATAAAATGCCTGGTTGATCTTATCGCCCAGGGTGTCGAGAAATCTTTTCTGCGGGTTGTCCAGGGTTTGATTGATGGGAGAATTGCGGGCATCGCTGTTACTGAAGGCCGAGACCCTGAGTTTGAGTTTTGATCCGATCGCGGTTTCATTGTACCCGTAGAAATTGGCGTTCAGGTAATTCCTGTCTGAGTACTCGAACTCCACCTGTATACGCTTGTCCTTGGTGATCATTCGTTTTGGCGTGAAGGCGATTTCCGCAGTGTTGTAGTTGATCACGTAGTCCTGGTCTTCCCCGCGCTGCAGCAATTCTCCGTCCATGTACACTCTTTCTGTGTTGGCGAGGACCACGAAGAAGAATTCATTGTTTGCACCCGTGAGGCGGTATGGACCCTGGTTGCCTTCCTGGGGCTCGAGTATATTCCTGGTGAATTTTCCTTTGGCGATTGACCCGCTTACAAGGGCGCTGTTGGTCACTTTATCAGACAGTTTTGAAGTGGTTTCAAAGGAAACGCCCTGCAGCCTTTTATAAAAGTTGAGAAAATATGATTGATTCTGACGAATGTCGATGTCGCCCAGGCTAAGCGCCCAGTTCTTTTTTCTGAACTGAAGAAAGATCCTGTCGAATTCATTGAGCTGCTGGGTCGTGCCATCGGGCTGGATGGGAATGTTGTTGTCGGTGATGGCCGCCACCACTTCGATACTGTCAGCGAGAAATCCATTCATCTGCAGGTTGAGGTTGGAGCTAACCACGGCGTCCTGGCTGTTCCCGAATGAAATGCCACGGCCGAAGCTGCCGCTATAATTGATGTTGCCAAAGTCGAAGAAACTTTCCTGGTTGCGCGACCTGAAATCGGGTATGTAAGGCACTCCCGAAATGTTATTCATCACCGAGTCGTACTTCATGCGTTGGAGTCGGGCATTTAGCCTGGAGTTGAATACCCGGTAACGGATTACCACGCTGTCGACCGGTGGAAGCTGGTTCCAGAATATGGTGGCGTTTACATAATCGATGGTGTATTGTGAGGTCGGAAAGCCGGGGACAATAACGGTATTGGGAATGATGGAAAACGAATCAATTTGCACAGGCTGCAGCCGGGCTGGAATCATTTTTTTTCTCAGGTTCGAAAGTTGTTTTTCTTCACCGACATTCTGGGAAAAAGCAGCAGTTCCTGCCCCAAGGAGAACACAGACGGATATCAGGATCCTTAGGAACAAAATTGGTTTTTCTAATAGCGTGAAAATAAGGCTTTTATTGCCTTTCAGCCACAAACCCGGGACCTGATTTCCCCCAATTAATTATTTCTCTTCCCCGCTCAGGCCAACTGGAGCTTTCTGGCTGCCTTAGATTCGAGGTATTCGTCAAAGGTCATAAGCTTGTCTATGGCGCCATTTGGAGTCAGTTCGATGATCCTGTTGGCAACCGTGTCGAGGAAAGTATGGTCATGAGAACTGATTAATACGATGCCTTTGAAATTGGTCATACTTTCGTTGAAAGCCTGGATGGATTCCAGGTCAAGGTGATTCGTAGGTTCATCAAGGATTACCACGTTGGGATCCTGTAGCATCATGCGGCTGATCATGCAACGAACCTTTTCTCCTCCGCTGAGTACACCTGTCTTTTTGAGAATCTCATCACCGCTAAACAGCATTTTCCCGAGAAAGCCCCTTAAAAAAGGTTCGTCGACATCGTTCACATGGTCGGGAACAAACTGCCTGAGCCAGTCCATAAGCGGAAGATTTTCCGTGAAATACTCGGTATTATCGTTGGGGAGATAGGCTTTGGACACGGTGGTTCCCCACTCATAGCTACCGTTGTCCTGTTTCATCTTCCCGTTAATGATCTCAAAAAAAGCGGTGACAGCCATCTGGTCGTCCGAGACGATTGCTATTTTGTCGCCCTTGTTGACAGTAAAAGTGATGTCTTTGAACAAAAGCTTGCCGTCCGCGGATTTGGCCAGCTTATTTAGATTAAGGATCTGGTTGCCGACTTCTCTCAGCTGTTTGAACACAATGCCGGGGTATTTTCGATTGGACGGGGTGATGTCTTCAATAACCAGCTTTTCCAGGGCTTTTTTCCTTGAGGTGGCCTGTTTGGATTTGGACGCATTGGCGCTGAACCGGGCGATGAATTCCATCAGGTCTTTGCGTTTGTCTTCCGTCTTCTTGTTCTTGTCGGTCAGCTGCCGGGCCGCCAGCTGGCTGGACTCATACCAGAAAGTATAGTTGCCGGTGTAGATTTTTATTTTCTGCCTGTCCACATCGGCCACATGGGTACAAACCGCGTCAAGGAAGTGACGGTCGTGGGAAACAACGATGACAATATTTTCGTAGTCTGCCAGGAAATTTTCCAGCCAGGCGATGGTTTGCACATCCAGGTTATTTGTCGGCTCATCCAGTATGAGGATGTCGGGATTTCCAAAGAGTGCCTGGGCCAGCAACACCCGTACTTTCAGTGGTCCCGGAATGTCCTGCATCAGCTGTTGGTGAAGATTTTCCTTCACACCCAGTTCACTGAGCAGGCTGGCCGAATCACTTTCCGCAGTGTATCCGCCCATTTCTCCAAATTCTCCCTCCAGCTCTCCCGCACGCATGCCATCTTCTTCGGTGAAATCCGATTTGGCATAGATCTCATCTCTTTCCTTCATCACGTCCCACAATTTCTTGTGGCCTATTAGAACGGTATTCAAAACGGTCTGGTCGTCATATTGGAACTGATCCTGCTTCAACACGGCCATTCTTTCACCCGGGGAAATTTCAATGTTTCCTTTGTTTGGTTCAAGCTCTCCCGCCAGGATCTTCATGAAGGTCGACTTACCTGCTCCGTTGGCGCCAATGACGCCGTAGCAGTTGCCTTTGGTAAAACTCAGGTTAACTTCGTCAAACAAAACCCTTTTCCCGAAAGAAAGGGTAACATTATTCACTGTTATCATCTATACAATTAATTAATTGGCAAAGATAATTAAAGCCTAAGCTTGGAAAAAACCTATTGTCGTTTTCGAAAGAAACTTGCGGCATAAATTTTTCAGTGAATTGAACAAAACTCACTCATGAAAAACAACAAGGCAGGGAAAGACGCAGAAGGCACTGATAATAAAAGGAATGCAACTGACGGGGACAGGGATTTGCCAGGTTATCCACATTATCCATCAGGAGACGACATCACCAATCCGGCCAATGGAAATGAGAAAGTCAACACAGAGATGGATGACATCGGAAATTCAAAAAGGCTGTCCCCGGATGCCGACAACGAACGGAGGGTAAGAGTAAATGAAGTTGTCCCGGACGACGATACCGACGATCTGGGCATTGTCAGCGGCACCGATGCCGATGTAACCAACGAGGACCTGATCGCGCTTGGCGATCCCGACGCCGACGCGGACCTGGGGGAAGACGAGACCGACAGCCAGCGTTCCGGGCTGGACCGCGTTGATGAGGACATAAAGGAGGAAGAAAGCCTCGACGTTCCGGGCAGCGAACTCGATGACAAGGGAGAGCAGATTGGGGAAGAAGATGAGGAAAATAATTATTACAGCCTCGGCGGCGACAACCACGAAGCACAGGAAGAAGATCAGCAATAACTACCGGATGTCACATGTAGACGACGCCACCCTCACCATCCGCGGTGCAGATGCTTCAGATATCAGGACGATCAAAACCCTGGCTCATGCCATCTGGCCCGATGCCTATGGCAAGTTACAGGCGGAAGAAAAGATCAATTATCTGCTTGAACTATTTTACACCGAAGAGGCTTTGGCGAGCCAAATGAAAGAAGGACAAAAATTTATTGTTGCGGAACTCAATGGCGAGCCCGTAGGTTTTGCCTCCTATTCGGGTCCGGCAAAGTCCGGAGTTTTCAGAATACACAAATTGTATGTTCACCAGGCGGTGCAGGGAAAAGGACTGGGTCGCCAGCTGCTCGACCACATATTTACGGCCATCGCTCCACTACATCCAACAGCCGTGGAACTGGGGGTATATCGAAAGAACCCGGCGATAAAGTTCTACGAAAATTATGGATTTAGCATCGACAGGTCCGAGGACACCGATGTCGGTTCCGGGTTTGTTATGACCGACTACATAATGGTGAAATCCCTGTGATCTTTAAATGAGGTGGGAAAGTATGATCCCTGTGGCCACAGCGGCGTTGAGCGATTCGGCCCCGCCGGTTTTGGGTATGAACACCTGGCAGGTGGACAATCGAATAAGTTCCTGGTTCAATCCCCTGGATTCATTGCCGATCATGATGACACCTTCTTTTATCCTGGCAAGCGAACCAATGGCTTTGCCATCTAACGTGGCTGCATACACGCTCAGATTAGTCTCTTTTCTCAGCTTCTCAATAAGATCGGTGTATTCTACTGCTACCCTGCCAATGCTTCCCATGGAAGCCTGTACCGCCTTTGGCCCATAAGCATCCGTTGAATCTTCGGTGCAGACAACCTGGGTGATGCCAAACCAGTCGGCGCACCTTATGATGGTGCCCATATTGCCTGGATCCTGGATCGTGTCGAGGAAAAGCGAGATGGTGCCCGAAAGTTTTAAGTTGTCTCTATTGGGCTTTTTGAACAATGCAAGCACCTGGTTGGGAGTTGTAAGAAGAGAGATCCTATCTAATTCTGCTTCGGACACCATCATCACTGGTAGGTCACGCTTCTCTTGCGCTGCTGAAGATTCAAGCCATGCCTCGGTAGCATATACCTGAACCGGTGCGGTGGATGAACCTGAGAGCAGGTCTGCCACCACTTTCGGACCCTCTGCAATAAAGACGCCCTCTGCATCTCTATGTTTTTTCTGGCTTAAACTTTGGATATATTTGAACTCGGATTTCGTCATTGATTACTTTTGGCCCAATATGCTATCAAGGAGGCAAGTTAATTTTTTTTGTATTCCCCGTCTGTTGCTCCCTGCTCTCGCCATGCTGATGCTCTTTAATTCCTGTGTTGTTGCGAAAAAATATGAAAAGAACAAGCCCTTTGTTTTCAAGTCGACGGTTGTCGTGAATACCGATCTCTCCAATCCAAGGAAACTGGAATTGAAAAACGCGCTGATCAACCAGATGGATGACAGCCTGCGGATTCGACCCATTCTTACCCTGGGATGGCCACCCGTCTATTACCGTTTGCTGAAGCCACCTGCGTTTGACAGTGTTTATATACAGAAATCGAAAACATTCATGACCGCGTTGCTGAATTCGCAGGGTTATTTCAATGCGATGATCACCGACACCTTTTACACTGTTACAAAGAATAAAAAAGAAAAGCGGGTCTACATCAGGTTTTCTGTTACCACGGGAAAGGCTCTGAGGATGGATTCCATAGGATATGATTTTGATGATCCCGAACTACAGCGGCTTGCCCTTATCAGCAAATCCAGATCGGATCTTAAAGAAGGCAATTCATATTCAATAAATAAAGTGTCGGGTGAGCTCGACAGGTTGCTTGCACTGTACAGGGACAACGGGTATTACAAGTTGACTAAGGAAGACCTTTATGTAGAACAGGACACTGTGGTGGCCGCGCTGATCGACCCGGGTCTGGATCCATTTGAACAACTGGAACTCCTGGATTCACTTCAGAAGAAAAAGACCCAGCCTACTATAAGTGTGGTATTCAGGCAGCGTCCACTCAAAGACAGCAGTCATCTGTCAAAGTATTACTGGGGCAGGATCAAGGTGTATCCTGATCGCCTTTCTATCAATGATTCATTGCCACGTACCGGTTCGGTTATGGTGGGCAGTTATACATTCTTTCCACAGACCAGGAAATTCAAGCTGCCCTTCATTGCCAGGAATATCGGAGCGAGGGAAGGGAACCTGTACAGGCAGTCTGATTACTTCAAAACCATCAACACTTTTACCACCCTGGGTGCCTGGCAACAAGTAGACATGAACGTTAGAGAACGGCCTGACTCTTTGCACATACTCGACGCAGATGTTCTGCTTTATCCAGGAAAGAAACGGAACCTCAATGTGGATTTTGAAACAAGCCGCAATGCCAATGACGTGCTGACTACGGGATCGCTTTTCGGGATCGGTCTGAACATGGGATTGAGAAACCGCAATGGTTTCAGGGAAAGTGTGCCAACCTCAACCAATGCGCGGTTTGGCGTGGAGCTCGGTTCTAACTTCATTCAGACCATCCAGACCAGTCTGGCGCACAGTATCTTTGTTCCGCGCTTTATCACGCCGTTCCGGATAAGGGCCGAAAAAACTGTCATCGCGCCAAGGACAATCATAAATGTGAATGCAGCTTATACGAAAAGACGGAGGTTGTTCGACGTGCGCTCCTTCAACGCTTCAATGGGGTACGACTGGACAAAACGTAATATCAACTGGCAATACATTCCGTTCAACTTCGAGCTGACCGATGTTTCAAAATCTGACAGTTTGCGCAGGCTGGAGAACAAATATCCCACTATAGCCCAGGCCTTCAACAATGGAATTATCGTGAGCCAGATACTGGGTTTCAGCACCGCGAGGATTAGGACCTCGTCAAGAAGCGCTTTCCGGGTCAAGCTCGAGGAAAGCGGAGCGATAGCGGGTTTGTTTAAAAACTTTGAAAGAGGAGACCTCCGCAGATTTGTGAAGCTGGATGTGGAATTTAAACACTTTATTGAAAGGGATCGTTCCACATGGGCATTCCGGGCCTTTGGAGGTTATGGTTATATATATGGAAAAAATGGCGACCAGCCTGAGAACAACCTGCCCTTCTTTAAAGCATATTTCGGAGGAGGTCCATACAGCATGCGGGCCTGGCAGGTGCGACAGCTTGGCCCCGGATCTACTTCCGTATTTCAGAACGACACATTGATCAGGGATCGTTTCGGTGATATGATGCTGGAAGGAAATATCGAATACCGTTTCGATGTGACTACCATTGCAGGAGTGAAAGTCAAAAGTGCCCTGTTCACCGACATGGGTAATATCTGGGCAAAGACCTTCGACAACACTACACGACTGGATTCTGCTGAATTCAAGTTTAGCAGGCTTTACCGCGATCTTGCCGTGGGTGCAGGCACCAGCATCCGCCTGGACTTCAATTTTTTCCTCATTCGTTTTGATTGGGCTTACAAGGTCAAGAACCCAGTGTATAATGAGAAGGACGGCTGGTTTCAGAAATTAGAGATCGGCAGCGGTCAGTTCCAGCTGGGGATCGGTTATTCTTTTCAGTGAGATTGTCTTACTTTTTATAAAAAAAAGTAAGACAAAAAAATCTGGCGCTGTCAGAATAAGGCCTGAAAATCAGAAAGAGAGAAAGAGGAAGAGAAAACAGAAAGAGGGCGAAGAAAGAGGAACGACATTCCGTATTTCATTTGAACCTAGTGCGATGATGTGAAAATTTAGCGTAGACGTGGCTTTCCCGTCTTCCTCTTCCTCTTCCTCTTCCTCTTCCTCTTTCTCTTTCTCTTTCTAATGGTTTACCCCTATGGATTCCGCTCAATTATGTATATCAGCACAAATGAAATCACGGTCATTCCCTGAGTGCCTGGATAATGACGTTCTTATCATACTTCCTCTTCATATTCAAACCACCATAAGTGAAAAGCCGACTCAGCCAGACTGTGACGATCCTGATGTTAATGATAGTGGCAATAAACAGCTATTCACAGGAAAAAAACATTCGTTTCAATCACCTTGGCACCACCGAAGGTCTTTCTCACAGTAATGTGATCTGCATGCTTCAGGACAGTCGGGGATTCATGTGGTTTGGCACCAGGGACGGCCTGAACCGGTACGATGGCTACACGTTCACCATATACAAACACGATCCGACAAATCCTTACAGCATCAGTAACAACATCATCAATGATCTTATCGAGGACATTCATGGAAATATCTGGGTAGGTACCTGGGGTGGAGGACTCAACAAATTTGACAGAAATACAGAAAGATTTACCAGCTATAAACATGACGATACCAGACCGGGCAGCCTGTCGAGCGACCTGATCAATTCAATCTGCATGGACAGTCACCAGGTACTCTGGGTGGGAACAGAAGGTGGAGGCGCTGATGCATTTAACCCGAAGACAAATTACTTTTCTCACCACATTAACGACGCGGCCGATCCAAAAAGCCTTAGTCAGAACCTGGTTAAAGACATCCTTGAAGACAGTTACCATCAATTGTGGATGGCCACAAACGAAGGCGGCCTCAACCGCTACGACCGTCGGACAAATAAATTCAAAAGATTTGTACACAACGAGAAAGACCCTCGATCCCTTGGTTCAGACGCGCTGAAAGTGCTTTTCGAAGACAGCAGGCAACGTCTTTGGGTCGGTACCCGTGGCATGGGACTGAATCTGTTTGATCGAAGGACCGGTACATTCAGGTCCTTCAGAAAAAAAGCACACGAAAACAGCATCACGCATAATGATATCCTTTCTATTAACGAAGACCTTACAGGTAAACTCTGGATTGGTACCGAGAACGGAGGCATGAGTATTTTCAACACGGACACCCAAAAATTCTTCAACTATATTCAGGACGACATCGATCCGGGCAGTCTTAGCAACAATTCAGTCTGGACCATCTATCGTGACCGCAAAGGCGACATGTGGGTAGGTACCTTTTCGGGCGGGCTCAATTTATGGAGCGAAGAAGGAAATAAATTCACGCATTACCGCCATACGAGCTCCAGGGAAAGCCTGAGCCATAACAAAGTGCTCACATTAGGCGAAGATTCCAGAAACAACCTCTGGGTTGGTACCGATGGTGGCGGACTCAACCTTTTTGACCGATCGAGTGGCCGCTTCATCACTTTCCGTCATGACGAACGTAATAAAAACAGCATAGGGGGTAATTATGTGTTAACCACAGTAGAAGACCATTTGGGTAACTTATGGATAGGAACCTGGGGAGACGGCATCACAGTAATGGATCCCACGCGAACGAAATTTACCCAGTTCAGGAACAAGCCCAATGATCCGGGTAGTTTATCTACAAACAACATCTATTGCATATTCAAGGATCGCGAGAAAAATATCTGGATCGGGACATTTTATGGTGGACTCAATCTTTACCAACCATCCACTAAATCATTTATCCATTATAGAAATATTGAAAAGGACAGTAATTCGATCAGCAGCAATACGATCAATTGTATTTTTCAGGATCGAAGCAATAATATCTGGATCGGCACGGATGGCGGCGGTCTCAATCTTTTTAACAAAAAAACCGGCAGATTTACCCGTTTCCGGCATCGGGAAGGCATCAACAGCCTCAGCAACAACAATGTTACCAAGATACAAGAGGACGATTCTGGCAACCTGTGGATCGGCACGATGTCGGGACTGAACCACCTGGAAGTAAAAAAGAATAAGTTTACCGTGTTTACCACCGCCCAGGGCCTTCCTAATGATGCGATCGGGGGAATGGAGGCGGACAATTTCGGGAATCTCTGGGTAGGCACCAATAAGGGCTTGTCGCGAATGCATGTCGAAACTAAAACCTTTCGCAATTTTGGTATTTCTGACGGTCTGCAATCAGGAGAATTCAAGATGAACGCTTCCTTCAGGAGCCGCAGTGGTCAACTGTATTTCGGAGGAAACAATGGCTTCAATGAATTTTTTCCCGATAGTATCCATGAAAAACCATTTGACCCACCCATCGTAATAACCGGTTTCGAGTTGCTAAATAAATCAGTGTCCATCGCTACCGGACCCGATGACCCTTCTCCACTAAAGAAGCAAATTGGAGAAACAGACAGCATCAGTGTAGGATACAAGGATGCTGTGATTACTTTTGAATTCACTTCATTGAATTTTGTTCCGGCCATGCACAAGCATTATCGTTATCAGCTGGTTGGCTTCGACCTGCATTGGAACGACATCGGAAGCAAACGGTCTGTTACCTACACCAATCTTGATCCAGGTGACTATACTCTCAGGGTCAATGGACAGAACAATCAGGGGCAATGGTCAGACAAAGTAAGGACCTTATACGTGAGAATCATTCCGCCTTACTGGCTCACCTGGTGGTTTAAAATGCTTGTTGGTCTTAGTGTAATGGCAGCCATAGCTTCTGCCTACTGGATCCGTGTTAAAGGCGTTGAAGCACAAAAGAAAAAGTTACAAGAGCAGGTCTATTTACAAACCGCACAACTTATAGAGACCACACAGCAGGCGGAACGAGCAAAACTTGATTCAGATAAGGCGAGAGTGGAGGCAGATGAAGCCAACCGTGCAAAGAGTATATTTCTGGCTACGATGAGCCATGAAATCCGCACTCCAATGAACGGTGTGATCGGGATGGCCTCACTGCTTGAACAAACACGCCTCAGCGATGAGCAACGGGTGTATGCGCAAACCATCAGCACATGCGGGGAGAACCTCCTTACAGTAATTAATGACATCCTTGATTTCTCCAAAATAGAATCCGGCAAGTTGGAGCTCGAGCACAAGGAATTCGAACTGCGCACCTGCGTAGAAGAGGTGCTTGATGTGTTCGCCACCAAGGCTTCCGAGATCGGGTTGGACCTGGTATATGAGATTGACCCGTTGGTACCCGCCCATCTCATTGGCGATGGGGTACGCCTGAGACAAATACTGATCAACCTGGTTGGGAACGCCGTCAAGTTTACTCAACATGGAGAAGTTTTTATAGGCATACGACTGCTGGGCGATCCCCGAGGTGCGGTATGTAAGATTGGGTTTGAGGTGAAAGACACGGGAATTGGAATACCAGCCGATAAGATGGAACGTTTATTCAAGTCCTTTTCCCAGGTGGATTCTTCGACTACCCGCAAATATGGCGGCACCGGACTTGGCCTGGTCATCAGCGAAAAACTTGTTGTGCTCATGAAAGGTGAAATTCACGCCTCCAGTGTAGAAGGCCAGGGAACCAGTATTCATTTTTCAATTAATATCGACGCGGGCAATCCATTGCGAAAAACCTCCACGCCAGTCGATGTTTCGAGCCTGGAAGACAAACGCATACTGGTTGTAGATGATAACGAAACCAACCGAAGGATCCTGCACACACAGCTGCTGCAATGGAAGCTGAAACCCATATTGGCCTCATCCGGAGCGGAAGCGTTAAGGCTATTGGCTTCACCAGGCAGATTTGATTTGGTACTAATGGATATGCAAATGCCGGAAATGAATGGTGTACAGCTGGCAATAGCTGTAAAAGAAAATCATCCTGAACTGCCACTGATCGTATTGAGTTCAATGAGCGAAAACTTAAGTCGTGAGCAGTCGCTACTTTTCCGTTCGGCCCTCACCAAGCCTATCAAAGAGCAGATTCTTTTCAAACATATCCTTGCTCAATTTCAGGAAACAACAAAGACTGTTACAGAAGACAAAATTCCGGAAAATGTACTCAGTGCGGGTTTTGCACTGGAACATCCCCTGCGGATTCTGATTGCAGAGGATAACCCCATCAACCAGTTATTGGCCACCACCATCCTCGAAAAAATGGGCTATAGCCCTGCTGTTGCCAATCATGGAAAAGAAGTTGTTGAGACGCTTGCCACGAAAGTTTTTGATATTATTTTGATGGATGTGCAGATGCCCGAAATGGATGGACTCGAAACTACCAGGTGGATTCGTTCCAACATAGCCGACCAGCCCGTGATTGTGGCAATGACGGCCAATGCGATGCAGGGAGACCGGGAAGATTGCCTGGCTGCCGGCATGAACGACTACCTGAGTAAACCCATCAAGCTCGAGGAAATAGAAAACCTGCTTCGGAAATGGTCCGAACACCTGCGGTACCGCCAGGTCTCCTAAGCTTGTATGTATGAATCCGAGATATCAATTACCCTATTTTAACGGTATATTTCGAGATGAAACAATCTTGTCTTTCACTGGTTGTATCCATACTGCTTTATCTGCAAACTTTTTCCCAGGCACTGGGCACAAACCCTGAATTCGGTCAGGGCACTTACAAGAATCGGACATTCTTCAACCTCGAGAGATACTGGGACAGCACAAGGGTTTGTAACAACCCACACAAAGGCTGGTGTATCCATTATTACGACAATGGAATAACCAACTATGGGAATCGGATGGCGGCCAGTGATTCGCTTCCCGACTTTCCGGGATTGAATGATATTTATTTAAGACTCGCCTGGAGTTATCTTGAGCCGGAAGAAGGAAGATTCAACTGGCAGTTGATTGATTCGATAATCGACAGATGGGTAAGTTGGGGACATACAATTTCTTTCCGCATCACCTCGAAGGAAACAGAAATTGTGTACGCCACCCCTGAATGGGTCAGGAAAGCAGGTGCGAAAGGAAAATTCATTGATCATCCCGATTTGAGCATCAAAGCCTGGGCACCGGATTATGATGATCCTGTCTTTCTTCAGAAGCTCAGCAATTTTCACAAGGCATTTGCTGCGCGCTACGACGCCAAACCCTGGGTGGAATACATTGACCTGGGAAGCATTGGTGACTGGGGCGAAGGGCATACCGCCTATTCAGGTTGGGAAGATGTGCCCGTAGCCACGATAAAAAAACACATCGACCTCTACACAACCCTTTACAAGCATTCAGTGTTGATCGTGAGTGATGACATGATCGGTCAGCGCAACAAAGATGACGGTGCAGATTATGAAATATATCAGTACTGCCTGAAAAAAGGAATTGGTTTCCGGGACGACAGCGGAAATGTCGAATGGTATAAAAAATTAGGATTCGGGCCTTCATGCATCCGCAGTCCTGAACTATACAGTAGGGTGTACAAAAAGATCCCAGTGATCCTGGAATCTGATCATTACGGTGATGCCTATAAAAACGGCATGTGGGGAGATGGATCCGGTTTCGAAAAGGCGCTCCGTGAAACACATGCGAGTATAATAGGATTTCATTATTACCCACGCGAGTGGTTGAAGGATAATTTTGAATACGCCCGAAGACTGGCTAATCTTTCTGGATATTGGTATTTCCCAAAGTTTGCCATGCTACCCGATACGCTTCGAAAAAATTCAAGCAGAAATTATATCCGCCTGACCTGGGAAAATCATGGAGTAGCACCAGCCTATCATCAATACAAGGTTTTTATCAAACTGGTCAACAAAGCAAGTAGCGGGAACTTTGTCCAGGAGTTGAAGGGATCAGACAACAGGAACTGGCTTCCCGGCGAGATTATTACTGAGCATTGTTTGATAAAACTAATCGATTCGATTGCTCCAGGTCGGTACGAGCTATTGCTTGGCATGCGTGACCAGTCGGATTTTCGAAGTAAAAACAGGAAGATTGAACTCGCGATGAAGAAGGAGCGTGAAACGGAACCAGGTTGGTACAAATTAGGTGAAATTTCTGTCAGATAAAGATTGAACAGTTCAATTTATTCCGGGATGGATAATTCAATTCCCCATTTATGAAGCAATTAATTTTCTGCACCCTGGGCTATTTTCTTTCGGCTTCAATTCCAAAATGCCCGACCAGCGCATTGTATTCAGCCTTTGAAATTGTGACCATACAGCCGTGACGAACGGAGTCCGGCATACTGTACTTATCCCAGTCACTAAAAAATGTATAACCGGAAGCCTGATACCAGGGTCCGCTTAAATTATCGGCAATTGACAATCCATACGAAATTCCAGGATATTGCTCATAATACAAATACCATATTTTGTCATCGGGGGAAGGAATTAGCATTGGAGCTTCCCTGAAATTCGGACTGATTGGCGAAGAAGGCTCAGAATAAGGGCCGACCAAGGAAGGGGCTCTTGAAATACGAATGGTTTTACCCGTAGGCCAGTATAGTGTTGGATAAGTTTCATCTTTTAACACCGCAAAGTACTGCCCGCCAATTTTCCGGATAAATACGTCGATAGTTCCCATATCCCATTCAAACAAACGGGTGGGATGGTCCGAAAAAGTTTTCAGGTCTTTTGATAACACATACAAAGTCCTCTGACTCGCCCAGTATCGTTCCGGGTCTTCCTTCGTTCCTTCTTTGTGCGGCGTGTGCCAGGTCAGTATGTACTGTTTCAAACTTTCATCATAAAATATTTTGGGTGCACCGATCCGCTGGAGAGCATCTGAATATCCGGGTGTGGCCTTAAGGTCGGGAGTGTAAGTGTTGTACTTTTCCCATTGGATTAAATCTGAAGACACCCAAAAATCAATACCGGTCGCACCATCACTTTGATTGCCGACAATATAATACCTGCCGTCGTGTCCTTTACAAATGTCAGGATGGCCCTTATAATCTGGAAAAACCCTTTTTTTCCCGTTGAGCGCGTACCAGTGCAGCCCGTCAAGACTCACGGAATAATATAAGCGGCCATAATCCTGGTGTGTCATATGCGCAAAAAGATAGGCCTGATTTGTTGCCTCTCTGGCATTTTTTACCTGGCCCGGGGGATCGGGTTGCTGGGAATAGCTTCTGCCTGCGAATATTCCTGCCACGAGTAAGACAAATTTTAATAACGAATTCGAATTCATAGGTTATGCATATCCTTTTGGCGTTTCAATATTTGCCTTTGAGGGGCAGTGAGTAACTTCATCTTTCAATCCTGCCGGTAAAAGTATTTAAAATTACGACTCATGAGTCTCAGTTCCCGCTCCGGTGATTTAACCTGACGGCAGGCTATAAAGGGCGGTGAAAATTACTTTACGTAATTCCCGAATACCTAAATACGAATTACCAATTCGATCAATTAATTGAGTAAAGCGGAAGATAGATTTATCTAAATTGGAATTTTGTCCGCCAGTTAGAAGTACCCCAATTTGCATCCCATTTACAAGACAAGGCGAAGGGAAGATTGCGAAAAAAAATATTGCAGATTATCAGGGGAGATAGGGCCTGCACCCGGCATCAGATATATTATCATTTCTTTCCGGGTACTAGTTCAACTCTGTTGAGTGTATAACTAAAATCTTCGTTGCCGGCTCTGAATCCTTTGTCTTCATCCAAAATAAAAAGAACATTTTCGTCTCCTTTCAGAATATAGAGGTAGTCTCCCGGCCCGTCCAGCGCCAATTGAAAGATTACGGCATCAGGATTTGATTTTGTGCCCTGAATAATTTTCCATTTTCCCTCAAGAACCTTATACCGGTATGAGCTCCCCTCCATTTTAACTACATCGCCGCCTCCAACAATAGATAAGGTGTAGGTGGTTGGGCGAGATGTTGCCGGGTCACGGTAAAAGATAAGGTCGCATTTTAACTTTTCGCAATCAGGAGTCGTTGCCAGTTTTAGTTGTCTTGCTATTACAGGACAGGGAGCCCTTCCTTCAAAAATGCCAAAAACAGCTGGCCCCTTTGGTATGGGATGGAATGTTATGGTTTTTGAAAGTTTATTGTCAACCGCAGCTGTTTGTGCTTCGGATAGATTTACAGATAAAGTACAATATGTCAATGCAATTAGAGGCAAAAAATATTTCATAGTAATTCTATTTATTAACATGTTCGATCCACAATTTATCTATTATCAATACTGCTCAACGTATAACTCCAGGCAGCACTTCCTATCATCAAATGCCCATCGTTGTCTAATAAATGAAGAAGATTGTCACTGAGTTTTAAAAAAGAAATTGTTTTGTTTGTTTTATCATCGTTTAACCGGTAGATTATTGCATTGGAGTTTGATGGTGTTTTTTCAATAATCGACCAATTTCCTACTATGTCAATTTTTTTTCCCCCATCGATGAATCCTGTGGTTCCCTGCTTCGGCAACCCATATACACAATGAAGTTCATAAGTGGTGGGTGTTTTCTTAGACTGATCCCGAAAAAGTGTAAGATTCCACTTAATTAATTCACAATCTGAATTTCCAGAAATACCAGGTACTGGTCTTGTTCCCTGGCTGCAGGGAGTACTTCCCAGAAATACTCCCACAACTGAAGAATTCCTCTGACTATTTTGTGAACGGCAATTTGTTACCAGTAAAAAAAACAAAAAGACCGAAAGAATGAATTTGAGTTGTTGCATGTTCGTCAGTTTTATGGAATTTACCCCCTGATAACACTTCCGAACAAAGATTTACACGTAATAATACAGAACCTTGACAAAAGGTCGGGATCACGCTATAAACGCCGGGTTAATAATCAAATTATCCCCGATTCTCAAGGGTCAAATGAATGGGTTATTCACACGGTATAAGACGTAATTTCCGACACCAGAGCCATTATTGCATATTAATCCAAGTTGAGGGAAGCCTGAAAGGTAAAATCGTTATTTTTAGCTCAAATGGCGGGTAATTTTATCTCAAAGCATAAGAACGTTCTCCTTTATGGTACCTCCCTTGCGCTCTTGCTCTTTTTCCTGAAGTGGCTTGAGTTGCGCCTGATTATCGTGCACAATTCTTTTGAAATCTATATAGCCGTGGTTGCCTTGTTATTTACCGCACTGGGGATCTGGCTCGCGCTTAAACTGGCAAACCCAAAGGTCCAGACAGTCGTAGTCGAGAAAGAGGTATTTATTGAAAAAGCTGATGATTTTACAGTAAACCAGCGCGTACTCGATAAGATCGGCCTGAGCAAACGTGAGCTTGAAGTACTCCAGCTAATGGCCCAGGGTTTGAGCAACCAGGAAATCGCGTCCCGACTATTCCTTTCTCTCCATACTATCAAAACTCATTCATCCAGGATATTTGAGAAAATGGATGTCGAAAGACGGACACAGGCAATAGATATGGCGAAAAAACTGGGTATCATTCCATGAAAAATCAGTCGAAAGGATGAAAACTCCAGGCCAATAAGCAGAATCATACTTTAGTATGAAGCCCAAATGGCTTCGCCTTTGCATTTTTACAGCAAATCAATTGGCAATGAAAAAAAATGTCTGGGTTTTCGGAATAATTTCCGGTTTAGTGATTACCGTGATGATGCTTTATTCAACGGCCAAAATATCCCGGGGCGATGATTTTAAGGGCAACGAGATACTTGGTTATACCACAATGATAGTGGCGTTTTCGTTTATTTTTGTCGGCATCAAAAACTACCGGGACAAGTATAACCAGGGTGTCATTAGCTTTGGCAAGGCTTTCAAAATAGGCTTGTTAATAACCCTGGTCGCTTCAACGATGTATGTGGCCGTGTGGCTAATAGACTATTACCTGTTCATCCCTGACTTCATTGATAAATACACTGCCTGCGTAATGAAGGATACCAGGGAGGATGGCGCCACCCAGGCCCAGTTGGACCTGAAAGCCACTGAAATGGCGCGCTTCGGAGAAATGTATAAAAACCCGCTTTTCGTTGTACTGACCACTTATCTCGAAATATTTCCGGTCGGGTTGATTGTTTCGCTCATCGCCGCACTGATAATAAAACGCAAGATCAGCAAACAGGCGCAGGCCTAAGACTGAGGGCGAGGATTATACCCGTTGGTCATCGACCTGCCGTCCCCTATTTTAGTGAATTGTATATGCCAGTGGCTTGTTTATACATCGCCTCGGCCGCAGGAAGTTCTTCTTTCCTTATTTGTCCCTTTTTGTTCTTCCAGCATTGG
>Ga0193753_10001167_pt1 | contig 23005 bp, 19 predicted proteins | sample H1c2metaG_FD_144925 | JGI IMG/M metagenome (GOLD analysis project Ga0193753, IMG submission 144925) | Soil microbial communities from a riparian zone of the East river system, Colorado, United States - H1c2 | ecosystem: Environmental > Terrestrial > Soil > Riparian zone | place: USA: East... | reverse complement strand
CGCGAGGTACCGTTTATAGAGGATGACCGGGTACTGCATGTTGACATCAAAAAAGCGGAAGCATTTCTGAAAAACAGGGAATCTTTGCATGGAGTATAAGCGCATCATACTTTTCCTGGTATTCGGGTTTGCCTATTGCTGGGCAAATGCACAACCCTATGTGAGCAATAACGGATTTTTTGAAGTCGATCAGGTCAAAGGATGTGCATCACTAACCGTTAATGTTACCGTCAGGCCTCCAGTTGTTTGTAATGGAGCCACGTCGTGCGATATGGATTATGAGAATAACGGTCAGTTCCTGTCCCGCACATTCACCCACACATACACCCAACCTGGCACCTACATTTTGAAAATACTCTTTCAAACCGCCGGTTTTGATCAGATAACTATAGTCGTTGCGCCCAATACGCAACCTGCATTTGAGGTTTACTCCTGTGGCGGAAACGCCGCGCAAGTGAAAGTTACCGATACCAACTATAACCAATACGTGATCAACTACAACGACGGCTCGCCGGACGTTGTGGTCCCTTCCGGCAGCCTGGCTAAAGACATGCATACATTTGTTTCACCCGGCGGAAAGAACATTACCGTACGCGGCAGAAACCTCGGCGCGGATGATAACTGTAATCCGGCGAATCAGGCCATCAATGCTGTCGTAACAATCCCACCACCTTTTATTCCCAAACTCCAGGTTGTGACAGATGACAGCATCAAACTCGACTTCAACAACCAACAGAATGTCTTGTACAAATTAGAAATTGCTACAAACTCAACCGCTTTTCAACAACTGAAAAATATCTACAACGCGAACACAACGGTCGTGGGAAATTTGCGAACGGATGATAATTATTATTGCTTCAGACTGGGAGCCTTTGATCCATGCAACAATACAATCGTCTATTCCAACGTGATCTGCAGCAGCAACTTCGACGCTATACCACAAAGTGATCTCAACAGCCTCACGTGGGCGACTAATGCAATCGGTGTCAGCAACTATTCCATCACCAAAAGTAACAACCCTTCGCTGACTGCCACCGCGTTACAAACCTCATTGAATGACGCGAACGTAATCTGCGGAACAGACTATTGCTACCAGATGACTAACGTTTATGCCAACGGAAGTCAGAGTATATCGCTGGAAAAATGCGCGACAGCATTCTCCACCAAGGTCCCCACGACAACCAAGAACATATCAATACGCATCACAGGAGCGAACAGCCTGGATCTATCGTGGCTACAAGACCCACTGTTTACGCCCGCTGAATACAACATTTTTAAATCCGGATCGCCGTTTGGAACATCGGCGCTACAAACATTCACAGACTCAAACTTTGTACAGGAAGATCAGCCCTGCTACTCCATTTCATACACCGATGCGTGTGGCAACAAAAGCCTCATGAGCATTGCTGCCTGTCCCATACTTTTGAATGGAACATTGCAAGCGGATAACGCCATCAATCTGAATTGGTCGGACTACAACGGCTGGGAGAACGGCGTTGATCATTACATCGTCGAAAAATTCGACACCCAGGGACAACTCTTGCAGACGTTCAATACCGGCACAGGGTTAAGCCTGACAGATGATGAGGAAGATATTAACAACCAAATCTATGTCTACCGCATCACTGCATTTGCCGTCACCGCTGGAGTTGTTGAATCAATATCCAACACGTTGACCATTATCAAGGAACCAAATCTCTTTCACCCCAACGCCTTCACACCTAACAGCGATGGATTGAATGACACGTTCAAGGTAATTGGACAATACACCGCACAGGTGGAATTCAAGATCTTCAACCGCTGGGGTGAACTCTTGTTCATCACGACTGATCTCAACCAGAGCTGGGATGGGACTTACAAAGGCAATCTTATGCCCGAGGGCACCTACGTTTTCCGTGCCTACCTCACTGACCTAGCCGGCAGAACATCGGAACGTTCCGGAAATATTCTACTGCTGCGCAAACGGTAATAACTGTGCCTGTTATTATTTACCTTTGAATCCTTAACGAATCACTAACCATTGCAATAAGTATGTTCGACATGATGAAAATGATGGGCAAGATGAAGGAAGTTCAAGCCCGTATGAAAGAGGCCCAGGAGAAGTTAGGTAGTATTCAGGTCCATGGAGAGTCGGGAGCAGGAATGGTGAAGGCAACTGTGACCGGAAAGAAGCAATTGTTATCGATCGAAGTAGACCCTGCTTTGTTGAAGGCTGAAGACAGGATCATCTTGCAAGACCTCATCGTCGCGGCCGTGAACAAGGCCAATGACGAGGCAGAGGTTGCTGCAAAAGAGGAAATGCGTAAGAGTACAGACGGCCTCCTTCCCAACATTCCCGGGCTGGATCTAAGTGGTATGATGGGATGAGCCGGACGGCTATAGTCATCCTTAATTACAATGGAGAGAAGTTGCTCCGGCAGTTTTTGCCGATGGTCATTGAATATTCCGCAGGCCACCGGATCATCGTCGCAGACAACGGATCCACTGACAGATCTATCGCTATTGTAAGGACGGATTTTCCCGGCGTCGAAATCATACAACTCGATCGGAACTATGGATTTTGTGGAGGATACAATCGCGCGCTGAAACAGGTTGACGCCGACTATTACGTCCTGTTGAATTCAGATATTGAAGTCACACCGCAGTGGCTCTCCCCGATCATCGCTACGCTTGACCAGAACGAAGCCATCGCTGCCGTTCAGCCGAAGATCCTCTCCTACATCATGAAGACTAAATTTGAACACGCTGGCGCCGCTGGTGGATTTATAGACGCGCTTGGCTATCCCTATTGCCGTGGAAGGATATTCGATCATGTAGAAGACGACCAGGGTCAATACAATGATGAGCGAGAGATCTTCTGGGCGTCAGGTGCGTGCATGGCTATACGCTCAAAAGCCTTTCACTTGTTCAACGGTTTTGATGAGGATTATTTTGCCCACATGGAGGAGATAGACCTCTGCTGGAAGCTTCATCGTAACCATCAACAGGTTTACTATTGTGGCGCCAGCACGATCTACCACGTTGGCGCTGGCACACTCGCTTACGGAAGTTCAAGAAAGGTTTTTCTGAATTTCAGGAATGGATTATTTCTCATTTTCAAGCACCTGCCCGTTGCCTCTTTGCTTTATAAGCTCCCCATAAGGCTCATGCTTGACTGGCTTGCCGCGGCAAAATTTCTCTTGACAGGGGAAGTTTCCAACAGCCTGGCAGTGCTTCGCGCGCACGTAGCTTTTGTAGGAAATATGTCACGTGAGATCAAAAAGCGCAAAATTCTGCTAAAAGCTTACCCGTATTTTCCAGGTCACTTGATCAGGGAATCGTCGATTGTGTTCAGCTATTACGTCATGGGAAAGAAGACGTACGATCAATAGTCCCAGATGGGTGTCCTTCGACGGAGGTGCTTCCTCATGTTCATCATGAAGGCCATGGAAAGGTAAATGATGACGGGTGAACCGAATGTTATGAAGGAAGCATAGATGAAGAACAATCGTATACTTGATGTTCCAACACCTAAAATCTCCCCCAGGTTAGTGCACACGCCAAAAGAATAGGTTTCAAAGAAATTCCGTGTCCTATCTGTGAGATTCTGTATCCTATCTGTCAATCGCTCCATACTAACAGTCTTTTTTAATCTTTCGACTCGCCAATCGGTCAATTTATCGACCAAAAAAACAGGGCTTACAAATATAACGTGCAAGGGGCTCCAAAATGACAGGGTCCTTCATAATTTTTTGAGTATAATTGCAAAAAAATACACGTAAGTATACTTTTGCAACCTGTTTAAATCAACCAATAAACTTAAATCCAATGAGAAAAGTAGTTTACTCATTTTTGATCGTCGGCGCATTAAGCCTCGTGGGCTGTACGTTGCCCAAGATGGTGAAGATGTCTAAAGAGCAACAATTAACGGTTACACCAAACCCGCTCGAAGTTCACAAGGATACCGTTGCCTTCGACATGGCGGCGAGCCTACCTGTTAAGATGCTTAAGAAAAAAGGTACAGTTTACACACTGAACACCTTTTACAAATATGGTTCAAGCGAAGTAGCGCTGGATCCTATTCCTTTCAAAGCCGAGGATTATCCTAACGCAAAGACCGAATCACCAAAGGTTACTAAAAGCTTCTTCTTCCCTTATCAGCCAGCGATGAAAACCCCTGGTACGCTTGAGGTGGAAGGTGTTGCTTCCAAAGGTGAAAAAACAAAGGCATCTGCGAGACTTCCAGTTGCTACCGGTTTGATCACAACGTCAAAGCTGGTTAAGCCAGTATACTTTGCTGCGTTTGCTGCACATGGTTACAACAACCAGGAAGAGCTTGTACCTGTCGTCATCCCTGATTTCATCTTCGAACAAGGCCGTTCGGTCTTGAGAACAAGCGAAGTCAAGAGTCCTAAAGGAAAACAACTCGATGCATTCATCGCTTCAAAGAATGCTACACGCACAGTGACCATCACAGGTACTCACTCTCCTGAAGGTGCTGAGCGGATCAACGCTAAACTTTCTCCAGATCGTGCTGCCGCAATTGAAAAATTCTACCGCACTGAAATGAAGAAGTACGACTATAAAGGCAAAGCTGATTCTATCAACTTTATCCTGAAGCCTGTTATCCAGGACTGGAATGGTTTCAAGGAAGCATTAGCTACTTATGAAGGCATCACCTCTGAACAAAAGGCCGAATACCTGAACATCATCAACGGTGGCGGAACTTTCGAGTCTCAGGAAAAATCAATGAAAGGATTGAAGACTTACAGAAAAGTATTCAAGGATGTATATCCTAAGTTGAGAACAGCGAAGACTGAAATCCTCGTGGTTAAAGACAAGAAGACAGACGCTGAGATGTCAGTACTTTCTAAGCAAGTAACACAAGGTTCATTGCCAGCCGACACACTCGCTTTTGAAGAAATGATGTACGCTGCAACCCTGACGCCTTCTCTTGACGAAAAGGTAGCCATCTACGAAGCGGCTACTAAGAAAGGTTCAAACTGGAATGCACACAACAACCTTGGCGCAGCTTATATCGCACAGGCTATCGAAAATTCAGGTAACGCTCCAGCCCTCGCCGACAAGGCATTGGCTCAACTAGAATTGGCTGCCAAGCTGAATGACGCTCCTGAAGTTCACGCTAACTTAGCTTCTGTTCACATGATCAAAGGCAACGCTTACGCTGCATACAACCATGCAACAAAGGCTTTGAGCTCAGGTCTTACTGGTGACAATGCCGCTGGTGTAAATGGTGTGAAAGGCTCTGCTGAAATTGTTAAAGCACAATATGCTGCAGCTGTAACTTCTGAATCTGCTGCTGCCGACAATGCTGAGAATCTCTTTAACAAGGGATTGGCTCAAGTTCTGAATAAGGATTACCAGAATGCATTGACTTCTTTCAAAGAAGCCACTGCAAAGAACAGCAATCTTGCTGTCGCTTATTATGGCGCAGCCATCGCATCAGCACGTCTTGGAAATGCTGACGACGTCGTAAGCAATCTGACAAGCGCTGTGAAAGCCGATCCTTCATTGAAGGAAGCTGCGTTGAGCGACCTGGAATTCGTAAAATTCCAAGCTACTGAGACGTTCAGAAATGCATTGAAATAGTCTTATTTGATTAAACAGGCAGTCCCGCTTCGACTTCGTCGAGGCGGGACTTTTTTTGTTCCTCCCATCCAACAAAAAAGCCCTGAATTCTTTTATTCTGTTGGCCGGAGGCCTATTTTTACGCTCTTTCCCCCAAGTAATATGAGAGAAATCCAGTTTAGAGAAGCACTCCGAGAAGCCTTGAATGAAGAGATGCGCAGAGACCCGAAGGTGTTCCTGATGGGTGAAGAGGTGGCCGAATACAATGGCGCCTACAAGGTCAGCCAGGGTATGCTTGCAGAATTCGGACCTGAACGGATATTGGATACTCCTATTTCTGAACTCGGCTTCGCGGGAATTGGCGTGGGTGCCGCTATGAATGGACTGCGCCCCATTATAGAATTCATGACCTTCAACTTCTCGTTGGTAGCCATTGACCAGATCATCAATGGAGCCGCTAAGATCCTATCCATGTCGGGCGGACAATACAGCGCTCCGATCGTTTTCAGAGGTCCTACAGGCAATGCAGGGCAGCTCGGAGCACAACATTCCCAGAACTTCGAGAATTGGTTCGCTAACACACCGGGACTCAAAGTAGTAGTTCCCTCCAATCCTTATGACGCAAAGGGATTGCTAAAATCCAGCATCCGCGATAACGACCCCGTGATCTTCATGGAATCTGAGGTCATGTACGGCGATAAGATGGATGTGCCTGCAGAAGAATATCTCATTCCTATTGGTGTTGCCGACATCAAACGTCCCGGTACCGACGTTACCATCGTGTCATTTGGAAAGATCATGAAAGTGGCCCTTGCTGCGGCTGCGGAACTGGAGAAAGAAAACATCTCGGCGGAAGTAATTGACCTGAGATCCGTCAGACCGATTGACTACGCGAGCATTGTTGAGTCCGTTAAAAAGACAAACCGGCTCGTTATCGTTGAGGAGGCATGGCCATTGTCATCTATTGCAACCGAAATAACGTATCACGTTCAGCGACACGCGTTCGATCATCTTGATGCCCCGGTTTATCGCGTCAATAGCTTCGACGTGCCGCTGCCTTACGCACCAACGCTGATCGAGGCCATCTTACCCAACGTTGCAAAGACTGTGAAGGCCGTTAAGGCGGTGATGTACAAGTAGCATTTAAGCTTTCAAACCCTGTTGCTCTTCAGCCTCGACGCTGTGGGTTTGCTTCATGCCTAGCAGGCTGTAGGTGAATATCACAATCATCAACGTTGGTAGCATAAAAGCACCGAGACGGAAACGCAAACCTGTGTGGCTATAACTCCATGTGCTAAAATCAATGCCGGTCTTGATCAACTGCGCAAACGCAAGCAAAACAAAAATGATCGTGATGACAGGCCCGATGGTTCGCCCTAATATGTGGCGCTGCATCAGCACACTGATCAACTCGGTTAACCCAATGGCAATGGCACAAACAATAGTGACAGTCAATAGCGTTCTGGGAAACGAACGCAGGTAGTAATATTTATAAACGATCAATCCAATCTTCCCGATAAGATTAGGTCGCGCCAGAAGATATCCGTTCAACACCACCAGACATGCTACCAAAAAATAGAAGACCGACTTTCGCATATTGTATACGTGATTCTAGACATGAAGATAGCCACAGTTACCCTGGCGTCCCTGCGATTATTGGCTATTGAACCTGAAACACTTTGAATAGCTGATTTGAGGAGATTATCTGTTACCTTTTGATGGTTAACTTTTTCTCAATGGCATCCGAAGCATTTCCGGAAGATTTCAAGCAACGAATGATGGCGCAGCTGGGTAGCCAGTTCGCGGAGTTTGCTGCGGCACATAAGCAGCAATCACCCGTGAGTATACGGATCAATGCTTCCAAACATACCGTCTCAGGACTTGAACCAGTGCCCTGGACATCGACGGGTTTCTATCTTGCCGAAAGGCCTTCTTTCACTCTTGACCCTTCGTTTCACGGAGGCGCCTATTATGTGCAGGAGGCCAGCTCTATGTTTCTCGAGCAGGCGTTTTTGCAGGCCATAGATCCGGCTGAGCCAATTAACGTGCTCGACCTGTGTGGTGCCCCGGGTGGCAAGTCAACTCACCTGTTGAGCCTCATGAACAAGGAGAGTCTGCTTGTGTCCAATGAAGTCATACGCTCAAGGTCTGGTGTCCTTGCTGAAAATATTCAGAAATGGGGCAGTAACAATGTGGTTGTAACAAGTACGGATCCCGAAGCCTTCAATCAGCTTGCAGGCTTTTTCGATCTGGTAGTCATCGATGCGCCCTGCTCGGGAGAAGGAATGTTTCGCAAAGATCCGGCGGCCATGGACGCATGGAGCCTCGACAATGTTGCCCTATGCACAAGACGCCAACAACGGATACTTTCGGATGTATGGCCAGCCATCAAAGCAGGAGGTCATCTCATTTATTCCACCTGCACATACAACGCATCAGAAAATGAAGAGAATCTTGCCTGGCTTGAAAGTCAACACGATATTGATTTCATCCCGTTGAATATCGATCCTAACTGGAACATAGAATCGATACAGTATGGAAAGGTCATTGGTTACAAATTGTATCCGCACCGGGTAAAAGGAGAAGGACTCTTCCTTGCCGTGATCCGTAAGGCATCGTCAGAAAAAGAATTGCGATTGAAATCTTTTGCTACTCTTGCAACACCCTCAAAAAAAATTCAGCAACAGCTCGCGCCATGGATATCAGATGCCGGTGAGAAAACTATATTCCAACATGCAGATCAGCTGCGCTTTTTTCCAACGAATAAAATGCGTGAGTTGGAAGTATTAGCGAAGTCAATTTACATTGTCAACGCCGGTACTCATATCGCCACGGCAAAACACGATAAACTGGTTCCTGCCCATGCAGGCGCATTATCCCAATCGCTGAACAAAGAAAACTTTGAATCGATCAGGGTAACACAAGCTGAAGCGCTGACATATCTGCGAAAACAGACAATGAACCCAACAGGTAACGCGAAGGGATTCGCGCTGGTAGAATATAATGAGCTTCCATTGGGGTGGGTGAACGTGCTGGATAACAGAATAAACAATCTTTACCCAGCTGATTGGAAGATCCGGATGTAATCAGGACCAGCAAAAAATCGGATGGCCGGCTGAATATCAGCCGGCGCATCCTTCTAAAACCAACCCCACAAACTATTTATTTATTTTAGAATGCCTGAATGGCATTTATGATCCCCTCTGGCAGCGCCACTCCGCTGAAGAATATACCAACGCAAAACACCTTCTCATAGTAATTCGAACGGCTCATTGCAAGTGGCAGCGAGCTCACAGAAAGCAATGTGAACATCAACGCAAAGCCAAACACCATTGACAGCACGATGACGCTGGATTGAGACAGAAAAATGCACAGCGTGCAAATCAATATCAATGTGAAGCTGGACCAAAATGATTTTTCGGCTCCTATTTTGTTCACCAGACTACTGGCCGGCAGCGAGATCAAGGCCGAAAATACCAGGATGTAAACCACAAACATCTTTCCTCCCAGATCATTGAAGAGAAAGCCGATCTTCTGGCTAAGCACATCAGGAAACAAGTTGAATAGTATGCTGGTCGGCAGTCCAAGCGCAATTCCGAGAAACAGGATGTATGCAAACTTCGACTTTTGAGTATCCAACGTTATGGCTGCGAGCGGTCGACTCTCTTTGTTATCAGTGAGCTTGAAAAGTGTAAGCGAGTTTTTTTGGAGGGCATAGCCGGAAATTAAAACGACAACACCACCAGCCATGAAGGTAAACGGAGCACCGATGTAATCGATGATATCGACGATCACGGGCTCAATCGCATAGATCAGGTTCGCAACGATCGTGAGTACGGCCATCGCCCTCGGCAGCTTATCCACCGGCGTGAACAATTCCAGCGTTGATAATGCGGGACTTGTAAAGATGCTCATGGCGATCAACCAGAAAACGATCAGTAGTGGAAGTATCCATTTGAATATCTCCCCGGGATTACCAAGCAACGTGAACGCTACAGCCATAAAGACCATTGCGGCGAAGCTTATTCCTGCTGAAATGATGGGTATGCGGTGTCCTCTTTTAAATCTATAGCGGTCGCCAAACTTACCTGCAACAGGCGGTGTAACCACAAGGATTACACCCTGGCTGACCATCAGAAGAAACGAAAAATCTGTAAAGTGAAATTGCTCCAGTAATTTTGGTTGGTAATTCTGGTATGCGATCCAACCTATCACAACGGAGCCGTATAACGCGGCTAGACTCCATAACTGTTTCCACTGAATGTCATCTCTCTCCTTAGAAATTGATATGGCTTCCATAGGCATGTTTATAGACCTACATACATACGCTATCAGCCTAAAAGGTGGATTGGCAGTAATCAATAAAATTCGCTTTTCGGTCATTTTCCTTATTTTTGACCCTCTTTAGCCCTTTTAAGCATGGTTTTATCGACTAAATATGATCCTTCGGAAGTTGAAGGTAAGTGGTACGCTTACTGGATGAAGGCCGGATTTTTCCATTCCGAGCCCAATCCGCAAAAAGAGCCCTACTGCATAGTGATCCCTCCTCCCAATGTCACTGGTGTGCTCCACATGGGTCATATGCTGAACAATACTATCCAGGACATTCTGGTTCGTCGCGCCCGGATGAAGGGCTTCGAGGCTTGCTGGGTGCCAGGCACCGATCACGCGTCCATCGCCACAGAAGCGAAGGTAGTAGCCATGCTTCGCGAACGCGGTATCAAAAAATCAGACCTGACCCGCGAGGAATTTCTAAAGTATGCCTGGGAATGGCGTGACAAGTATGGCGGAATAATCCTTGAGCAGCTTAAGAAATTGGGAGCATCGTGTGACTGGGAAAGAACCACGTTCACAATGGACCCAGACTATTATGAAGCAGTCATTGACGTTTTTGTTGACCTCCACAAAAAGGGACATATCTATCGCGGGTTGAGAATGGTGAACTGGGATCCCGCTGGAAAAACTGCGCTGTCCGATGATGAAGTTATTCACAAGGATGTTCAGTCGAAGCTCTACTACATCAAATATCCCATAGAAGGCAGCCACGAGTTTGTTACGATCGCAACAGTTCGACCCGAGACGATCATGGCGGATTCAGCAATATGTGTTAACCCTGGCGATACACGCTACAAGCACCTTAAAGGCAAAAAGGCTATCATTCCTTTGATCGACAGACCGATCCCGATCATCGAAGATGAATATGTCACAATGGATTTTGGGACGGGCTGCCTGAAGGTTACTCCGGCCCATGATATGAATGACAATGAGCTCGGCAAGAAACACAACCTTGAGGTGATCGACATCCTCAATGAAGATGGCACGCTCAACGAAAAAGCGCGCATCTTCGTGGGAGAAGATCGCTTTGTCGCGCGCAAGAAAATAGCCAGGCAACTGGAGGAGAAAGGCTTCATCGATAAAGTCGAAGACTATAAAAGCAATGTTGGATTCTCGGAACGCACGGACGCCGTAATCGAACCCAGGCTGTCGCTACAGTGGTTTCTCAAGATGAAGGAGCTGACCAAGCCGGCACACGAGCACGTGATGAACGATGACATCCAGTTGATACCAGCCAAGTTTAAGAACACATACAATCACTGGATGACGAACGTCCGCGATTGGTGCATATCACGGCAATTGTGGTGGGGACATCGGATACCGGCCTGGTATGATCCGAACGGCAACACGGTTATCGCCCGGACTGAAAGCGAAGCGCAGTCGAATTATGACCAGACGTGGCCACAAAACAAAGGCGCTAAACTGGTTCAGGACCCGGATGTAATGGATACCTGGTTTTCGAGTTGGCTCTGGCCCATGGCCGTATTTGATACCACAATCTTTAAAGATGGAAGTAGCGGCAACAAAGACCTGAACTATTACTATCCAACCAACGACCTGGTTACTGCTCCTGAGATCCTGTTCTTCTGGGTGGCCAGGATGATCATTGCGGGATACGAATACCGTGGCAATAAACCATTCACCAATGTTTACCTAACGGGTATAGTACGTGACGACCAGGGAAGAAAAATGTCTAAATCTCTTGGCAATTCTCCTGATCCACTGGATCTCATCACCAACTTCGGCGCGGACGCGGTCCGGACTGGAATGTTATTCAGTTCGCCGGCAGGAAATGACCTTCCCTACAATGAAAAACTTATTGAGCAGGGACGGAATTTCGCCAACAAAATCTGGAATGCATTCAGGCTGGTGCAGGGTTGGACGATCGATGAATCGTTAGATCAGACCGAGGACAACATCACATCGACCGAATGGTTTGAAGAAAAACTAAGTCTTTCGCTCAAAGAGTTAGACGATCTGTTTGACAAGTTCCGGATCTCCGATGCTCTCCATCAGCTATACAAGCTCATCTGGTTTGACTTCTGCTCCTGGTATCTTGAGATGATCAAACCTGAATTTGGGAAACCTATTGATAAAGTCAGTTATAGTAAGACCATTACTTTCTTTAAGACCTTGCTCAAGGCATTACATCCGTTGATGCCATTTGTTACAGAGGAGTTGTGGAGTCATTTGAAAGATAAGACCGACTCCGAATGTATCATTGTAGCGCCGTGGCCATCGCCAACAACACCGGCGCTTCCCCGATTTATTGAGGAAGCGGATCGTGCATTTAACCTCATCAGCGAGATAAGAAATTTCAGAAATGTCAAGGGTATTTCTCCGAAAGAAGCATTGACGCTTCATTGTGGAAGCAATCCTTTTCCTTTTTTCAAGGGCATTATTCTGAAGCTTGGCAATATCACGGAGTTGGTTGTTGCGGAGTCAAAGCCAGAGGGATCAACGTTACTAGCAGGGTCATTGGAATTTACAATTCCGTTAGCAACAGCAATTGATCCCGCGAAAGAGCGTGAAGCGATACTCAAAGATCTCGCGTATCAGCAGGGATTCTTAGTGAGCGTTGACAAGAAGTTGTCAAACGAAAAGTTTGTATCGAGCGCGCCTCCTAAAGTGATCGAGATGGAACGAAAAAAGAAGCAAGACGCTGAGGCGAAGATCAAATCGCTCGAGGAAAGTCTTGCAAGACTGTAGCGGGTGTTTTTCACCGCCCCTCCTTCGCGTTTCGCAAAGGTGGAGCGGTTAATCTGCATTTTAAAATCTTGCAGCGAGCAGCAGTTCGATGTTCTTATGCTTGAGTCCGAATTTTCTGGCTACGTGTTCGTTAGTTAGTCCGCCCTTGTAGGTATAAACTCCCTTCATGAACCATTTATGGGAGAAGATCATGGCTTCCACACCACCTTCTTCGCCTGCCCGCAGTATTGTCGGCGTGAAAATATTGCTGAGCGCGTTCGCAGCGGTGTGGGCCACGCGCGACGCAACGTTGGGAACGCAGTAATGGATAACGCCATGTTTTCGAAACACAGGTTTACTCAACGTTGTGATCTCGGACGTTTCAATACAGCCTCCCTGATCAATGCTCAGGTCAATGATGAGCGAATCCGTTTTCATTTGAGCTACCATTTCTTCGGTGATGACATGCCGGGGACGGCCCTTCTCTGCGCGCAATGCGCCGATAACAACATCTGCGGATTTCAATGTTTCACTCAACGTAATGGTATCGATCGTTGACGTATATATCTGTTGACTTAGCAAGTGCTTAATACGGCGGAGCTTGTATAGATGATTATCAAAGACCTGGACCTCTGCACCCAATCCCAATGCAGCACGCACAGCGTATTCAGCCACCGTTCCGGCGCCGATAACCACCACTTTTGTCGGTGGTACGCCTGTGATCCCTCCAAGAATGACACCCTTGCCGTTGTTTGCTGTGCTTAGATATTCGGACGCGATCAGCATAACAGTGCTACCAGCAATTTCACTCATTGCCCGGATGATCGGCATCCCCCCTACTTTATCCTCAATGAATTCGTAAGCCAGTGCAGTGATCTTTTTCTTTAGCATCGCCTGGAGGCTTTCTACCTTAAGGTGACCGATCTGCAAGGCAGAGATCAACGTCTGGCCTCCGTGCATCAATTCTATCTCCTCAATCGTAGGAGGCTCGATCTTTAGAATTACGTCCGCCTGATATACTTCCTGTGGCGAGTAGACGATCTTTGCGCCAGCGTCGCTGAATTGCTTGTCTGTAAACTTTGAGCCAATACCCGCCTTCGCCTCCACCCAAACTTCATGGCCGTTATTGACCAGGATCGCCACGGCGTCCGGGGTCAGGCTGATCCTGTTCTCCTGGAGGGAAATCTCCCTGGGCAGTCCGATAAAAAAGGAATGTCTCCTTTTTCTTACTTCCAACAGCTGCTCCTGTGGGAGCATACTGGCTTTTGCCAGAGCCTCAAACCCTGTTTTTTTCTTTTCCGTCATGTACTGAAATGACTATGGTTCTATGTGTATTGTCTTCTGTCTGAATTGTTACTTTTCCATGCTGTGATGGAATTAGCGAAGGGATTTTTTCCGGCCATTCAATAAAGCAGGCGTTTCCTGAATAAAAATACTCGTCGGTGCCAATGTCGTATGCCTCCACCTCGTTTCTGATTCTGTAAAAGTCAAAGTGATAGATAAGATCACGGCTTTCCGTTTCATATTCATTCACGATGGCAAACGTCGGGCTGCTCATAGGATCCTGAACCCCCAGCGAGTTTCCAATAGCCTTGATCAATGTGGTCTTCCCTGCACCCATCGGCCCATAGAACAACCACACCTTAAAGTCATCCAACCGCTTGGCAATTTCACCTGCCACACTACTTAACTCCGACAATCCCACCGTACGGAAGACCAATTCTTCAGCCGTCATGTGGCATTTTTCGAAGTTAAGAAAATAATAGGAATGATGATCTCTTCCATACTCACACCACCATGCTGAAAAGTATCTTTATAGAAGTTCACATAGTAATTGTAATTGTTAGGATAGGCAAAGAACTGATCCTCGATGGCGAAGACATACGACGAAGATACGTTGAGTTTGGGAAGGAAGAGCCTTTCCGGTTTTTGAACGTTCATGATCTTGTCGCCTTCATATCCGAGATTCTTGCCCTGCTTATAGCGCAGGTTGCTGTTAACACTCTTGTCACCAATAATCTTGAAAGGACGTTTGACGCGGATGGTACCATGGTCAGTTGTGATCACGACCTTCACGTCCTTGTCAGCGATCTTACGCAAAATATCAATTAGGGGTGAATGGAGGAACCAGGATTTGGTGATTGATCTGTATGCAGATTCGTCGGGTGCGAGTTCCCGTACCATAGCCATATCGGTACGCGCGTGGGATAACATGTCGACAAAATTGTAAACGATGACGTTGAGGTCGTTTTGAAACAGATTATTAACGGTGTCCACCAGATTCCTACCCTCCTCCAGGTTTTTGATCTTGTGATAAGACATCTTCACGTTCAGGTTATTCCTCCGCAATTGCTTGGCGAGAAATTCTTCCTCAAAGTTGTTCTTGCCTTCATCTACGTCCTCACCCACCCAAAGATCGGGATTGGTTTTCGCCATCTCCGAAGGAAGTAAACCCGAAAATATCGCGTTCCGTGCGTATGCCGTGGTCGTTGGCAGTATCGAATAATAACTATCTTCCTGCGAAACATTGAAGTATTCAGTGATCACCGGCTCGATAACTTTCCATTGATCAAAGCGAAGATTATCGATGAGGATAACAAATACGGGTTTCTTGCCAAGCTCGGGGAACACTTTCTTTTTCATCAGCTGATGCGACATCAATGGTTTCTCAGCTTTTGGATCATTCAGCCATGAATCGTAATTGCGCATGATGAACTTGGCGAAATTTGCGTTCGCTTCGGTCTTTTGCATATCAAGCACATCACCCATCTCCTCATTATCCTTATGATCCATCTCCAACTCCCAGAACACAAGTTTTTTATAGATGTCGGCCCATTGTTCATGGTTCATGTTGTCCTGAAAGGCCATGCTGATCTTCCTGAATTCCTGTTGATAGTTCAGGTTGGTTTTTTCAATGACCAGTCTCTTGTTATCCAATATCTTTTTTACGGAAAGCAAGATTTGACTTGGATTCAATGGCTTGATCAGGTAGTCGGCAATCTTCGACCCAATGGCTTCCTCCATGATGTGCTCCTCCTCATTCTTTGTGATCATCACCACAGGGAGATTGGGCTTATTGTTCTTGATCTGCGTGAGGGCCTCGAGTCCAGACATGCCGGGCATGTTCTCATCGAGGAATACAACATCGAAGTGTTTATCATCGCTGAGCTCTACAGCTTCTGATCCATTGTTCACGGGTGTGATATCGTATCCTCTTTGTTCCAGGAAAAGAATATGCGGCTTCAACAAATCGATCTCATCGTCTGCCCACAAAATGCTATATCTTTGCATATCTGATTTTTTGCGAAGTTAAACATTAATCGGCATCCATCTCATGGTATTGAAGGGATTCGGCTCAAAGGTCAACGGATGAATAAAAAGAAGATCATCAACGATCCGGTATACGGGTTCATCACCCTTCACAGCGAGCTCATTTTCGACATTTTATCGCACCGGCATTTTCAGCGTTTGAGACACATCAAGCAGTTGGGCCTCACGGACTATGTGTACCCTGCAGCGCTGCATACGCGCTTTCAGCATGCGCTGGGGGCGATGCATCTGATGGGCAAGGCGCTGGAAACGCTCAGATTCAAGGGTGTTGAAATCAGCGCAGACGAGTTTGAAGCCTCGCAGATTGCGATATTACTGCACGACATCGGACACGGTCCCTTTTCCCACGCTTTGGAGGATGCACTCATCCCAGGGATAAACCACGAAAGTCTCTCTTATTTGTTCATGGACAGAATGAACAAAGATCTCAGGGGTGCACTTGATCTTACGCTAAAGATCTTTCGAAACAGCTATCCCCGTAAGTTCTTTCACCATCTTGTCTCAAGCCAACTTGACATCGACAGGCTTGATTACCTGAAACGCGATAGCTTTTTCACCGGCGTGCAGGAAGGAACTGTTGGGGTAGACCGGATCATCTCGATGCTCAATGTGCACCAGGATCAACTTGTTGTAGAGGAAAAAGGAATCTATAGCATTGAGAGTTTTTTGAACGCAAGACGTCTCATGTATTGGCAGGTGTATCTTCACAAGACTACCGTCAGCACCGAACGGATGCTTGTCAACCTCATTCGGCGGGCGCAGACGCTTGTCAGAGCTGGTGAAACATTGCCTGCAAGCGAGGCCTTGCTGACTTTTCTTGAAAAGGACCTTACACATTCCGACTTCAAAGAAAATCCAGGCATCCTTAACCTGTTTGGTCAGCTCGATGATAACGACATTTGGGGCGCGGTCAAATTCTGGAAGGATCACGACGACGTTATACTTTCATTGCTTTCAAAGATGATGCTTGAGAGAAGACTGTTCAAGATCAAATTAAGCGCTGAACCGATCAGAAAAAATCAGATAGACCTGATCAGGAACGCCGTTGTCAAACAGTATAAGATCCGACGATCGGAAGCACCGTACCTTTTTTCACACGGCACCGTTTCCAATGAGGCTTATGCAGAGGGTAAAGAGATCAACATCCTCATGCAAAGCGGCGAAGTCTTAGACATCGCGCAAGCATCAGATCTACCCAACATCAAGGCCCTCAGCAAAATCGTAAAAAAAAACTATCTCTGCTGGCCTAAAAATGTATCTTTGTAATGGTTCGTTATTGGTTATTCGATATCAATTAATTCGAAGCAAACAATTTTCTTAAATCATTGATCATCGGCAACGAGGATCACTTCATTTTAACGACTTACGGAAATGGAATTTACCATCAATCAGATTGCCGGCATGCTGGCTGGGGAAGTGAAGGGTAAGGGTGACGACAAGATCAGTATGCTTGCAAAGATTCAAGATGCAAAACAAGGTCAGATCTCATTTCTTTCCAATCCAAAATACGAGCAGTATATATATACAACCCAGGCTTCGGCAGTGATTGTCAGCAAAGAGTTCGTCGCGCGTAAAGAAATAACAGCAACACTCATTCTCGTAGATGATCCCTACATCAGCTTTACCCGCTTGCTGGAAGAATATCACAAGCTTGTAAGTTTTCAAAAATCTGGTGTTGAGCAGCCCTCATTCATGGCAGAAAATTCCACGATCGGCAAGGATTTTTACAGGGGTGCGTTTTCATATATCGGAAGCAATGCCCGAATAGGCGATAATGTTAAAATATATCCGCATGCGTTCATCGGCGACAACGTGGTGATCGGTGATAATACGATCATTCATTCAGGCGTTAAGATCTATCCTGATACGCGCATTGGCAACAATTGTGTTATTCATTACGGCACCGTAATAGGAAGTGATGGGTTCGGATTTGCTCCACAGCATGATGGAACCTATAAGACGATCCCACAACTTGGAACGGTGATCATCGAGGACAACGTTGCCATTGGAGGCAATACAGTGATTGACTGTGCCACACTTTTTGGTGACGCCACCATCATCAGGAAGGGCGTCAAACTCGATAACCTTATTCAAATAGCACACAACGTTGAAGTGGGTCAGAATACGGTGATCGCCGCACAGACTGGCATCTCAGGTTCAACGAAGATCGGTGAGAATTGCATTCTCGCAGGTCAGGTAGGTATTGCCGGGCACCTCGTTATAGCTAACAATACAGGCCTCGGCGCTCAAGCCGGAATATCCAAATCCATCAAGGAACCTGGCCAACGTCTGATGGGATCACCTGCCTATGAATTCGGAGAATACTTCAAGTCGTACGCCGTGTTTAAAAGACTACCCGACATCCAACAACGGTTGCGTGAACTGGAAGCAAAAATGCAAAATGCCAAGAGCAACTCCCTGCCTGTTGATTAACCTTCAGTTTAGGTCAATAGCCCTCAAATGGGCTCAAAAACTTCAAAATTGGATAATCTGGTGTTTGAAGTTAAATTTGCCCACTTTTGCTAATCATGCTTAATATTAAACAGCAAACTATCCAGAAATCGGTATCCCTCTCAGGCGTCGGGCTTCACACGGGTGTACAAACGACCATGACTTTTGTGCCGGCTAAACCCAACCACGGTATTAAGTTTCATCGAATTGACCTCCCAGGGTCTCCGATCATAGATGCCGATTGCGACAACGTAGTTGATGTTTCCCGGGGCACCACGATTGAACAAAGTGGGGCACGCGTAAGCACGATCGAGCACACCTTGGCGGCCCTGACCGGCCTGGAAATCGACAACGTGATCATACAACTTGACGGCCCGGAATGTCCCATCATGGATGGCAGTTCAATACAATTTGTAGATGTGTTGAAAGCGGCCGGCGCTGAAGAACAAAATGCCTTGCGCGACTTCTTTGAAGTTCAGGAACCCCTGTTCTATCGCGAAGCCGCACGCAATGTCGAAATTGCGGCATTGCCGTTGGATGACTACAGGGTGACGGTCATGATCGACTACAATTCCCCGGTACTCGGCAGCCAACATGCCTCTATTACCGACATCAGGCAATTTGAAAAAGAGATCGCTTCATGCAGGACCTTTTGCTTCCTCCACGAACTGGAGATGCTTTATAAGAACAATCTGATCCGCGGAGGAGACCTGAACAATGCCATCGTAATCGTCGACAGGGTAGTCCAGGAAAACGAACTTGACAACATTGCAAAAATGCTTGGCAAGCCGAAAGTCGCTGTCAAGCAGGAAGGAATATTGAACAACATTGAACTGCGATATAAGAACGAGCCTGCACGACACAAACTGCTGGACATTGTTGGTGATCTTACCTTAGCCGGTAGGCCGTTGAAGGCTCAGGTGCTTGCAGCAAGGCCGGGCCACGCTGCAAACGTGGCTTTCGCAAAAAAATTAAAGAAGGCCATGCAGGAGTCTGACAAGAAGGGCAGACCAAAATATAATCCTTCGCTTCCTCCGGTAATGGACATTAACAAGGTGGCTTCAACGTTGCCACACCGTTATCCATTCCTGCTGATCGACAAGATCATTTATCTCGACAATGAAAGCGTTGCTGGCGTTAAAAATGTCACAGCCAATGAGTATTTCTTTCAAGGTCATTTTCCGGGCAATCCCGTGATGCCTGGTGTACTTCAGATAGAAGCAATGGCGCAGATTGGCGGAATACTCGTTCTCAATACGGTGCCAGATCCCGAAAATTATTGGACCTATTTCCTGGGTATAGAAAATTTCAGATTCCGTAAGATGGTGCTTCCCGGCGATACGCTGGTCATCCAATGCGATCTGCTTGCGCCCATCAAGAGAGGTATCGCCAAAATGACGGGCAGGGCATACGTTGGGAATACACTGGTTTGTGAAGGAACTATGACGGCCAGCATTGTTCGTAAAGACTCATGAGCAGATTTCCTTTAGCTAACGTACACGCCGACGCCAGGATAGGTAACAACGTCACTATCGAACCGTTCGCAACAGTACAACAAGACGTGGTAATTGGGGACGGCAGTTGGATTGGCGCGGGTGCAATTATCTGGGACGGCGCACGTCTTGGTAAAAATGTTAATGTATTTCCGGCGGCCTCTGTCTCATCGCCGCCACAGGATCTCAAATTCGCGGGAGAAAAAACCGAAACCCACATTGGAGATAACACCGTCATTCGTGAGTCGGTAACCATCAGCCGCGGCACGGCCGATAAATTCAAAACCGTGATCGGTTCCAATTGCTTGCTCATGGCTTATGTTCACGTAGCGCATGATTGCGTCATCGGTAACAACTGTATCCTGGCCAACGCCGTGCAGGTCGCAGGGCACGTTACAATTGATGATTGGGCAATCATAGCCGGCGCCAGCGCATTGCATCAGTTTGTGAAAGTAGGTGCGCACGTCATGCTTTCTGGTGGTTCATTGGTTAGAAAAGATGTTCCTCCCTTCACTAAGGCAGCACGAGAACCACTGACCTATGCAGGAATCAATACGGTAGGACTGCGCCGGCGTGGTTTTACATCAGAAAAGATCACCGAGATCCAGGAGATCTACCGCTATATTTTTCTCAAGGGGCTAAATAACTCCAAGGCCATTGATATGGTGGAGAAAGAAATTCCATCCAGCACAGAACGCGATTACATTGTCGATTTCATCCGTACTTCCGAGCGAGGGATCATGAAAGGCTACGGTGGCAATGATTGATTACCCTTTGGCTTCAATCTTTAATCGCTAACGCCGATGTCAACGCCTAGTCAAGGAAGACCGGCTCCGGACGATGTTACCAAGGCGCATGAAAAACATGCAGGCCAAATTACCATCACAATTAACGGACTTGGTAAGAAATTCAACAGTGAATGGATTTTTCGAAACCTTAGCTATGTTTTTTATCCGGGTCAGATCTACGCAGTTACTGGTCCCAATGGCGCTGGTAAATCAACGCTGCTGCAGGTGTTGTGGGGTCAGATGCCACAGACAATAGGCAAGATTGAATACAAGAGAAATAATAAAGCTGTTCCTGTTGAAGATATCTTCAAACATCTTTCCATAGCAACGCCCTATATGGAACTGATAGAAGAATTTACGTTGCTTGAACAAATGCGTTTTCATTTCGCAATGAAGTCCGCGAGACCAGGAATGAGTGAAGACGTAATGTTGGAGAGGATGTACCTCACGGATTCGAAGGATAAATTCATTTCAAATTTTTCATCGGGAATGAAACAACGGGTGAAGCTGGCACTGGCTTTTTTTACGATGGCTGATGTAATCTTCCTGGATGAACCCGGAACTAATCTCGACCGGCGGGCATTTGAGTGGTATCTTAACCAGGTAAAGGATATGCCTTCCGAATGCCTGATTTTCATTGCCAGCAACCAGCCGTCGGAATATCCGTCAAACGCTCAAAAAATAGATATAATGAGCTTCAAGTAAGGGTTACAACGGAAAGGCCGCGCTTATTAATCCCCTGATTACCCTGGCTGCCGGACAGTTTAATTTGATTTTATTATTTTTACCGTGATATTCGTAGTTAATTAATGATGTAAGCATGAAACATTTATCGAGATTAATGACGCTTTTGCTACTCGCTGTCACAAGCTTTTTTTATGCTGGCTGCGACGGTGATGATCCCTCCAAATCGGAAGAAGAGACACAGCTTGATAAGTTGCGCAGCACCTGGAATTTGCAAAGCGTAGAAAACGATAACGTCTCCCGCACGGACGAATACCCAAACATGACCTTAACCATTTCTGGTACCTTCACTTCTGGGGGAACATACAACTATACCAGTGATGCCGATTCATGGCCAAGTGTCAGCCCATGGAAAGCCATTGATACGTGGAAATTTAAATCCGGCAACGTATTGAATACCATCACACGCATTAGTGATCTGCAGGACATGGACTATACATTGAGCGACGATGATAATACGCTGACAATAGCCTTTACATATTCCGGTCCGGGATTCAACAATGCAAGAACATCATCCGTTACGGGCGCATGGACGTTTGTTTTTACCAAGTAAAAACAATAAACATTATCCAATTAAAAAGGGCTTCATTATGAAGCCCTTTTTTTTATTTCAATACAACGACGGTGATGCCATCGCCTCCCTGCTCTATGTGTTCATCCTTGACGCTGGCTACCGCCTGATACGTTTTCAAATGATCTCTGACTACCTTCCGCAAAACACCTTCCCCTTTCCCATGCAATATTTTTACTTCCCCCTGACCAAGTAATATAGCGGTGTCCAGGAACTGGTCCAGGATGCCTATCACTTCATCCACACGCTTCCCCCTGATATCTAACGTGCTGTTAAAATTGGTCCGCTTCTCATGCACATTAATCCCCGCGGAACGCAATCGTGTCACAACTTCCTTAGCTACCGCTGTCGTTACCTTTTCAAGCTTATCCAGCGTTGTTAATGATTTCAATAAACCAAACTGCACAGTGGCATTCTTCCCGTTGATTGAAAGAATGATTCCATGGCCGTCCTGTCCGACCAAGCGGACCCGGTCGCCCTCTTTCAATGGCTGGCTTGCCTTCTGCTGGATGATTGGTGCTTCCACTACCCTATCCGTTAGTGTTTGGAGATTCTTCCGGATCTTGTTGGTTTCTTTTTTCTCAGCTTGATTTTCCTTAATGTGACGAATTGTCTTTTCAATCTCGCGATTGGTCTGTTTTAACAACGATGATGCATCCTCCTTGGCTTTGGTGATGATATCTTTCTTGCGGGTTTCAAGATCAGTATAAAGTCCCTGATATTTCGATAGTGATTGCTTCAACTCGGTCTCCTGCCGCTCGAGCCGCTTCGATTTTTCGCTTAACTCCTGGCGCTCTCTTTCCAGGGAACGAACGAGGTTCTCGAATCCGGCCAGATCCTTTCCAACAAGCTTCTCAGCCTCCTGCAATGTCTCTGGAGGCAATCCGATCTTCCTGGCAATTTCAAGCGCAAAAGAACTGCCCGGCTTACCGATATCAAGAACATACAACGGAAGCAGCTTTTTGTCGTCGAAGCGCATCGCTGCATTTCGTATGCCCTGATGCTGACCTGCAAAGAGCTTGAGGTTGTAGTAGTGC
>Ga0193753_10001165_pt1 | contig 23023 bp, 25 predicted proteins | sample H1c2metaG_FD_144925 | JGI IMG/M metagenome (GOLD analysis project Ga0193753, IMG submission 144925) | Soil microbial communities from a riparian zone of the East river system, Colorado, United States - H1c2 | ecosystem: Environmental > Terrestrial > Soil > Riparian zone | place: USA: East... | reverse complement strand
TCCGGCGGCACTTCCTCAAGTAGCTCGTCGACGGAGAAGAGGCGCTCATGGCGATGGCAGCAGGCGGAGGCGGAGCGGGCGGCGGCGGACGCGGTCAGCTCAACAGCGAGATCAACGTCACCCCGATGGTCGACGTCATGCTGGTGCTGCTGGTGATCTTCATGGTCACCGCGCCGCTGCTCAACACCGGCGTCGAGGTCGACCTGCCCGAGACCAACACCCAGCCGGTGAAGGATCCGAAGGGCAAGCCCACCCTCAGCATCACCAAGCAGTACGAGCTCTTCATCGGCGGCGAGAAGATCGCGTGGAACAAGCTGGCCGAAAATCTGAAGGCGCGGGGCGAGATGCCCGAGCTGCAGATCGAGGCCGACAAGGACCTGCCCTACGGGGTGGTGGTGACGGCCATGGCGGTGGCGCAGGAGGCAGGGGTCGGGAAGCTGCAGCTCCTGTCCGACCCCACCGCCCAGCTCGACCTCGGATCGCTGGATTCCGGCAAGTTGGCGCCGAGCCCGGCGGCGGGCGAGCCACCAGCTGCAGGCGCTCAACCGGCCGCGGGCGGCGCGCGTTAACAAGACGATGGCCTCAGCGAACCTCAAGGTCGGCGGTCTGGTCGTCACCATCCTGCTCCACGCCGGGCTGGTCGCCGTCGCGCTCATGCACATGGGCGGCGACAGCGCGGCCGACAGCTCCGAGTCTCGCTTCGACAGCGCGGTCACGATCGAGGCGTCGCTGGCCTTCAAGGAAGTGAAGCCGAAGACGCGCCAGCCGCAGAAGCAGAAGAAGGAGACCTTTCGCCCGCCCGAGGAGCAGAAGATCGACACCGACGACGTCGTTCAGCCCGAGGAGCCGATCGAGAAGCCGAAGCACAAGGTGAAGCCGAAGCCGGAGGAGATCGACATCACCAAGACGCTGGCCAAGAATCGGGCCCAGGACGACGACCTCAGCTCCACCGGCGTCGAAGAGGTGCCCAAAGAGGGCTCGGCCGACGGCTCCAAGTGGGGGACCGAGACCGACGCCAAGGGCCACCCGTACGCGGCCGAGCTGAAGGGGCGCATCTACAGCGCGTGGACGGTGCCGACGCTCGAGACCGGCAGCGGCGAGGCGCAGGGGTGCGTGAAGCTCGACGAGGACGGCAAGATCGTGGATCGCCACGTGAAGAAGAAATCAGGGAATGCGAACCTGGATCGCTCCGTCGAACTCGCATTGAAGCAGGCGCCGGACATGGACGAGCCCGTGCCGGACGAGCTGCGCAGCCTCATCACGGAAAAAGGCATATGCTTTCGATTCACGATCGAACAAGAAAACTGATCGGCGGCGCCGCGGCCGCGCTCATCGTCACCGGCGGGTTCGGCCTGGTGGCCGGCGGCGCGCTGGCCCAGCCGGGCACCGGCGTCGTCATCGACATCAACAACCCGCAGCGATCGAAGTATCCGATCGCGGTGCCGGTCGCGACCTCGGGCGATCCGCAGACCGGGAAGGTGATCGCCACCGTGGCCAGCTTCGACATGAAGGTGTCCGGCTGGTTCAAGCCGGTCGACCTCGGCTCGGTGGCGGGTGACCTCAAGACCGAGGGGGTCGGGGTCGACACCGCGCGCTGGAAGGAAGCCGGCGCCTATGGCGTCATCAAGTACCGCTCGGAGGTGACCGGCGGGCGCCTGACCATCGACTTCAAGCTGTACGAGGTGGAGAAGGGCGACCGCGCGGTCCTGTCGCGCACCTATCGCGGCGCGCCCGGAGACGTCCGCAAGCTGACGCACATGTGGTGCAACGAGGTGGTGAAGTACTTCACCGGCGAGCCGGGCTTCTTCGGCTCCAGGCTGGCGTTCAGCGCCAAGGGCGGGCCGCGCACCAAGAAGGTGATGGCGGTCGACTTCGACGGCTACGGCGCCTACTCGGTCACCCGCAACAGCTCGATCAACATCCTGCCGGCCTGGTCGCCGAGCGGCGGCGAGATCGCATTCACCTCGTACATGCGCGCCAACCCGGACGTGTACATCGCGTCGGCGGGCGGCGGCAAGCCGCGCCGGGTGAGCCACTACTACGGCATGAACACCGGGGTGGCGTGGTCGCCGGACGGCTCGAAGCTGGCCGTCACGTTGTCGAAGGACGGCCAGCCAGAGGTCTACATCGTCAGCGCCAGCGACGGGAAGATCATCCGGCGGCTCACCAACAACCGCGCCATCGATAGCGGCGCGGCCTGGTCGCCGAACGGGAGCGAGATCGCCTTTGTGTCGGATCGCGAGGGCGGGCCGCAGATCTTCGTCATGAGCGCCGACGGGTCGAATCAGCGGCGCGTGTCGATGAACGGCAGCTACAACACCACGCCGTCGTGGAACCCGCGCAAGGGCGCGCGCCAGCTCGCCTACACCACTCGCGACGGGGACACCTTCGACATCGTCACGCTCGATCTGACCAGCGGCAAGATGGTGCGGATCACCCAGAACGAGGGCGTGAACGAGGAGCCGAGCTTCTCGCCCAACGGGCGCGCCATCGCGTTCGCGTCGCACCGCCCGGGCGGCACCGGCATCTACATCGCCAGCGCCGACGGGACCGGAGACGCGGTCATGGTGTGGAAGGGCTGGTCGACCTCGATCGACTGGGGCCCGACGCCGGCCCAGTGACGGCGCCGATGGCCCGGCGGCTGGCGGCGGTCGACATCGGCACCAACACGCTCCTGCTCCTGGTGGCGGAAGTGGGGGCGGACGGGGCGGTGCGCGCTGTGCGCGACGAGTGCCGGTTCGGACGGCTCGGCCAGGGGCTCGACCGGAGCGGGCGGCTGGCCGACCAGGCGGTGGAGCGCTCGCTCGCCATCGCGCGCGAGTACCGCGGCCTCCTCGACGCGGCCGCGGTCGACGCGATCTCCGCGGTCGGGACCCAGGCGCTGCGCGAGGCGGCCAACGCGGCCGATTTTCTGGCCCCGGCCGAGGAGATCCTCGGCACCCCGATCGAGGTGGTCGACGGCGAGCGCGAGGCGGCGCTGGTCTATCGCTCGGTCGCGGCCGCGTTCCCGGAGCTGGCGGCGGGCGACCGGGTGGTCGCCGACGTCGGCGGTGGAGCGACCGAGGTGATCGCGGGGCGGGGCGGCGTGATCACCTCGCTCATGAGCTTGCCGATCGGCGCGGTGCGGATGAGCGAGCGCCATCTGCACGGCGATCCGCCGGCGGCGCGCGAGGGGCGCGCGCTGGTCGACGACATCGACGCGCACCTGGCCCGGCTCGACCCGAGCCTGGCCGGCTGCCGGGCGGCGCTGGTCGGGACGGCGGGCACGGCGACCACGCTGGCCGCGGTGGAGCAGAAGCTGCGCGTCTACGCCGCCGACCGGGTGCAGGGCTTTCGCCTGAGCCGTGCGGCCATCGAGCGGCAGATGGCGCGCTTCCTGGAGCTGACCGTCGCCGAGAAGCGCCGGCTACCCGGGCTCGAGCCCGAGCGGGCCGACGTCATCGCCGGCGGCGCGGCGATCTACGCCCGGCTCGCTGCCCACCTGGACGCGGCCGAGATGGTGACGAGCGACCGCGGCGTGCGCTGGGGTCTGATCCAGGAGCTCGCCGATCGGGCGTAGCGCCCGGTCCACCCGGGGCTCACCCGAGGTGGTCACGGGTAGTCGATGTAGGGCCCGCGCTCGTCGCCGCGTTCGTTCGGCCGCTCGGTGCCCTCGGTCGTGTCGGCCTGGGTGTCGGAGGCAACCACGACTGCCTCCCCCTCGGCCGACACCGCGAAGATCTTGATCGTCGACGGTGACGTGCGCACCGTCGGGGCCACGCGCCGCAAGATGGATACGACGTTGCGCTGGATATCCTCGACGTCACCCACGTTGACGCCGCCCCCCATGACCTTCCCGATCCAGCGCTCCTCGTCGAAGCTGAGGACGCGCAAGAACTCGCCGTTCGGATCGTCGAAGTAACGGCGCTCGCCCGGCTTGGCCTGCGCCAGTGCCTCGCGCAGCTTGCTGTCGATCTTGCAGCCGAAAAAGAGCCGTTCGCCTTTGAGGAGCTTCATGGGTACGAGGGCGTCGTCTTCGCGTCAGCGCTGGCCGGGTGGTCTGGGTCGAGTTCGGGGAGAAGGATTCGAACCTTCACGAGCGGCTCCAAAGGCCGCTGTCCTGCCATTAGACGATCCCCGAGCGCGCTCGCGAACCCGCCAATCTAGCCCCGTTGGGCCCACTGACGTTGCCCCGCAAAGCCGCGGAAGTCAACCGGCGCTTGCCCCTTGCCCTTGTAGCGGCGGGCAATTATCTTGGCGCCCCCTTTCCCCATGGCGGGGTAGCTCAGCCGGTAGAGCGGGGGTCTCATAAGCCCTATGTCGGCGGTTCGAATCCGCCCCTCGCCACGACATCGACGACCGTCTCATGGACTTTGCTCTCGACGACGAGCAGTCGCTCCTGGTCTCGACGGTTCGCCGCTGGAGCGAGCGCGGTCTGCGCACCTGGGCCGCGGACGCTGATCGCGGGGGCACGGCGCCCGGGCCGATGTGGAGCGCGGCCGCCGAGCTCGGCCTCCTGCTCGACGCGGTGCCGGCCGCCGCCGGCGGGCTCCTCGACGGTGACGCCGGCGCCTACTCGCACCTGGCGCGGGCGCTGCGCGGGATCGAGCTCGGCCGGGGCTGCGCGGCGCTGGCGGCGCTGTGCGAGAGCAACGTCGAGCCCGCGCTGGCGGTGGCTCGCTGGGGATCGAGCGCCGCGCGCGAGACGCTCTACCGGGCGATCGCGGCCGACGGCGCGCCGCCCGCGATCGCGGTGGTCGCGCACGACTTCCACGAGCGGCTGGCGATCGAGGACGGCGGCGCGGCGGTGACCCTGCGCGGCCGGCTCGGGCCGCTGCCCGGCCTGGCCCTGGCGTCGCACGTCCTGGTCGTGGCCACCGGCGCGGCGCCGGTGCTCGCGCTGATTCCGGTCGCCTCGCCCGGGGCGCGGGTGGTGCCGTGCGATCCAGCTCCGTCGGCGTGGCGGGCGGCGGCGTGGGGCGCGCTCGAGCTCGACGGCGCCGCGATCCCGGCCGAGCTGGTCCTGGCCCGTGGCGCGGCGGCGCGTGCGGCCGCGACCGAGGTGCTGTCCTGGATGCGAGTGGGGCTGGCGGCGCGCGCGGTCGGGGTCGCGGCGATCGCGCTCGACCACGCGGCCGCCTACGGGCGGGACCGTGTCCAGTTCGGCCAGCCGATCGGTCGGTTCGAGTCGATCGCGCACATGCTCGACGAGAACCAGACCGCGGTGGCCGCGGCGCGCCTGCTGGTCCTGCAGGCGGCGTGGGAGATCGACCGCGGGGCGGCCAGCGCGGCCGACAGCGCCAGTCGGGCCCGCGACCTGGCGGCGCGGGTGGTGGCGCGCGCGACGATCGACGCGGTGCAGATCTTCGGCGGCTACGGGTTCGTCAACGACTTCCCGGTCGAGAAGCTGATGCGCGACGCGCGCCCGTTCGAGGTGCTGGCCGGCAACGAGGCGCTCTCGCGGGTGCTGGCCGCGGTGGAGGGCTGACATGGATCTCTTCCACGGAGAGCCGATGTTCGGCGCGGTCCGGCAGATGACCCACGCGCTGGCCGAGCAGGAGATCCGGCCGATCGCCGCGCTCCACGACCGCGACGAGTCGATGCCGTGGGACCTGATGAAGAAGGCGAGCTCGTTCGGTCTGTCGCAGACGGCCATGCTCGACACCCGCCGCATCACGGGCGACGCCGACGACCGCGGCGACAAGGGCGGCGAGCGCAAACCGGGGCGCGCCGCGCGGGTGGCGGTGGTCGGGGCCGAGGAGCTGGCCTGGGGCTGCGCCGGCATCGGCCTGGCGCTGGCCGGGTCGGGGCTGGCCGCGGCGCCGGTCGCGCGGATCGGCAGCGAGGAGCACAAGCAGATCTTCCTGCGCGCGCTGAAGGGCGTGGACGAGGCCGGCCACATCAAGGTGGCGGCCATGGCGCTGTCGGAGCCGCAGACCGGTTCGGACATCTCGTCGCTCGCCACCGGCGCGCGGCGCGACGGCGACCACTGGGTGCTGAACGGCCACAAGCAGTGGATCACCAATGGCCGCTCGGCCAGCATCTACGTGGTGTGGGCGCAGACCGACGCATCGCTCGGGCGCGGCGGCGTGCGCGGCTTCCTCGTCGAGCGCGGCACGCCCGGGCTGGTGCCGGGGCGCAAGGAGACCAAGCTCGGCATCCGGGCCAGCGAGACGGCGCAGGTCCACTTCGAGGACTGCCGGGTGCACAAGGACCTCATGCTCGGGGCCGATCGCGTGAGCGAGGGGCTCGGCGACACCAAGAAGATGCTCGACGCCACCCGGCCGGCGGTCGGGGCCCAGGCGGTCGGCATCGCGCGGGCGGCGTTCGAGTACCTGCTCGAGCGAGTGCGCGGCGGGTCGCTGCGCGGCAAGCCGCTGGCCGGCCACCAGCACATCGCTTTTGCCCTGGCCGAGATGGAGATGGAGATCCAGGCGTCGCGGCTGCTCGTCCACCGCGCCGCGTGGATGGCCGATCACGCCATGGACAACGTCGCGTTCGCCTCGATGGGCAAGGCGCACGCGGCGCGCACGGCCCAGGCCGTCACCACCCGCGCGCTGGCGCTGCTCGGCGACGAGGCGCTCGAGCCCGGTCACCCGGTCGAGAAGTGGTACCGCGACGCGAAGATCTACGACATCTTCGAGGGCACCGGGCAGATCCAGCGGCGCATCATCGCGAAGACGCTGACCGGTCTCAACGCCGTCTGACTCGCAGAATTCTGTCGGACGCGCGGCGCAACCGCTCGGACTGGCGATGTGCGCCCGCTGGCGCGCTTCTTGAAGCGCCGAGCTTCCATGGTTCGCTCGTGGCTGCTCGTCGCGCTCGGTCTCCTCCTTGCCGCCTCGGCTTCCGCCTGCGGTGACGGCGGCGGCGGCCACGGCGATGACGTCAGCGATGACGACGGCGCCGATGACGGAGATGGCGACGGGATCGGGCCGGATGGATCGGTCGGACCGGGCGAGCCGGCCGAGGGGCAGTTCGAGGTGTCCGAGATTCACTTCGGCGAGGACGGCTACCAGTCGGGCCAGGCCTCGGGAAGCATCGTCGATGCGCGCCCGCGCTATCACCGGCTCCAGGACTCGATCGGCGCCTGCCAGCTGTGGACGTTCGAGGTGGGCGACTGCGGCGAGTGCGCGGGCGTCTGCACCGCCGACGACGAGTGCATCTCGTCGCCGGTCGAGCTCTCGGCCGGCGACGTCACCCTCGACAGCCCGGGCGAGGACCTGGTCATCGAGTTCCAGGACTACGGCTACTACCCGAGCACCGCGCTTCCGGAGGATCTCTTCGGCGATGGCGACCGCGTGTCGATCGAGGCGGCCGGCAGCGACGTCGAGGCCTTCTCGCTCGCCGCCGACGGAGTGGACGCGATCGACCTGGAGCTCGAGCGGATGGACGAGCTGGGCTGGACGGATGCGCTCGGCATCGAGGACGGAACCGACCTCGAGCTGACCTGGTCGCCGGTCGACCCGGGCGCGCGCGTGCGCCTCGAGATCCTGTCCAACAACCGCGGCCACGGCGCGCCGGTCGACGTCATGATCGAGTGCGAGGCGGACGACAGCGGTCGCATGGTCGTGCCGCGCGCCCTGGTCGAGGCGTTCCCCGAGAAGGCGTACCAGAACATCTGCGCCGGCAGCGACTGCCCGCCGTCCTCGCTCACCCGCTTTCGCGCCGATCGCGCCGAGGTCGGCGGGCGCGACGTGGAGCTGAGGGTGCAGGCGAAGCGGATGTTCATCGTGGTGCACGAGCCGGGCTGAGAGGTCGATCGCGGCCCGCCGGCGAGGTCCGGTGGTATGGTCCGCGACCATGTCGATCAGGCGATTCGCGCTGGTTCTCGGCGCGCTGGCGGCGGCGTCGGCGGCGGGGCAGGGCTGCTCGTGCAGCGGGCAGCGGTTCGAGCGGCGCTACCCGCAGCCGACCATCGAGGCGCTCCTCGCCCACGTGCAGAAGAGCGGCGAGCAGGCGCGCTCGTACGTGGCCGAGAGCACGATGGACTACTGGGTCGGCAACCAGCGCATCCGCGCGACGGTCTACGCGATGGGCGAGCGCGGCGCGCACGTCCGCTTCAACGCGATCAACCCGGCCACCGACACGACCGCGGCCGACCTGGCCTGCAACGGGCAGGGCTTCGCGTTCCTCGACTACGAGCACAACTGCCAGCTGAGCGGGGTGTGCGATCGGCGGGCCATCGCCCAGCTGCTGCGGGTCAGCATGGAGCCGGACGACTTTCTGCTGCTCTCGGTCGGATCGGTGCCGATCATCCCGCAGCCGACCGGCACGGTCAGGTGGGACGAGAAGCGCGGCGCCGAGGTCGTGGAGCTGGTCTCGCCGGATCGGGCGTGGCGGCAGACGCTGGTGCTCGACGGGCGCGGCGGGGCGGGCGAGTGGGACGTGCTCGAGAGCGTGGTGGTCGACGCCCAGGGCGCGGTCGACTGGAAGCTCGCCAACAAGGACTTCCGCGCCGTGACCGCGTCCGACGGAAAGGTCTTCCGGGTGCCGGACGCCAGCCACTTCGAGCAGCCCAGGCAGAAGGCCGACCTCCAGGTGAGGTGGAAGGACCGCAAGCTCAACATGGAGCTCGACCGCGCCAAGTTCGAGCTCGCGCTGCCGGCCGGGCTGGCCCGCTGCGGGGCCAAGAAGCCAGCGGCGAAGTAGCCGCGTCGAGCCGGCATGCTACCGTGGCCGACCGATGGCCGCGGACTGGCTGCTCGAGGTCGATGAGCTGGTGACCGAGTTCGGCGGCGAGCACGGCACGGTCCGAGCGGTCGATCGGGTCTCGTTCGAGATCGCGCCGGGCAGGACCCTCGGCATCGTCGGCGAGTCGGGCTGCGGCAAGTCGGTCACCGCGCTCAGCATCATGCGGCTGGTCCCGACCCCGCCCGGCCGCATCGCCGGCGGCGCGGTCCGCTATCGCGGGCGCGACCTGCTCGGGCTGACCGATCGCGAGATGCGCGGCATCCGCGGCAACGACATCTCGATGATCTTCCAGGAGCCGATGACGTCGCTCAACCCGGTCTTCACCGCCGGTGACCAGGTCGCCGAGGCGGTCCGGCTCCACCAGAAGAAGAGCCGCTCGCAGGCGCTCGAGGTGGCGGTCGAGATGTTCAGGCTGGTCGGCATCCCGTCACCGGACGAGCGACTGAAGAGCTACCCCCACCAGCTGTCCGGCGGGATGCGTCAGCGCGTCATGATCGCGATGGCGCTGGCCTGCCGCCCCGATCTGCTCATCGCCGACGAGCCGACCACCGCGCTCGATGTCACCATCCAGGCCCAGATCCTGGACCTGCTCGGCGCGCTGCAGCGCGAGCTCGGCATGAGCATCATGCTCATCACCCACGACCTCGGCGTGGTGGCGGAGAGCTGCGAGGAGGTGGCGGTGATGTACGCCGGCCGCGTGGTCGAGCGCGCGCGCACCGAGGATCTGTTCGCGGCCCCGCGTCACCACTACACCGCCGGGTTGCTGCGCTCGGTGCCGAGCTATCGCGCCGGCACCGGCGGCGAGGGCATCCTCCACCAGCGGCTCCACGAGATCCGCGGGATGGTGCCCAGCCTCCACGCGCTGCCGCCCGGGTGCAAGTTCCAGGAGCGGTGCCCGGCGGTGCAGGAGCGCTGTCGCGCGGAGGAGCCCGAGCTGCGCCCGCTCGGGCCCAACCAGGTCAGGTGTCACTTCCCGGTCGAGGCGCGCGCGTGAGCGCCGCCCCGAGCCCGCTGGTGCAGATCCGCGGGCTCGAGAAGCACTTCCCGCAGCTGGTGCCGTGGCCGCGGGTCGACCGGCCGTCGCCGGCTCAGCGAGTGCGGCGCGCGCTGACCCGCCGCAAGGCGGTGGTGCGCGCGGTCGACGGGGTCGACCTCGACATCTTCCCGGGCGAGACGGTCGGCCTGGTCGGCGAGAGCGGCTGCGGCAAGTCCACCCTCGGCCGGACCATCCTCCGCCTGCTCGAGCCGACCGGCGGAACCATCGTCTTCGAGGGTGTGGACATCACGCGCGAGCCGGAGGCCGCGCTGCGGCCGGTGCGCCGCCGGATGCAGATGATCTTCCAGGACCCGTACGCCTCGCTCAACCCGCGCATGACGATCGGCGCGACCCTGGCCGAGCCGCTCGAGATCTTCGGCCTGGCCAGAGCCGGGGCCGAGCGTCGCGAGCGGATCAGCGCGCTGCTCGAGCGGGTGGGGCTGCGCCCCGACGCGATCGCCCGCTACCCGCACGAGTTCTCCGGCGGTCAGCGCCAGCGCATCGGCATCGCGCGCGCGCTCGCGGTCGAGCCGCGCTTCATCGTGTGCGACGAGCCGCTGAGCGCGCTCGACGTGTCGATCCAGGCGCAGATCGTGAACCTGCTCGAGGACCTCCAGCGCGCCGAGAAGCTCACCTACCTGTTCATCTCGCACGACCTCAAGATCGTCCAGCATCTGTGCGATCGGGTCGCGGTGATGTACCTGGGCAAGGTGGTGGAGCTGGCGCCGTCGGCCAAGCTCTACTCGGCGCCGAAACACCCCTACAGCCAGGCGCTGCTGTCGGCGGTGCCGACCCTCGACCCGGCCTCGCGCAGGCTCCGCATCCTGCTCGAGGGCGACGTGCCGAGCGCGCTCGATCCACCAGGCGGCTGTCCATTCCACCCGCGCTGCCCGGTCGCGAACAAGCCGCAGGCGTGCTTCGACCAGCTGCCGCCGCTCCGGCGCCTCGACGGCGGGACGCTGGCCGCCTGCCACGTCGCGACCTGACGGTGGCGCGCGCCGACGGCGCGCTATACTGACCGGGTGAGCGCGCACCTCGAGCCAGCGGTCCGGTCGCCGAGGCGATGGCCGCCGCGTTACCTGGCCGGTCTCGCCTGCTTCGTGCTGGGTCTGGCCTCGGTCGCGTTCGCCGCGGCGGTGGTCATGCGCCACCGCAGCCTGTTCGGCGCGATGCCCGACTGGCGGGTGACGGTCCCGCTCCTGGCTGCGGCCGCGATCGCGGCGGCGGTGAGCGGCGTGCGGCGCGAGGGCCACTACGGGCTGGCAGTGGCCGGGGTGGCTCTGGCCAGCGCGGCCCTCGCGCTCGGCTGGGTTCTGGTGCTGGCGATGGTCGCGTCGGTGACGCTGGTTGTCATCTACGTGATGTCCGAGGCGTTCTAGGGCCGTTCCAGGGCCGATCGGGCGCAATTCGAGCGCAGGGGTGGAAGTCCCACCGGTCAGTCGGTGGGCCCGAAACGCGGCGAGCGCGGCGCGCCGGCCAAAGCGGTGGTGAACCGTCCGGCAAGACGTGCTAAGCGTTCGATATGCCGACGAACGGGGACGATAGGCGCGACCCGGAGCTCAGCGAGGCCGAGCTCATCTACGACTGGAACTCGGTCGAGAAGGTCACGACCCTGTCGCCGAGAAGGAAGGTCACCTTCTTCGACGAGACGCTGCGCGACGGGATCCAGTCGCCGTCGGTGGTGGATCCGAAGATCGAGGACAAGATCCTCTTCACCCAGATCGCCGACGACCTCGGAATCCATCACATCGACATCGGCCTGCCCGGCGCCGGCAAGCGCGCGATCGAGGACAGCACCACGCTGGCCACTTACATCCGCGACCGGAAGCTGAAGATCAAGGCGGCCTGCGCCGCGCGCACCCACGTGAAGGACGTGCAGGCGGTGGTCGACATCTCGCAGGCGGTCGGCATCCCGATCGAGGTCATGGCCTTCATCGGTTCGTCGCCGATTCGCGCCTACGCCGAGGACTGGGATCTCGATCTCCTGCTCAAGCGTTCGGCCGAGGCGATCGACCTCGCGGTGAAGAACCAGCTGCCGGTCACCTACGTGACCGAGGATACGACCCGCTCGCGCCCGGAGATGCTCGACCGTCTGTTCCGCAACGCAGTCGACCACGGCGCCCATCGCCTGTGCCTGTGCGACACCGTCGGGCACGTCACGCCGGATGGCATTCGCAACTTGCTCAAGTTCACCCGCAACCTCCTGGACGGCATGGGCCGCGGCGACGTCGGGCTCGACTGGCACGGTCACAACGACCGCGGCCTCGGCGTGGTCAACACCATCTTCGCCATCGAGTTCGGGGCCGACCGCGTGCACGGGACGGCCCTCGGCCTGGGTGAGCGAGTGGGCAACGCGGCCCTCGACCAGGTGATGCTCAACCTGAAGCTGCTCGGCGAGATGCCCGGGCACGACCTTTCGAAGCTGCTCCTCTGGTGCAAGGTTGCATCGCGCGCGTGCCACGTCGACATCGCGCCGCAGTACCCGCTGGCCGGCTCCGACGCCTTTCGCACCGCCACCGGCGTGCACGCGGCGGCGATCATCAAGGCCGAGAAGAAGGGCCATCACTGGCTGGCCGACCGCATCTATTCGGGCGTGCCGGCTGGTATGTTCGGGCGCGAGCAGGAGATCGAGATCGGGCACTACTCGGGCGAATCGAACGTCGTGTACTGGCTCCAGAAGCGCGGCCACACCGCCTCGCCCGAGCTGGTCGCCGAGATCCTGGCGGCCGCCAAGCGCGGAAATCGCGTGCTCACCGACGACGAGATCAACCAGATGATCAAAGAGTTCCAGGCTGGCAAGGACCGGACCGCCGACCGGACCACCGCCTAGTCCGTCAGGGAAGCGGAGAGAAGAGACAAGAGAGGATGACTGACTTGGTGATGCGTCAGAACGTGGGTGTGGGCCAGACGTCTTTTGGCGAGGACCGGAGCTTCAACGGCGTGAAGGTCTTCTCGGCGACGATGGTCGCGGACAGGGAGCGGCTGGGGGAGAAGATCACGGACTGGCTGAAGAGCCACCCCCAATGCGACGTGCGCGACATGGTGGTGACCCAGTCGAGCGACGAGGCGTTCCACTGCCTGGCGATCACCGTCTTCTTCTGGGAGCGATAGCGGGCCCGGCGCCGGCAGGCGAACGGACGCGCGCGCAGGCGACCTCGTCATGAAGGTACTCGTCGCCGACAGGTTCGAGGACGCGGGGCTGAGCCAGCTCCGCGCCAGTGGGGTCGAGGTGGACTACCAGCCGGGGCTGGACGGCGAGGGCCTGGCCGACGCGGTCGCGGCGGCCGATCCCGACGTCCTGGTCGTGCGCGGCACGAAGGTGGCCGCGCCGGTGTTCGCCGCCGGGCGCGGGCTCAAGCTGGTGGTCCGGGCGGGGGCCGGCTACGACACCATCGACGTCAAGGCGGCCTCGGCCGAGGGCATCTACGTGTCCAACTGCCCCGGCAAGAACGCGATCGCCGTCGCCGAGCTGACCTGGGGCCTCATCCTGGCCTGCGACCGGCGCATCCCGGATCAGAGCGCGGCGCTGCGAGCCGGGCGATGGAACAAGAAGGAGTACAGCGCGGCGCGGGGCCTGTTCGGCGCGACGCTCGGCGTTCTGGGCAGCGGGCCGATCGCGGTGGCGGTGATCGAGCGCGCGCGCGGGTTCGGCATGCCGGTGGTGGTCTGGTCGCGCAGCCTCGACGACGCGCGCGCGCACGAGCTCGGCGTCGAGCGAGCCGGGTCGCCGCTCGAGCTGGCCGCCCGGGCTGACGTGGTGACGGTGCACCTGGCGGCGACGCCGGACACGCGGGGCATCGTCGGGCGCGACTTCATCGAGGCGATGAAGCCGGACGCGATCCTGGTCAACACGTCGCGCGGATCGCTGGTCGACGAGGAGGCGCTGCGCCGGGGCATCGAGGAGAAGGGCCTGCGCGCCGGGCTCGACGTGTTTGCCGACGAGCCGGCCGCGCCGTCGGCCAAGTACGAGGGTGCGCTGTCGCGGCACACTGGCGTGGTCGGCACCCACCACGTCGGCGCGTCGACCGACCAGGCCCAGATCGCGATCGCGATGGAGGCGGTGCGCATCATCGACCACTTCCGCGCCACCGGGGCGGCGCTCCACTGCGTCAACCGCGTGGTCAAGAGCCCGGCCACCTGTCTCCTGACCGTGCGCCACCGCAACCGCCCCGGCGTGCTGGCCAACGTGTTTCGCGTGCTCAGCGAGGCGGGCATCAACGTCGAGGAGATGGAGAACGTCATCTACGACGGCGCGCTGGCGGCGAGCGCGCGGATCCAGCTCGACACCCAGCCGTCGGCCGAGCACCTCGAGCAGATCCGAGCGTCGTGCGAAGAGATCTTGAGCGTGGACCTGACCAGCATCGCGGCGTGACCGGCCGTGGGCGCCCGCAGCGCGGGTGCGAGGAGAACAGCGTGAGCGAGCGTATCTACAACCTGTCGGCCGGACCGGCCGTGTTGCCCGAGGAAGTCATCCGCAGCAGCCAGGAGGCGATGTGGAACCTCAGCGGGACCGGCATCGGCGTGATGGAGCACAGCCACCGCGACAAGGCGTTCATGGCGGTGATCGAGAAGGCCGAGTCGCTGTGCCGCAAGCTGGCGGCGATCCCGGCCGACTACGACGTCCTGTTCCTGCAGGGCGGCGCGTCGACCCAGTTCTTCATGGTGCCGATGAGCTTCCTCGGCCCCGACACGACCGCCGACTACATCGTGACCGGGGTGTGGTCGCAAAAGGCGATCGCCGAGGCCAAGCGGTTCGGCAAGGTGCACGTGGCGGGCACGAGCGAGGAGCAGAGCTTCTCGGCCATCCCCGCGGCCAGCGCCATCCGCTGGTCCGAGCGGCCGGTCTACGCGCACTTCACCAGCAACAACACGATTTTCGGGACGCAGTGGACGAACGAGCCGACCCCGCCCGACGGCGTGCCGCTGATCTGTGACGCCTCGAGCGACATCTTCAGCCGGCCGATCGACGTGCCGAAGTACGGCCTCATCTACGCGGGCGCGCAGAAGAACCTGGGCCCGTCCGGCGTCACGCTGGTGATCGTTCGCAAGGACCTGGTCGAGCGGGGCTCCTCGTCGCTGCCGACCATGCTGCAGTACCGCACGCACGCCAAGGAGAAGTCGCTCTACAACACGCCGCCGACGTTCGGCATTTTCGTCATGGCCGAGGTCCTGGCCTGGATCGACCGCAACGGCGGGCTCGCGGCCATGGAGAAGCAGAACCAGGCCAAGGCCAAGGTCATCTACGACTACCTGGATCGGAGCTCGATGTTCCGCACGACCGCCGCGGCCGGCAGCCGGTCGCTCATGAACATCTGCTTCCGCGCCACCACGCCGGAGCTCGAGGACAAGTTCATCGCCGAGGCCAAGAAGCGCGGCTTCTCCGGCCTGAAGGGCCACCGCTCGGTGGGCGGCATGCGAGCCAGCGTCTACAACGCCTTTCCGCCGGCCGGCTGCGACGCGCTGGTCGCCTTCCTGAGCGAGTTCGAGAAGGCGAACGGCTGAAGCCTATCGCGCGGTCGGCGCGGAGCTGCCGGCCTTGGCGACCTCGCGCACGGCGACCACGACCTCGTCGGCGTGCCCGCTGACCCGCACCTGCGGGAAGACGCGCGCGATCTTGCCGTCCGGCCCGATGATGAAGGTGGTCCGCTCGGCGAAGCCGCTCCGGGTCGACACGCCGTACTTGGTCGCGATCGCGCCGCCCGCGTCGGAGACGAGCGGAAAGGCGAGCTCGTGGTTCCGGGCGAAGTCTCGATGCGACTCGATCGTGTCGACCGACACCCCGATCACGCGCGCGCCGAGCTTCTCCATCTCGGCCGACTCGTCGCGGAACGCCTCCGCCTCGGCCGTGCAGCCCGGCGTCTCGTCCTTGGGATAGAAGTAGAGGACCACCGCGGTGCCGCGAAGATCCTTGAGCCGCACCTGCGTCCCGTCATGGGCCACGGTCTCGAAGTCCGGCGCCTCGGCCCCGACCGGGAGGAGCTTGCCCTCGACCGGCTCCTGGGTCTTCTCGGCCGGGGGAGGGGTCGCCCGGGCGGCGTGACCTTCTTCGCGGCAGCTCGCCAGCGAGCCGGTCGCGGCAGTGCCACAGAGCAGGGCGAGGGCAACGCGCGAAGAAGAGATGATCTTCATCATGGCCTCGGCACCACGTTGGGGGCGTCCTCGTGAATGGCCGGTGCTTCCGGCTCGTCGCGGAACGGGCTGAGTGAACCAGTATCGGATCCGCGCAGGAAAAAGTACAGGGCCACCCCGAGCGCCAGCGCCAGCAGCGCCAGCAGCTCGAACGGCACCCGATCGCCCAGCGCTCGGCGCCCGAAGAAGCGACCGCCGGAGCGCCGCCGGATCGTCTCTGCCACGTCGCGATCGAAGTTCTCGGGCGCCGGCACCCGGTTGAGACCCGACAGCGCGCTCATCGTCTCGCGCAGCTCGGCCAGCGCCGCCTGGCAGTGCGCGCAGGTCGCGAGGTGCTCCTCCAGCCTGCGCTTCTCGTCCGCTCCGAGCGAGCCATCCACGTGGTCGGACAGCAGCGCCTCGAACTCGTCGTGGCTGGCAGTCGTCGGCGCGCCGTTCATTGGAGACTCACCACCGGTTCACATATGCTTCAGTAGTTTCTTGCGGAGCGCCATACGCGCGCGATGGAGCCGCGACTTCACCGTTCCCTCGGGCAGCTCGGTGATCGCGCAGATCTCCTCGTAGGAGAGATCTTCGACGTCGCGCAATACCACGAGAATCCTCTGCTCTTCGTCGAGCTCGCCGATGGCCTGCTGCAGCATCTGCTCCATCTGCGCCCCTTCCAGCTGCTTGTCGGGCCGGAGCGGAGGGCGCGGCGAGGCCAGCGAAGGCCCTCCGGTGGTGGTCGCCTCGGTCTGATCGGTGAGCTCGGTCCGATCGCGATCGTGCCGGCGCGAGAGGTACTTGATCCGGTTCTTGCAGTGGTTGGCAGTGACCCGATAGAGCCACGTCGAGAACTTCGAGTCTCCCCGAAACGAGTCGATCGACTTGAAGATGGTGATGAAGACTTCCTGGGCCAGATCTTCGGCCTCCTCGCGACTGCCCAGCATGCGATAGGTCAGGCTGAAGACCCGGTCGCCGTACTCCTCCACCATCTCGCGGAACGCTCGCTCCTCGCGGTCCTTGAGCCTGCGGACGAGCCGGCCGTCCCGGAGCGACATTCGAGCGCAACTCTACGCGGACTGACGAGATCAGGGAAGGTGCGGTCCGAACAGCCTCAGGCTGCCGAGCAGCAGCCACTCGTCGCCGCCATCGACCTGCCTGCGCGCACCGATATCGATGCCGATCTTGGTCGTGGTCAGCCCCAGACCACCCGTCAGGTACGTCGCGTCCCCGGTCCGATCGTGCAGCGCGCCGATCCGCAGCGGATAGCCACTCTGCCGATCCTCGCTCTGGAAGAAGTACTCGATCCCTCCCCCGTATCGGCCCGTGCTGCTGCCCTCGGGCAGGTCCAGGTTCCACAGGCCGTCGAGCCCGATGGACAGCTGCGGCGTGGGCCGCAGCGAGATGCCCGCGCCCACCCCCATCGGATACTCGACCGAGTCGGCCGCGAGCAGGTTGTAGCCGACCACGCCGAGCTGGATCGACTCGCTCGCCCGCACGCTCATCCCCACATCGGTCGCGAATCCGCTCGAATCCTCCTCGCCCGCCAGCTCCGACTCGTGATCGAAGTACCGGGTGTTCAGCCCGATGCTGAATCGCCGCGTGATCGCCCGCGCGGCCGCGATGCCGAACTCGTGCACCCGCCGGCTGAGCTCCATCCCGTCCACCTCCGGCTTGGAGGTGAGGTAGTGGTAGTAGAAGCAGCCGGGCACCGGCACGGTCGAGTCGCAGGCCGACACGGCCACCGACGAGGTGCTGTCGTCCGCTCGATAGCCGTACGAGCCCTCGAACACCAGCTGCCGGGTGAGCGCGAGGCCGGCCGGGTTCAGCGTCGTCGCCAGCGCGCCCTGTGCATCGGCCCGCTGCGATTCACCGAGCGACGTCTCGCGCGGCCCGAAGTGGTCCGTGAGCGAGTCGGCGGCCGCCGCCGGCGACAACGCGAACAGAGCCGTCGCGAGGGCGAGCCTCTTTCCTAGCATGGAGGCGATTCTAGCGACGGCAGTCGGCAAGCGGCAAGGAAGCTCGCGACCGTCTTGCCCCGGCTCACCCCTCGCGCTCACCCACCATCCTCCCGGTCCTCGTCTTCGTCGAGCGGTGGCGGGTGCTCACCCGGATCGGGATCGCCGACGTCGAGGTCGATCACGTCGCATTCCACCAGCTCGCACTCGATCCGCTCGCCTGGTGATGAAACACCCTCGCCCAGCTCGCACTCGATACCCACGGTCTCGCCGACCGAGGTGAATCCGTCTCCTCCGACGACGACGTGATCGAGGATCGGGATGCCCAGGATCTCCCCCGACGCGCGCAACCGGCGCGTCAGCGCGACGTCGTCGGGGCTCGGCCTCGGATCGCCGGACGGGTGGTTGTGGGCGACCACCGCCGCCGCTGCGGCCAGCCGGATCAGCGGGCGGAATACCTCGCGCGGATGAACGTCGACGCCGGTCAGTGATCCACGAGCCACCTCGATCTCGTCCAGGATCCCGTTGCGCGCGTCGAGAGCGAGGACGATGAACACCTCCTGAGTCATGCCCTGGAGGCGCGAGCGCAGGTGGCGGAAGACGTCGGCCGCCTCGCGCACCACCACGCGCGATACCCACGGGTCGGCCAGCGCGCGCTTGCCGAGCTGGAACGCAGCCACCAGGCGGGCGGCGCGCGCCTCTCCGATGCCCCGCACGCGAGCCAGCTCACGCGGATTGGCACGAGCCAGGTCCACGAGCCCGCCGGTCTGCTCGAGGAGCAAACGAGCCACCTCGACGGCCGACTTCCCGCGCGCGCCGGTTCCGAGGATGAGCGCGATGAGGTCCTCGCAGGAGAGTGGATCGCCGCCATGCCGGAGCAGGCGTTCGCGAGGTCGGTCGTGCGCAAGCGTCACCCGCGCACACCGTAGCAACGCCCGCGCCAGCCCGCGGCTCGCGGATTTCCTGGAGTCGTGGACGAGCATCGTCCGCCTCGTCGGACAGTCTGTCCGTGGCGCCGGACGGACTGTCCGGCCGGGCGTCCACACGACGTCATCGACGTCGCCGCAGGAGAGTGTTCTTGCAGGCGATCGATGATCCGGGCGGCGCGGCACATCGCTTGCTGTGCCCGTGTGGCGGTGCCCCACCAGCCACCGGAGAAGCTCTCTGGAGCCAGTGTTATGTTGATCGCCGATGAACGTGTGCCCCGAGTGCGGCCAGACCTTCCCGGAGGGCGGGTTCTGCACGCAGGACGGCACACCCCTCGCTTCCGGGGGCGGCGATCCGCTGCTTGGCACCATGCTGGGGCCGTACCGGGTGGCCCATCTGGTCGGCCTCGGCGGAATGGGGCGCGTCTACAAGGGAGTCAACCCGACGATCCGCAGCCGCGTCGCCATCAAGGTGCTCTCGCACGACTGTGCGGACCGACCCGAGCTGGTCGAGCGATTCTTCGCCGAGGCGCGCGCGGTCAACCTGATCCGGCACGAGAGCATCGTCAACATCCTCGACCTGGCCCGCCTGCCCGACGGGCGGCCGTACATCGTCATGGAGTTCCTCGACGGTGCCCCGCTCTCGCAGATCATGGCGGTGCAGGCGCGCATCCCGCTCGGGACGCTGGCGCGCATCGTGACGGAGGTGCTGGACGGGCTGGCCGCGGCCCACTCCAAGGGGATCGTCCACCGCGACCTCAAACCGGACAATGTGTTCGTCACGCGCCAGGGCCGGGCCAAGGTGCTCGATTTCGGCGTCGCCAAGCTGGCCTCGGAGCAGCGCGAGGGGATGAGCCCGACCCTGGCCGACTCGCTGCTTGGCACGCCGCACTACATGTCACCCGAGCAGGCGCAGTCCAGGCCGGTCGATGCGCGGGCAGACCTGTACGCGATCGGCGTGATCCTCTACGAGGCGGCGACCGGGCAGAAGCCGCTCGACGGGGACTCGGTCTTCGAGATCCTGCGCAAGCAGGTCGAGGACCAGCCGCTGCCGCCCCGGCGGTTCGTCCCGGACATGCCGCCGGCCTACGAGCGGCTGATCATGCGCGCGATGGCCAAGGATCCGGCCCGGCGCTGGCAATCGGCCGACGAGCTGGCGCGCGCGCTCGGCGACGCGATCGCGGGGCTGCCGGCGCCGGCGTGGAGCGCGATCGGCGATCGGACCCGGCCCGACTCGGTTGGCCCGCCCACCCCGATTCGCACGCCGGAGAGCCAGAAGCGGCCATCGCCGCGCCGATCTCGCGCGCCGCTGGTCGCGGCCGCCGCGATCGCCTTGCTGGGGGCGAGCATCGCGGCGCTGGTCGTGAGCCAGCCCGACGAGGAGGCGGCGCCCCCAGCGGTGAGCGCAGCGCCGCCGGCCGTGGCCGAGCCGGCAAGCCCGACACCGGGAGATGCGCTGACCGAGAAGCGCGAGATCGTGGCGGCGGCCGCCGGGCCAGCGGAGGCTCGGGAGGACGGCGGGCCTGGCGAGGAGTCGAGCTCCAGCGAGCGGGCCCGTCCGAGGCGCAAGCGCCCGTCGCCCGTCGAGGACCGTGCAGCAGCGCCGGAGGCGCCGGAGAAGCGTGCGCCCGGGAAGCCCGCGACCGAGGAGCCGGCCCAAGGTGGTGCTCCGGCAGCGGACGCGGCGACGGCGCTGCAGAGCCGCATGAGCGCCTGGGACGTCAGCGGTTACCTGCCGCGGGCGCTGGCCCAGGCCCGGAAGAAGTTCCCGGACGCCGTGCTGGCCCGGATCGATGCCGATGGCGTGTATCCGACCGGCAAGGCGGATCTGACCCTCGACGAGGGGTTCTCGGTCCTCTATCGCTTCGTCTCGCCGTCGCGGGCGCGGCGTCCGGCCGATCTGCCGCAGGGCGTGCAGCACAAGCCGACCTGCATGTACTACGTGCTCATCAACCGCGGCTCGGTATCCACCTATCCGCTCGAGGGGTGGTCGTGCGACGACCATCCGCCGATCAGGATGCCGCGCTGCTCGGCGAAGCAGATCTGGCGGCGCGCCGCGGCACTGGGTGCGCCGACCCGGAATGCGGTCGCGTCGCTCAGCTTCCGGTCGAACCAGGGCAGCGAGCCGCGCTGGTGGTTCAGCATCGGGCGCGACCATCAGCACACCTTCGACGACGATTGCTGAGGTCGCCGGGGATCGCCCTACAGGAGGAAGACGTCGCCGAGCTCGTCGAAGACCGTGGCGCGCCAGCGGGCGAGCTGGCTCTCGCGACTCAGGAGTCGATTGGTCTCGGTGAGGACGGTCTGCAGGTCGATGAGCCAGCAGTAAGGATCGGCCGACGAGCGCTGTCCGGCGGCGGGATCGACCTCGACCGGCGGCATCCAGGCGACCATCTTGCGAGTCTCGCCGGCGACGAGCGCGCGCACGGCCACGTTGGCCAGCCTGCTGCCGAGCAGGCGGTCGAAGGCGCTGGGGCGTCCACCGCGCACGACGTGGCCGAGGACGGTCACGCGAGTCTCGACGTCGCCGGCCGGCTCGCCGCTGGCCTGGCGGATTCGCTCGTCGACCTTCTGCTTGAGCCGATCGGTGGATACGATGACGCCCTCGGCCTTGATCGCGATGACGCGCTTGGGGCGACCGGCGCGCTTTCGCACCGCCATCACCGCGCGGACGATCGATTCGACCAGGTCGTCCTCGCTGCGGTCGGCCTCGGGAAAGAGGACCATGTCGGCGCCGCTGGCGATCGCGGAGGTCATGGCCAGGTAACCGGAGTCGCGGCCCATCACCTCGATGAGAAAGGTGCGGCCGTGCGACGTCGCGGTGTCGGCGATCTTGTCGCAGGCCTCCACGATCGTGTTCATGGCCGTGTCGACGCCGATCGCGAGGCTGGTCAGGCCCACGTCGTTGTCGATCGACGCGGGTATGCCGAGGACGCGGAGCAGCTGCTCGGCGCACTCGGTCGGATCGGAGATGGCGAGGGCGCCGGTCAAGGAGCCGTTGCCGCCGATCACCAGCAGCGATTCGACGCCGGCGGCGGCGAGCTGGGCGCGTGCGCGGTCGCGGGCCGAGCGCTCGTGCATCGCGGGGCAGCGCGAGGTGCCGAGGATGGTGCCGCCTTCGCGCAGGATCGCGGTCACGTTGTCCGCCACCAGCGGGCGGAAGTGGCCGTCGATGAGGCCGCGATAGCCGCGCTCCACGCCCACCACCTCGAGCCCCTTCGAGAGGCCGATGAGGGTGGCCGCCCGGATGGCTGCGTTCATTCCCGGCGCGTCACCGCCGCTGGTGAGGATGGCGAGCCTCGTCATCCTCGGGGCGTACCACGGCGGCGGGCTTTACAGACCCGGCGTTTGGGAGCAAATTGCGCAGCCGCGAGGAGGGAACGCCATGACGGTCGACGTGGAGAGCAGGCCGCCCATCTGGACCGTCATCCTGGACCGGCGCGGTGTGCGCAACGCGGTCGATCGCGAGACGGCGGCGGCGCTGGCCGACGCGTTTCGCCGGTTCGACGACGACAGCGAGGCGCGGGTGGCGGTGCTGTGGGGCGCGAACGGAACCTTCTGCTCCGGGGCCGACCTGAAGGCGGTGGCGGCGGGGGCGGGCAACCGGGTGTCGCCGGACGGGGATGGGCCGATGGGGCCGACGCGCATGGTGCTCGGCAAGCCAGTCATCGCCGCGCTGAGCGGGCACGCGGTGGCGGGTGGCCTCGAGCTGGCGCTCTGGTGCGACCTGCGGATCGCCGAGGAAGACGCGGTGCTGGGAGTCTTTTGCCGGCGCTGGGGGGTGCCTCTCATCGACGGCGGGACGATGCGTCTGCCGCGCATCGTGGGGCACGGGAGAGCCATGGACCTGATCTTGACCGGCAGGGCGGTCTCGGCCGGGGAGGCGCTGGCCATGGGACTGGTCAACCGCGTGGTCCCGGTCGGCACCGCGCGGGCGGCGGCCGAGGAGCTGGCGCTCGAGCTGGCGGCGCTCCCTCAGGAGGCGCTGCGGGGCGACCGGTTATCGGCGTACGAGCAGTGGGATCTGGAGCGGGCCGACGCGCTGGCCAACGAGCTGGCCCACGGGATGCGGGCCCTCGAGGAGGGGGTGGCCGGGGCGCGTCGATTCGAGGGCGGCGCGGGTCGGCATGGCGCGGGGCTGGACGACGGGCCGGACGACTCGTAGGCTTGTCGGGTGGTACCCGGATCCGCGGTGCGTCGGTCGGCGACGAGGCTGGCGTGGTGGGCGGTCGGGATCGCAGCGGTCATGACGGCGGGGTCGCTGGCGTGCGTGCGCTATGCCCGCTTCCAGCGGCTCTCGGGTGGCGGCGGGAGCTGCG
>Ga0193753_10001164_pt1 | contig 23038 bp, 18 predicted proteins | sample H1c2metaG_FD_144925 | JGI IMG/M metagenome (GOLD analysis project Ga0193753, IMG submission 144925) | Soil microbial communities from a riparian zone of the East river system, Colorado, United States - H1c2 | ecosystem: Environmental > Terrestrial > Soil > Riparian zone | place: USA: East... | reverse complement strand
TCGGTGGCGCGATCGAGAATCCACGGCACTGCGCGCGCGCCACCGACCACCATGACCACCACGAACAGCGCGACTTTGCCGAGCGTCAAAAGCAGCTCGATTGGGAGCGAGTGGTCGCCGCCGTGGCCTGCTCCGGCGGGCACGACGCCACCGAGGAGCGGTGAGATTGCGGGCAAGAGGACGAGCGCGAGCACCATCACGAGGTCTTCGACGATCAGCCAGCCGACGGCGATGCGTCCACGTTGCGTGTCCAGCATCTGACGTTGTTCGAGCGCGCGCAGCAGCACGACCGTGCTCGCGACAGACAGTGCCAACCCGAAGACGAGGCCGGCGCCGAGCGACCAACCTAGCGCCGCTCCGAGCCCCATGCCGAGGAGTGTCGCGACTACGATTTGCACGATCGCGCCGGGAACGGCGATACCTTTGACCTCCAACAGATCTTTGAGCGAGAAATGTAGGCCGACGCCGAACATCAGCAGGATCACGCCGATCTCCGAGATCTCTTGCGAGAGCTTGGCGTCTGCGATGAAGCCGGGAGTGTGAGGTCCGACGGCGATCCCAGCGATCAGATAACCGACGAGTGGCGAGACACGCAGCCGAGTCGCCAATGCTCCAAACACGAATGCCAACACGAGGCCGATGGCAATCGTCGAGATCAACGGCGTATCGTGTTGCATCGCATCTCCAGGAAGGGGAAAGGAGATGTCAGCGTAGCGCGCCTCGCGAGTGAGTCGACTTGGTGCAGCGCTCCGCACGCGCTGCGACAATCCAACCCATCGCGACTATTTGTCGCAGTCTGCAGCGCTGCGTGTTCGCCGGCTCGCGTCACAGCACGCGGGGCGCTGCAGCTGTTGGCGGCAGAGCAAAGGGACGAGGCCACGCTGGCGCCACTACGGCTCGTCGAGGTCGCGCTCGTTCGGGACGCTGGGCTCGCCGCCGCGCAAACGCGCGGGCACGAGCTTTGCAGACCGCTGGTTGAGATGACGTCGAATCAAACCGAACAACGCGAGCGCGAGCAGACACCTTCTTCGGGACCGAAGGCTCAGGAACCGTTGCGATCACCGATGAAGTTGCTCGTGTGGATCGTCATCCTCTTCGCGGGTGTCGTCGCACTCGGAATGATGGATCCCTAACACCGAGAAAGCTGCGATAGGAGATACTCCTAAGTGCTGCGCAGCGACTACTCGATCGGCAACGCTTCGAGCTCATCCAAGATCTCTCTCGCGCGATCCGTTCCGATGCGCGCAACGATCGTGCGGAGTTGTTGCTCCATCGCGCGTATTTCGATCGGCGTGGCAAACGGACGGCGCTTCGGCCGCTCCTTCACGATCGGCTGTGCGCGCGTGACGGGCTCTGCACCGTTCGTCGCGCGCTTCTTCTTGCCGTTCATCACCGGCGCTGGCGAATGGTCGGGCAAGTCGGTCTGTTGCGCTTCGATCAGCTCGTAGTTGCGCTTTACGGTGGCGGCGATGCCGGCGCGATCCAGCGTGCTCGTCGACGTCGCTGAGGTCGCAGACGTCGCTGCTGTCGATGCCGTGGACGCCGTCGATTTTCGCGTCGGCTCCCCCTTCGTCGACTGCCGCATGTAGTACCTGACGGAGTGCACGTCCGACGGATTGATGACCAGCCCGATTTCCCGCCCCCGTTCGATCACCTCTTCGACCGGCATCGCTTCCGGCAATGAACGGATGAAGCTCGCCCGTGTAGGTTTGAGTGACAAAGTCTCATCAGCCTGCATGTGTCGCTCGGTCTCCCTTCGCTGAGGCACCAGCATGCCACGAAATTCGCGGGTTCGCTGCGCGATCGAGCAGTCTGGCGATGTGCACCACACCGAGTGGTGCAAGCTCGAGTCCCAGGACGCGCGATCGCTAGTTGCCGAGCATGGTTCCGGTGCTGATCATATATCCGAAGCTGGGAAAGCTGCGATCCGGACCAAACCAGTTCACGAGAGCCAAACGCACATAAACGTTACTCAATAGCGAGCGCGGATAGTCGATCGGAAACGGGCCGTGACGCGGAATTTGCATCGGATCGGAGAGCTCCACTCCCAAGCTGGGCCCAATCCAGGTATGACGTGTGACGTCGGAGTGCTGCGGCAAGAAGCTTGCTTCTACACCCACGAATGGCGCGAAGGCCAAACTACCAGTGCGCCACACCGGCCACGCGAGGTCGGCCGCTGCGCTGAAACTGCAACACACGAATTCGTCGCCGCTTCGGCCCTCCTTATAGATCGGCTCGCGAAATCCGAAGCCGTAGCGATATCCGAGCACGACGGGGCCGAGCACGTACCGACTATCCGAAATTGCCCAGTTGAACGACGCCTCGTCGGCCGAACCTTGGATCCAGAGCGCGGTTCCGAGGCTCACGGTTTGAGGCTCGCCTTGCCAGACGGGTGTGCTACCCGGTCGGGAAAGCTCGAGTCGTTGGCCCGTCGGTAGCTCGAGCACGACGTTTTCGGGGAGCTCGCGGTGCGCGCGGGGACCGAACTCGCCGAACGCAACCCAGACGCGGCGGTGCGCATGAGGCTCCAGCTGCAAGGGTGGGGCAAACTCGCCGTCGGACAGCATGGCCGGTGCCTGTCCGATGCCGCTGGCGAGGGCGGTGCGGGTACTCGATTTCGCGGATTCGCTGATGCCGGCGATCGCCAATCGGGCGCCACGCAGCTCGAGGGTCGTGGCCGAGTCTGCGATCAGGTCGAGGACCACGACTACGCGAGAGGATTCCGAAAAATCTTCGCGCCGGAGATCTCGGCTGACGTGAACCTCGGCGATGTGGACGCCGAGCCCGCTCTCGTGCAAGCGAACGGGCGGGGTGAGGCGCGTCGCGGTCATCGCGGTTCCGCAGCCAGTATCCAGGCAAGCGAGCAAGAGGGCGCCGCAGAGCGCCCGGTTGGCAGGTCTCGTGGTGATCATCCCGCACCCCTCTAGGCTAATCGCCCGGACCGACGAAGGCTTCGCTTGGTCGATTCAAACCACGGATGTGTAGTCGATCACGGGTTCGCTGCGCAGTCGCACGAACGCGATCGTGAACACGATCGCGATCGCGAGAACTTCTTCGTTGTAGGCACCCACCGATTGTCGCGTCCGACATTCGACCGGTCGAGATTCGTCCGCAAAGTGCACGTCGACCCCGTCCCGACGCAACCAGACGCCCTCCATTGCCACCTTCGCCCGACCGCGAACGAAAATTCTCCGGCACATCGGTTGCAATGGCTGCGGCTCGGCGAGTTGCAACTGAAGGAGGCGATGCATGCGAACTGCATCAAGACGTGGGTCGTTCCGAGTCTGCATGGAGGAGAACGCGATGAGCCAGACAGCACGAAAGCCTTACTCGCTCGAGAAGCGATCACCCGAGCACGAGGTCCTGACGCCGGTCTTTGGGACCGCTTGCCTTCCGAACGGAGTGTCAGGACTCATTCGCTGCTACGCGTCCACGCTGAGCGAAGGGCGGCTTGCACAGTGGCTTCTGCTCGCGGGCGCCGACCGCGTCGACGTTCTCGAGAGTCGAGTCTCGGCGGCGCTGCGAGGTGTTCTAATTCGCGCCGACCAGAAGCGCCAACAATTCGACCCGCTCGTGTACTTCACTGGGACCGCCGCTGTTGGCTTCGGCCTGTTCTTCCTGTGCACGCGTGCGCGTTACTGAAGAACATTTCGTACATGGCCGCACCGGTGCAGCACCTACGCGAACGTAAACGCGAGTAGAACGCACTCCTACCTAGCTGAATGCGAGACGCGGATTCGAGGAATGCTCGGGGCGTGGTGTTGCTACGATAGAAGCTGCGCGCGGCGCTCGCCGTGCACAGGAAGTGCTGTTGCTGTAGATGTCCTCGCCTCGCCGTAGCTCAATCGTTCACTTTCAATTCTGGCTCGGAACTTTGGCGCTCGCAGGGATGTTCGCCTGCGGTGGGAACGACCCGAGTGCATCGAAGGATGCCGGCGATCCTCCCGGCCACGGCGGAGGCACCTCCGAAGATGGCGCGGTCGAAGACGCTGGCGTGAGCTGTGGAAACGGAGAAGTCGAAGTCGGCGAAGTGTGCGACGACGGCAACACCGAGAGCGACGACGGTTGTTCGGCCGACTGCCACTCGATCGAGTTCAACTACGACTGCACGGTCTCGAACACGTGCGCCGAGTTGTGTGGCAACGGCAAGTTCGATCCAACCGAGTCGTGTGACGACGGCAACAAGGATGACGCGGACGGCTGCAGCGCGAGCTGTAAGGTCGAGGAGGGTTGGGGTTGTGCACGCCCTGGCAGTGCGTGTGTGCGACTGCCCGTGTGCGGCAACAGTGTTCGCGAGCGCGGTGAAGAATGCGACTCGGGCCCGAGCAGCGATCCGGGCTGCGTCGAGTGCAAGACTCAGTCTGCTGAGTACTGGTGCTCCACCCCGGGCACACCGTGTGTGAAGAAGCTGTGTGGCAACGGCGTCCGCACGCCCGAAGAAGCTTGCGATGATTCCAATACGCAGGACGGCGACGGCTGTTCGAGCACGTGTGCGATCGAAGCCGGCTGGCGTTGCTCGACGAACGGCTGCCGCACGATCTGCGGCGACAACCTGCTGCGCGGCCACGAGACGTGCGAAGACGGCAACACGGTCAGCGGGGATGGTTGTAGTGCCGGCTGTCGCGTCGAGCCCGGCGCGAGCTGTGTGACTTTGGGTGTGGCCTGCGGCGCTGCCGTGTGCGGCAACACGCTGACGGAAGGTGGCGAAGGTTGCGACGACGGTAACCTGATCGGTGGAGACGGTTGCGGTCCCACCTGTCAGCTCGAGCCCGAAGTGACAGTCGGTGCCGATCCGGTCGTTCACACGCGGTGTGGTGATGGCGTCGTCACGAGCGGTGAAGCGTGTGACGACGGCAATGCGATGAGCGGCGATGGCTGCTCGTCGGCGTGTGCAGTCGAAACGGGTTTCACGTGCACGGAGACGCTTCAGTATCCGGACACGGTGAAGATGAAAGTCACATATCGTGACTTCAAGGGGCGCAACGAGGCGGGTGGTCATCCGCACATGCGTCAGTACAGCATGGGTCTGCCCGCGACGGGCCTCAATCTCGGCATCGTGGGCGCGGTCTGCAAGACTGACAACGGAGGCAGCTGCGGTCGTCTCGATGCACAAGGCAAGCCCCAACTGGCTGCCGGTGATCATACGACGATCAGCACCACTGGCATGCCGAACTTCCCGGCCGCATTTGCGCTGTGGTACCGCGACACCAATGACGCTCACCTAATGGGCGCCAGCGGTGAGATCGAAATGTCGCCGAATCCTGCCCTTGTTCCCACGGGCGGTGACGCGATCACACTGACGCGTGACACAACCACGAACGCGTACAGCTTCGACAGCGCGAGTTTCTATCCGCTGAACGGCGGGCGCGGCTTCGGCAACACGCCGGGCCAGTCGAACAACTATCACTTCACCACCGAGCTTCGTTCGTTCTTCCAGTACAAAGGCGGTGAGACGCTCACATTCCGCGGGGACGACGACGTCTGGGTGTTCATCAACGGTCGACTCGCGGTCGATATCGGCGGCATTCACGGCCCAGAGTGGGGCCGCGTGGTGCTGGGTGACGACGGCGCGGGCAGCGACGATAGCAACTGTTTGAGAGGCGGCGGCGGGAATGAGCCTACGCCGTGCACCCGGAGCCCCACAGAGCTCGGGGACGACACGGACACGCGCTTCGGGCTCACGAAGGGCAATGTCTACGAAATCGTGCTCTTCAACGCCGAGCGCCACCCGAATGGCTCAAACTTCCGGCTCACCCTCTCGGGCTTCCTCGCCCCGCGGTCCTATTGCACGCCGACCTGCGGCGACGGCATCGTGGCGGGTTACGAGACCTGTGACAGCGGCGCCGCGAACGCCAACGGCGTCTACGGCGTGTGCAATACGTCGTGTTCCGGCATGGAATACTGCGGCGACAATGTTCTGCAATCAGCGCACGAAGCCTGTGACAACGGCTTCAACCAAGACCTTCTGTACACTAGTGGTGACACCGGCGCGTGCGCGCCGGGTTGTGTCATGCCGCCGGCGTGCGGCGACGGTGAGGTCCAAGCGCCGTACGAGCTGTGCGACGACGGTTCGATGAACAACGACCAGGCGTACGGCGGCTGCAACACGCACTGCGACTGGGGTCCGTACTGTGGCGACGGCCATGTCGACCCGACCGAAACCTGCGACGACGGCGCCAACAACGTATCCGCCGACGAAGCAGGTCGGTGCGGCTACGATTGTCAGCCGGCGTTCATCCTGCTGTAGCGCGAGGTGCGCTGACGCGCCTATAGTCCCGGCCTGATGGGTCCGGGACCTAGCAGTTCGAGCGCGAAACACTCTGGTACGATCGACTTCGCACGGCTGACACTTGCCGTGCTAGTCGTCTACTCGCATTCGTTCGCGCTGCTCGCCGGTAGTGACACTACCGAGCCGCTGTATCGCTGGACTCACGGACAGCTCACCTGGGGCGGTTTGGCGGTCGATGCGTTTCTGATCCTGAGCGGGTATCTGATCACGGCCAGCTGGATTCGGAGCCCGAGCCTCGGTGCATTCCTGCGGAACCGCATCTTCCGAATTTATCCGGGTATCGCGGTGGCGATCGGCGTTGGTGTCTTGGTCGTCGCGCCGCTTTCAACCGATGCGGGGACCTCGACGAACCTTTGGGAGTGGCTGTGGGGAACACTGAACCTGCGCGGCTACGAGCCCGAGGGTGTGTTTCCCGACGTTCCGTTCAAAGGCAGCTTGAACGGATCCGTCTGGTCGATCTCGTACGAGTTCTGGTGTTACGTCGGCACCGCAATCTTCGGCACGTTGGGTTGGCTCACACGACGCAGGGTCGTGTCGCTGGTGTTGCTCGCTTCGATCGCGATCGCTGTCGCGTTTACCCTAGTCGGGTGGCGGCCCGGCGGTGGTGTGCTCGGCAGCGTATTCGGTGACCCGTGGCTGTGGGCTCGGCTGCTTCCGTACTACGTCGCGGGTTGGCTGTTCTATCTCGTCCGCGACCGCTTGCCGTTGTCGTGGCCGTTCGCAGCCGTCGCGGTAGGAGCGCTCGTGGTCGGCGCCGCGTGCCCTCCGTGGGGCGTAGCGCTCACGTTTCCGGCATCACTCGCCTACCTGCTGGTGTTCGCGACGCATCGCCGAGAGCCACGCCTCACGAGCGTGACTCGCTACGGCGACCTCTCGTACGGCGTTTACCTGTACGCCTTTCCGATTCAGCAGCTGCTCGTGCGGTATCACGTGGCACGAACGCCGTTGACGCTGTTCGCTGCCGCTACACCGTTGATCCTCGTAGCTGCGATGCTCAGCTGGCACCTGGTCGAGAAACGCTGGTTGGTGCGAGCGCCGCGCCCGCTGCCGATTGCCGACGCAGCCGCGCCACCGTTTCTCGACGTCGTACCGGAGGCGGGTCCCGATTCGCCTCGCCCGCTCCGGCTCTCTTGAACGAGAGTGCCTGAGCGAGCGTGATCACCTAGTGCTCAGAGCGCTCAGTGCAAACACGTGTTCTCGGCGCCACCCAACTCGGCACCGGGATTGTCCAGCGCGTGCGCGGGCCACGCGTACGTAAAGTTGTAACACATCTCTTGAGTCGTACTTTGACCGAAGCCCACGGGGTTATCGGTCGTGTTCATGAACGTGCAAGTCGTCGTGATTGCGTCGCCGGGCATCAGCATCACCGGGGTGTCGTGCAGCGTCTGCGAGTTGAAGTCGAAGGCGCTGTCGATCATCACGTCCTGCGCACCTGCCGCGCGAGTGACGACGGACTTCAGGTGCGTGCCGAGCTTGTGCATGTGCGGCCAACTGAACAAGACGTGGATCGGATCACTCGCGCCCATTCCGCTTCGGAGCGGATTGCACGTGCCGGAGGCCGTTCCCATCGTGCGACCACCGACATTGATCTGCTGCGTGCCGAGCCACGTGACCGACGCGGTGTTGGGCCGGAACTTGGTCGTGGTGCAGACCTCGACGCCGCTCTGATCCTGAGCCATCGCGCCACCGCTGTTGAAGTAATGAAACTCGACTGCGAGCATCGTCCCGGGTCGCGGTAACTCGAGGCCTACGCCTTGCGGCAAACGAAAATCACCGCGACCGGGCGCCCAACCCGTGATCAGCGAGCGCGTGGCCGCCTGGCCGCACAAAAATCCCGTCGGACCATCGAGCGAGCACGTCTCGACGTCGCCATCGGCCATCGGCGCACTCTCGGAGTACAAAAGCCAGTGGTGAAGTACGGCTGCGTTGTCGGCCAAGTGCCGGAAACGGAGGCCTTGCACCGGAGCCGTCCACGGCGCCTTGAAGATGAAGCTCGTGTAGTTCTCACCGGGGCCGACCGCGTATTTCGTCTTGTCACCGGCCACCGGTTGGCCGTGCGCGCGCAACTCGTAGCAAGTCTCGATGTCCGCGTCCGCTGGGTTTTCGTTGCCGCCGCTGCCAGCTGCGCCGGGTAACGCTGGAGCTCCCGCGGTACCCGGCATCGCCGCGCTACCTGCGAGTCCGGCCGTCGGTCCACTCGGGCTGCCGCCGATAGCTGCAGGTGTACCAGGCGCGCCGCTCACACCGGTGCTCATCGCACCGCTGGCGCCGACGATCGCGGGCGAGCCGCCGATAGCTGCGCTCGAACCGGCGCTGCCGGACGGCGCGGGGCCCGTCGGCGTGCCAATCGTAGGCTGCGTCGTCGGAGGCGTAACGACTACGCCTGCATTTCCGCTCGAGTTGGCTCCGTCCGAGCCGCAGCCCGCGGCCAGCAAGAGCGACAGCGCGCGCACGACTGCACGCGAACGAATTGGGGCGAGCGACGGTCGAACTTCGGCCTTCATGGCGCAACAGCGTGCCACATCTGGTTCATCGGTCCGTCTAGGATTGATAGCAGTTCCGGTCAACCGCAGGCCACCGAGGTGGTTGCCACTTGTTAGGTCGACAAAGTGCGGCAAAGAGGCCGCCCAAGTCCCGGCGCAGTTCGCTTCACGGCTGCGTCGCGAAACGCAACGGAGGATCGCCAGGCGTCGTAACATGGGCACAGTCAGGGCTTCCCGTATTGAGCTGCAAGCGCAGGCTCGAGCGTGATCAGCTGAGCTTCGAAGTGTCCAGACAGCGCCGCGCCGGACGCTAGTGAGGCGCGATCGAAGACCAACTTGCCGGCGCTCACGAAACCGTCCAACGCGTACTCGCTCTCGTTTTTGCCTCGTACGACGGCGCCGTAGGTCTCGAAACCGTGGAGCGCGACTTCCGCGGGACCGCTCGGCACTTCGCTCAGAAAGAAACGGGCAGCGACGAGGCGGCCGTCCGGAAGCAGCGCGCCGACTTGCACCGTCGGAACGCCATCGCCATCGAGCCCTGCGCTCGCGAATACGCCCGAGAACGTCTGACGCGTTCCATCGAGAACGACGTCGAGCACGTTCATCGCGGACGGCGAGTACGCGGATAGATTCCCCCAAGTCGTGTTGAAGGATCCTGTGACCGCGCTGTTTCGCTCGGGCTGACACATCAGCGGCGGTCGGTCGGCGATCGTCCATTGCGGTGCGGGCCCATCGAGTTCTTGCATCAACTCCGCGCGGCGGTTAATGAGGAAATTGCGCTGCGCCGTGAGCTCGCTCGGATCGGCGCGGTCGCCCAGCAGTGCAGCGATGCGATCGACTTCTGCGAGCAGCGCAGCTTCGCTCCACACCGACGTCAGGAGATTGCGCAACGTGGTGCGAAACCGCTCTCGACTCTGCTCGATCGCGTAGAGGCGGTTCGGCAAACGCGACCACGCGTAGACTGACTGTGGCCGAGGTTCTTTGCGTAGGTACGGATGCGTGTGCTCGAACGCGGCATCCGTCCCCCACGGAATGAAGACCAACTTGTTCGTGATCGGATGCAAGTACAGGTAGAAGTTGTTGAGGTCGCCGGTGTAACCGTCCCAGTGTGCGATCAGCACTTCGGTCGCCCAAAACTTCAGGAACCGGTCCATGTCGACCAGTGCTTCTACGTCCGCCAAGATGTCGTCGCCCGGCCGCGCCAGCACTTCGGCGAGCTGACTGATCTGAGGTGAGAGCGGTTGGTCTTCGTTCGTCTTCTTCTCGAAGTTCACCAGCATGTCCGAACGGAAATCCGTCAGACCGCTGCCTTCGTACAGATTTCCGCTGTCATCGCCGAACTGACGTGCCAGGAACGGCTTCTTGATCGGCTCGACGTTGAGGTAGACGCCGAGATCCACGCCGTTCACGACCACGCGTGCAAACGAGCAGCGTGGCGCCGGCACACCGGCGGCCGCGAACACTTGGTAGGCCATGCAAGTGTGCGTGTACGAAGTGTCCTGCAGACTGTTGTTGAGGGTGATGGTCTTCGCGCCGAATAGGAGTTGGCCTTTGACGTACTCGGCGACGTCGATATGGAGGGAAGGGCGGTGGATCGACAGTGAGCCGATGAAGCCTTTCTTGCGTAGTCCGATCTGCGCCAAGTCGTGGCCTCCTGCGCGAATGCTCGCGGGCACGACCGTATAGTCGAACGCCGGATCGAGGCAGTACGAGAAGACTTCGTTCAGAGAGCGGCCCTGACCGCGAATCAGGTCCCAATCGGGCGCGCTCAGCGTGAGCTCGATCTCGAGCAGTGAGTCAGTCGCGAACAAGCGAGCGTCGTCGTTCGCTGGGGGCTGCGTGCCCGCATCGGGTGGGTTTTCATTGCCGCTCCCGGCGGCCGGTGGCGTGGCGCCGCTGTCGGCTGCGGGCGGAACTTCCGCGTCGCTTGTGGTAGTCGCAGCATCCCGTTCTGGGTCGTCCGTCGCTGCGTCAGTCGCGACTGAAACCGCTGCATCCGCGAGCGGTTCCGCCGCGTCGGCAGCGGGCGTGGAGTCGCTCGCGTCTGCAGTTTCCGAGGGGCCGGCGTCGCCGTAGGACTTGCTCGGCTTGATGTCGCCTTGCGTCTTATCGCTGCTACAGCCGACGGGCAGAAGCAGCATCGCGACCACGAACATGAAGAACGACAGAACCCACTCCGCATGTCGACTGAGCATGACCGCCTCCGGTGTGCGAGCTACTCGAACGAGAACCTATCATGCCGCCGACAGCTGCAGATGATTAAGCTGTGTTCATCGTTCGACCGGCGCGGACCCGGATGACGCGTGCACGGGGCATTGTGCTACGTCAAAGTCGCCGCTCGCAGCGGCTGCGAGGCGCGGCTGTACGCGCCCTAGCTACGGGACGCGGCGCGTGGAAGTTCGTCGCAGCCATGACAATTCAGGAGCTCCCTGCCTTCGTCACGGCCCACACCGGCGCCGATTTTTGGTACGACCGGCCGCATGAGCAGCTCACGAACGGACCTTCTCGCGCTCGCACAGACGATCTTGGATGCGTGGGTGGCGCGCAAACCGGATGCTGTGCCGCGCGGCCGCTCGTTTCGCTACACCGAGAATGGTCAGGATGTGCCCCTCGGTGCAGGCCTGTGGAGCAGCGTGACGAGCTCGGGCTTTCGTTGGGTGATCGCCGACACCGAGACGCAACAGGTGCTCGCGTTTGCGGTGCTGATGGAAGGCGACGCGCCATGCTTGGCTGCATTCCGCGCCCGCAGCGATGGCGAACGGTGCAGCGAGCTCGAAGTGCTCGTCAGTCGCAAGGGGCAGTCGACGATCTTTTCACCAGAGCGCCTGACGCAACTCGATCCCTTGTACGAGGAGCTCGTGCCTGAGTCTGAACGGGGCGATCGGGCGGCACTACAGGCGGCCGCCGACGCATACTTCGATGGAATCGAGCGCGACGACGCGACGATCGTTCCGTTTCACGAGGACTGCCGGCGCTTCGAGAATGGCGCGCTGACCACGAACAATCCGGAGTTCCTCCGCGGCATGGCCTGCCGCGAACAATTCGAGCAGAAGCTGTTCGCGTACATCGAGTCGGTGCGCGCTCGGCGTTATCCCGTCGCGGACGTGGAGCGTGGTCTCGTCGGCGCGTGCGTGTTCTTGGATGTGCCCGGGACCGTCACCCACTTCGAGTTTCGAGGCCGCCGCCACGAGCTGCCGGAGCACATGCGAGTGCCGCGGAGCGTGCTGCTGTTCGAGGTGTTCAAAGTCGTAGCGGGCAGCATTCGCGAGATCCAAGCGTTCATGATCAATCTGCCGTACCGCGCGAGCTCCGGTTGGGAGTGACCTGACTCACCAGTGATCGCAGACCACGATCCAGAACGCCGAGCCGAGTGCAGCGGCCGCGAGCAACAGGTTCATCGCCGGGCCGAGCCACGTCGCGTGGCCACGCGGGATCTCGGGAGCACTCAGCTCACGCAGAAATCTTCGATACTGCCAGATCGAGATCAGAGCGACGCAAGCTCCCGAGACCAGAAACAGCAGCGCCATCACGAGCGACATGTGCGAGTGACTCGACGGCAACTTCGAGCCGTTCACGAATCGCATGAATACACTGAAGCGCTCGATCACGAAGCCTAGACCGATCACGGCGATGGCCGAGCGCTGCCAGGCAAGTAACGTTCGTTCCGCAGCAAAAAATACTCGTGGGTCGTCGAGGTTTGACATAGTTTCGGGGACGCGTGGACTTGACGAGTCAGCTTTCGAGACACTGGACGCGGCGCGCAAACAAGACCATCGCGAGCACTCCGACGAGCACACCGATCGCGAGGTTGCCGGTCCACACCGTGATTGCGACGGTGACGACCATGGCGCTGGTCTCGGCGATCGGCAGGCGCTCGAGCGTGGAGGGTTGAACGCTGTGCCAGTTGATCGTCTTGAGAGCGACGATCATCATCACGGCCGCGAGCGCGACCATCGGAATCTGCGCCATCACCTGACTCAACGCCGTCACGAGCAGAAGCAACACGAGCGCGGCGACGACGGTCGACACGCGGGTGCGTGCTCGGCCAATCTGCACGTTGACGACCGTCTGACCGATCATCGCGCAGCCCGCGATGCCGCCGTAACACCCAGCGAAGATGTTCGCGACGCCGAGTGCCCACGACTCGCGGGTCGTGTTGGACGGCGTGTCGGTCATCTCGTCGACGAGCTTGGCCGTCAACAGAGACTCCAATAGGCCTACGAACGCGACGCTGAGCGCAGCGGGTCCAATGATGTAGAGCGTGTCGAGATTGAGAGGCACGAGCAGAGGTGTCAGGCCGGGCATCCCTGCCGCCATCGCACCACCCCCGCCGACGTTCGGCAGCTCGAGATGTGCGAGCACGGCGATCGCCGTCACGGCGACGATCGCGACCAACGGGGACGGAACTGCCTTCGTGAAGCGCGGGAGGAAGTGCACGATCGCAAGCGTCAGCAAGAACAACGCGTAGACCGCGCCGGCCTGATTCGTGACGTGAGGCACTTGCGCGAAGAAGATCAGAATGCCGAGTGCGTTCACGAACCCGATCATCACCGACTGCGGAATGTACCGGACCACTTTCGCCAGGCCGGCAGCGCCAAACAGGATTTGGATCAACCCCGCGAGTAGCACGATCGGCAAGACGTATTGGACTCCGTGCGTTTTGACTGTGGGTCCGATCACGAGTGCCACCGACCCTGCGGCGGCGGTGACCATGGCGGGACGGCCGCCGAGTGCAGACATCGTCAACCCCAGGACGACCGACGCGACGAGGCTCACCTTAGGATCGACTCCGGCTACGACCGAGAACGAGATCACCTCGGGAATGAGCGCGAGCGATGTGACGATTCCGGCGAGGCATTCTCGCACGAGCACACGCGGTGAACGCAGAGTCTCGGTGCTGGAGAGGTCGTCATCGAAGCTTGAATCAGCGGAGGTCAGGACTGGCGTTGACATGATTTCCACGAACGAAGTTGGAAGTTGTTGGATGGTTGACGTCGCTATGCGTCACGCACGACGCAGCGAAAGCCGATGTGGCTGGTAGACGTATCGAGCGTTTGGCCCTGGCGAGCTGCAGGCCGATAGCGAAGGCAATAGTTCGGCGCGCACAGATGCGAACCGCCTTTGACTGCGCGTCGCAGATCGGACTTGGCTTCAACTGCAGGAGCGGGCGAGCAACACGACCCGCCCGCGGGCGGCGTCACGACCTGTTCGAATGGACTCGTCGTCCATTCCCAAACGTTGCCGACCACGTCGTAGAGGCCGTAGCCGTTCGCGGGGAACGACTTCACGGCAGTCGTGCGATAGTCGGTCTCGCTCTTCAGAGTCTCCGACGGAAACTGGCCGAGCCAGATGTTCGCCATGAGCTTGCCGTCCGGCGCGAACTCATCCCCCCACGGGTAGGTCGCACCGTCCAAGCCGCCGCGAGCTGCGAACTCCCACTCGATTTCGGTGGGTAACGACTTTCCGGACCACGCCGCGTACGCGACTGCGTCCTCGTAGCTCACGTGCACGACTGGATCGTCAGCGCGACCGGTGACCGAGCTGTCAGGTCCTTCAGGATGGCGCCAGCTCGCGCCGGGAACGTATGCCCACCAGGCTCGATAGTCGCGCAAGCTGACGCGTTGTTCGGGCTTCGTGAATACGAGCGAGCCAGGTACGAGGAGCTCTGGATCGGCATCCGGGTACAGCGCGGGATCGGGCGAACGCTCGGAGAGTGTGAGGTAGCCAGTCGCGTCGACGAACTTCGCGTACTCCGCGTTTGTGACCGGATGAGAGTCCATCCAAAACCCATCGACCGACGCTTGGCGAATCGGGCGTTCTTCTCGATAGAACTTGTCCGATCCCATTTGGAAACTGCCGCCGGGAACGCGCAGCATGTCTTGCAACCGCACGTCGGTCGTTTGATCTGACGTTACAGCGAGCCCCCGGGAGGCACATTTGCACGCCCGGGGGCTGGCCTGATCGACTCGCGTTCTTTGTTCAAGCTCTAAGGACACGAGCCAACCTCCTTCAGAGTGCCGTCGGTACGAAACGCAACGGTGCTCCCGGCGGGATCACCGATTCTTTTTTCACGCTATCTTCGAACTCGCGCACGACGCGGTGCGCGTGCTGCATCACCCACCAGCGCACGTAGCGTTGATTCACGGCCTCGCGCTCCTTCGGATCTTCCTGAAGGTGCGTGATGCGCGCGAAACCGAGCGGCAGCTCCGGGTCGTGGAAGTGCTGTTGACGCATGAAGTTGATCTTGAAGTCTTTCCACTTCACCGCGTGCAGCTCGTCTTTGAGCCAGACCATGCAGGACTCGCGATTGGACGTCTCTTGTTTGCCCAAGAAGAACGCGCCTTGGTCCACGCCGTCGATCAAGCGATCGGTCGGCGGCTTGCAGCCTGCAAATCCGAGCAACGTGGTGAACATGTCGGTGACGTGCACCATCTCGTTACTCTCGGTTCCGGGCTCGATGTGTCCGGGCCAGCGCATGAGCAGCGGCGTACGAATGCCGCCTTCTGCCGAGCTGAAGTACGAGCCGTCGAAGAAGCCACCAGTGCCTCGGCCGGCGAGGTGATCTTCAGCGCCGTTGTCACCGCAGAAGACGACGATCGTGTTGTCGGCGACGCCGAGCTTGTCGAGGTGGTCGAGCAAGGCGCCGAAGTCGTGATCCAACATCAAGAGGCAGTCGCCCCATTCACCGTTCGTGCTCTTCCCAACGAACTCGTCGCGCGGGATCATCGGAAAGTGCATGAGTGAGTGATTGAAATAGAGGAAGAACGGTTTGTCTTCGCCGACTGCGCGATCCATGAAGTCGATGCCCCGCTTTTGATATTCGAGGTCGCACTTCTTCTTCATGTCCATCGTGAGCTGCTGATCCAAAATTGGGCGCACGCCTTTGCCTTTGCGGCCTTCGTGCATGTGCGAGTAGCCGTCACGCTCCGGCACGTAGTGCGGATCTTCCAACCACATGCACTCGTCGTACGTGCGCAGCGGGCCGTACCACTCGTCGAACCCGTGATCGGTCGGCCAGCGTCCGTCTTCAGCGCCGATGTGCCACTTGCCCAGGCACGACGACGTGTAGCTCGCATCCCCGAGGATCTCAGCGATCGTCTTTTCCCACGCGACGAGGCCACCGGAGTTGCCGCCGAGGGCGATCGTGTGGTTGCCGGAGCGGATCGGATAACGACCCGTCATGAGGGCCGAACGCGTCGGAGTGCATTGAGGCTCGACGACGTAGTGCGTCAGCTTTGCACCTTGCTTGCAGAACGTATCGATGCGCTTCGTGTCCGCGCCGCGCAGTTTTCCTCCTCCGTAGCAGCCGAGCTCTCCCATCCCTAGGTTGTCGACGTGGAAGAACAGGATGTTGGGTTTCGTTGCCATTCTCATTTTCCTTAGTGTTGAGTAAATCGCGAGAGAATCTTTTGAGTGTCAGTGAGCCACGAGCTCTGACTGCATGGCCGCCAAGGACTCGCCTCGGATCAGGCCCTTCAGCTCGTGGACGAGCTCGGTGAACTCGGGTGTTCGGGTCATCTCGGCCGTACGCGGGCGCGGCAGAGGCACTTTGATTTCGGCCTTGATGCGGCCCGGTCGTGCGGTCATCACGTAGATCCGATCGGACAAGAAGACCGACTCTTCGATGTCGTGCGTGATGAAAAACACGGAGGTGCGGAACTGCTGCCACATGTCCGTGAGGATCTCTTGCATCACGGCGCGAGTCTGAGTGTCGAGGGCTCCAAACGGCTCGTCCATCAAGAGAACTTCAGGATTGGTCGCAAGTGCACGAACGATGCCGATGCGTTGTTTCATCCCGCCGGAGAGCTGATCGGGAAAGTGATTCTCGAATGCGCTCAGTCCTGCGAGCTTCAACAAGTTTCGCGCGGTGCTCTCGCGCTCGGGTCGAGACACCCCCTTCATCTTGAGTCCGAACTCCACGTTCTTGCGAACTGTCAGCCACGGTAAGAGCGAGTACTGCTGAAACACTACGCCGCGCTCCGAGCCGGGCTTCTTGATCGAGACGCCGTCCAAGGTTGCGTTTCCGCTCGTCGCCTTCGTGAACCCAGCGAGAATGCCGAGCAGCGAAGACTTTCCACAGCCGGAAGGGCCGACCAAACTTACGAACTCACCGGGTTGAACATTCAGTGTGACATCATCGACTGCTTGAACCCTCGACTGGCCGGATCCAAAAATCATGTCGATGTTGCGTAGCTCGACCAAACCTCTATCGATGGTGTTCACTTTCTTCCTCCGTTCACGAACGCGAGCCACGGCATCACGAGCCGTCCAACCAGGCGAATCGCACCGCTGCATGCGAGGCCCAAGACACCGATCGTGAGCATGCCGAGCACGATGGCTGGGTAGTTCACGAGCGAGTACGCTTCCCAGGTGAAGTAGCCGACTCCGAACTGCCCGGAGATCATCTCGGCTGCGATGAGTGAGACCCACGCGACGCCCATTCCGACCGTGAGCCCGGTGAATACGCTCGGCATCACACCGGGAAGGATGATGAAGGCGAAGAGCTGTAGCTCGCTCGCTCCGAGGCAACGACCTGCGTTCAAGAGCACGCGATCGATTCCGTGAACGCCGTGAATGGTGTTGAGCAGGATCGGAAAAAACGCGCCGATGAACGTGATGAACACGATGCTGGCTTCGTTGTTCGGCCAGAGCATGATCGACATCGGAACCCATGCGATCGCTGGAATCGGTCGCAAGACTTCGAAAGCCGGCATGAACAGCTCGTGCACGCGCTTGTACTTGCCGATGAGCAACCCGAGTCCGACGCCGAGTGCCGTCGCGAGTGCAAACCCCGTCAGGATTCGTTGAACGCTCTTGACGATGTTGACGTAGAACGTGCCGGCGCTCGCGACTTCGATCGCTTGCAGAAGAACTTCGTGCGGGGTCGGGACGTTCTTGAACCGGATGTAGAAGTCGAGCTTGTACTTCGTGCCGAGATACCAGAAGGCGAGTAGCGCGCCGATCGATGCGATCGCGAGTAGCGTCGGGATGCCATAGTGTTTGGCGCGTCCAGTGAGCTGGTGCAGGACGCTGTTACGCGGCGTTTCGCTCGCTTCACTCGCGTCACGCCTGACGACAATTCGATCGATCGGAGTGAGCGCGCTCGCTCCGATGCTGGAGGATGCTGGCATGGTCATGGTGTCCGTCCGCGGGTCTGGGTGTGAGGCCAAGGTTCAGTGGATGTCCGCCGGGACGGCGTTGAGCGCTTCGGCGTAGGTGGCGACCTTGCCGCCGTTCTGTCGCGCATGCTGTTCGGCGTCGCGCTTCAAGAGGAAGGGAACGACGTCGGGCTTCTTCGCGCCGTTGTTGACGATCGTGTAGAACGCCGCGTCGGCGAAGAGCTTGACGCCGAGTGCTCGGTCACTGAGGTAGACCGCACCGATCTTCTTGCCCTCGGCCGTGTAGCGTTTGACGCCGGCGAGCGTGCAAGCCGCAGAGCTGAACGCGACGATGTCGCCACCCTTGACCCAGATCTGTCCCGATTCGGCCGATGTTTTGACCGGAACGTTGCAGACCGGATCATTGCCCTCGACCGAGTAGCCAGCGAGTGTCTTCAGCTGCGCGTCGTAGTCGAGGCCGAGGTCTTTGTAAGCTTGGCGAACGAACTTGTCGTTGACCCAGGTCGCGATGTTGAGCTCTTTGATGAGATTGAGCTGCTTGAGCACGCTGTAGTCGACCTTGAGCGCGTCGAGCCACTGCGGCTTGATCGTGGGGTCGAGCGTGTGAACGCCACCCGGACCGAGGAAGATGTACGCGACCTCTTTGTTGACCTTGGTCCACGATTCGATCTTCTCGGAAGCGGCGCGTGGGTCCTTGCGGAGCCACTCGTTCGCCTGCATCAGTGACTTGATGTAGGCGACGACGATCTCGGGATACTTCTCCCCGAAGTCCTTGCGGACGACGACCCCGTGGAACGTTGGGTGTTTGGTCTCGGCGCCGTCGTAGATCTTTCGGCCGATTCCCCGGAACGGAAGGAGCTCACCGAACGGCACGAAGTCGCCGTGTGCATCGATGCGCTTTTCCTGGAGGTTGGTGCTGCCGATCTCCGGAGATTGCGAGACGAGATCCCAATACGTCGGGGTCAGGCCGCGGAGTTGCAGCGCGCGCAACATCATGCCGTGCGCGGCAGACCCGAACGGGACTGAGACCTTCTTGCCCTTAAGATCGCTGAGGTCGTAGTAGGGCGAGTCTTTGGGTACGACGACGCCGTTGCCGCCTCCATACGCGTTGTAGGCGATGATCGCGATCAGCTGCGTATCGTTTTTCGTCTGCTGCCCTGTCGCTCCGTTCACGAGCAGTGGGTAGTCACCCATCATGCCGATTTGAATGTTGTCGGCCATCATGCCGTTCGTGATCGGCGGCCCCGACGTCGAGTTCTGCCAGCTGATCGAGTACGTGACGTCCTTGTACTTACCCGTTTTCGGCAAGTTCTTTTCGAGGATTCCGAGCTCTTTCAGGACGACGCCGCCGGTCACGGTATTCGTCGTCGTATTTTGCGTGCCGATTCCGATCTCGATCTCTTCGGCGTGAACCGTCTGTGTCGCGAGCGCGAGCGCGGCCCAGACGAGGAACGTGATGATGTTCAGTACTCGCCGCGTGAGCGCGGAGTGCCGCGGATGGCTGCGGGGGTGAGCCGCGAGGTCGGGTGCATAGCCGATGTGTTGCATGACGTGGTCTGCCTGGAGAAAGTTGTGATGGCCCGAGCGGTCGAGGGAGTGATGGGCTCTGCATTGCTGCGAACCGCGTCCCGCTTGGAGAGTCTCTAGAGCAAGCGTCGGGCCACTCTCGCGTCGCTCCGATGCGCTGAAGATCGCGAGCTGGATGAACAGTAGTTGCCGCGTGAGCGGCAAGCGTTGCCGCTCGTTGCCGCTGGAGCAGCAACGCGCGCGCACTCGCACCGTCGCGTGCGTTAGTCGACGGCTAAAAGTGTTTCGAGCGCGCGTCTGCGGCCCTTAACAAGTCACACATGTTTCGAGTGCGCAAGCGCTCCGTAACATGGTGTGCACGCGGCGGGTCGATCGCGCCGTCAGCGTTCATGGCGATGAGCGCGCGTGCTACCAACACTGTGAACGGCAGCAAACTCGAACGAACCGAGGCATTTTTTGGTGAGCTCTCCCAGTACCCTGGCGGAATGGCGGGCCGACACCCGAACGATGGTGTGCGAAGACGCGGCCTCGCTCGCACTGCAGGAGCTCATCGAACGCATCGCGCCGAGCGACGTCCCGGTGCTGATCTTCGGAGAGACGGGCACTGGTAAAGAAGTCGTCGCGCGGCAGGTTCATGCCTCGAGCCGGCGCGCTGATGGACCTTTCGTAGCGGTCAACGCTGGTGCGTTCTCGGAAACATTGATCGAGAGCGAGTTGTTCGGTCACGAGCGTGGCGCGTTCACAGGCGCCGTCGCGAGCAAGGCGGGTTGGTTCGAAGCAGCCAACGGCGGCACGCTGTTCCTGGACGAGATCGGCGAGCTCCCGCTGTCCTTGCAAGTGAAGTTGCTGCGCGTTTTGCAGGAGGGCGAGGTCACGCCGGTCGGTTCGCGGCGCGCGGTGCCGGTCGATGTGCGCGTGCTCGCTGCGACAAATGTCGATCTGCGCGCCGCGATCCGGCAGAAGCGCTTTCGCGAGGATCTGTTCTACCGGTTGAACGTCACGTCACTGCGGTTGCCGCCGCTTCGCGAGCGTCCCGGAGACATCCTGCCGCTGGTGCGGCACTTCATTGCGATCTACGAACGCAAGTTCGGGCAGAGCGGGGTGGGGCTGACGGTGAGCGCGGCGCAGCGACTCGTCGGGCATACGTGGCCCGGTAACGTGCGGGAGTTGGAGAACGCGGTTCAGCACGCCCTGTTGGTTCGGCGCGGTGCGGAGCTCGTAGCTTCAGACTTTCCGTTGGTCGCGGAGTCCTTTACGGCTGCACCGCTCGCGACGACTTCCCACGCGTCGGAGTTCGGCGCGCTCGATCAAGCGTTGACGGGTTTGTTCGAACGCGGCGTCCCCGATTTGCAGGGCAAGGTCGAAGCTGCGCTCCTTACTTCGGCGTATCGCTTTTGTGATCGCAATCAGCTCGAGACTGCGCGAATGCTCGGCATGAGCCGGCACGTCGTGCGCGCGCGCTTGATCGAGCACGGCGAGTTGCAAGGCGTCGTGCGTCGCGGAGCAGTGGTCCGTCGTGGCCAGGCCGAGGGCGAGCTGTTTCGCATCGGCTATCAGAAGCTCGGCTTGTTGATGCTCGTCAAAGGTTGTGGAGCACTCGATACTGCGCTCGCGGCGCGCGGCGTGCGAATCGAGTGGGTGGAGTACGCCGGTGGGATTCAGCTGGTCGATGCGTTGCGCAAGGACCAGCTGTCAGCTGCAGTGTTGGGAGATTGTCCGGCGGTGTTTGCCCAAGCCGAGGATGTGCCGATCGTGTATTTGGCTGCGGAGCCGCCGGCGCCGCATGGCACCGCGTTGGTCGTGCCTGATACGTCGCCTGTGACCCGAGTGTCGGAGTTACGGGGCCGTCGCGTTGCAGTGAATCGTGCCGCGCAAGCGCACTATTTGCTCTTGCGTGCGCTCGAAGAGGCGGGTGTCTCGCCGGACGAAGTCGAGATCTGTTTCGAGCCGCCCGAGCGTGCGTTTGGAGCGTTCAAGCGCGGTGAGATCGACGCGTGGGCGATCTGGGATCCGTGGCTCTCGAGTGCGCGATTGGACTTCCGTGCGCGGGTGCTCCGCGATTCGACAGGCCTTCTCAAGAACTCGGCCTATCACGTCGCGCGTCGAGACTTTACGGAGCGAAGCCCCGAGCTGGTCGTTGAATTGCTTACGCACCTGAGTCTCGCGGCAAAGTGGGTAAAAAACGATCCTGAGCGGGTCGGTGCGTTGCTTGCGCCGAGTCTCGGGTTGTCGTCCCGCGCGTTGGTTGCATCGCTCGAGCGCGAGTTGACGACGAGCCCGTTATCGGCGGAGCTGATCGCGGCGCAGCAGGATATCGCGGATACGCTGTTGCGTTTGCAGCTCATTCCACACGCGGTCACGGTAGCGGACGCGCAGTGGAGCGCGAGCTCGGGACACTGACCGCTCTGCTCTCACTCGGAGAATGGCGAGCCGAGGATGAGATCCTCGATCGTCGGGCTCGCGAAGCTCGGTAGGTGACGGCGGCCGACGTCGGCGAACGGATGCAGCAGCTGTGCCTGCGGCTTCTTCTCGCACAACCCGACCATCGTCTGCACCGCTGCCGCTTTGAAACCGAGGCGTGGGAATGCAGCGATCACCGCTTCCACCGCTTCCGGGGAAATCTGATCGAGATTCAGACCCGCCGCGTCCATTACCGCACCGAGCGAGACCATCGCGATCTCGGGAGCCTTGCGCGCTGCAATCGAGACGTTGGTGTGAAGTGCGATCGCGTCCCAGACAAGCTCAGCTCGACTATCGGACGCGCCGTTGTCTTTCATGAACTTCAGCGCTGCATCGGCTCCATCGAGCTCGAAGCGTTCGGCCGGGCTCATGAACTCGTCGATCAGGCCGAGGTCGTGCAGCGCCGCGCCGACGAACGCCAACTCTCGATCGAAAGACCTTCCCAGCTTGTCGAAGAGCAACGCTGAAAAGACGTAGGTTCGGAGGCAGTGATTGTAGAGTTGCTCCGGCGCGGCTCGCGACACGAGCGAGGCGGCGACTCGCGCGAGCGCGCTGTCGGGGATATCGACGCCGGCGACTGCTTTCGGAAGGGACGCCGGCGGTGTGCCGCTGTCGGCGGCACCTGCTGCGCCCGCGCCCGCGCCCGCGCCCTGTGCTTTTGCGTTGCTCATGCCGGAGCACCCTGTGAGCAGCGGTGACGCTGTGACGGCCAGCAGCGCGTGTACGCCACTCTGAATTGCGCAGCGTCTCGTCAGTTGCATCGAATCGAGTTGTTTTGACATGAACCGGTCCCTCATTGCGTTGGTGTTCCGCGAAGGTAGCCAGTCGGGGCCCAAATCTGACAGTGGCCGAAATGCCATTGTTCGATGGGATCCGGCCAAGTGTCTCTGAACTAGGCTTTGGCATTCCGGACTGCATCGGCCATGCTTCGTCGATGCACCGCGTAGCAGTCGTCGCGACCGATGGCGTCATTCCGTTCGACCTATCGACGCCCTGCGAAGTGTTGGGTCGTGCCGTGTTGCGTCGAGGTCGGCCTGGCTATCAAGTCATCGTCTGCGGCGTTACGCCGGAAGTCGATGCGGGAGCGTTCAAGCTACGGACTCGCTACGGGCTCGAGCAGCTCGGGCGCGTCGACACGATCGTGCTGCTCGAGCCCGTAG
>Ga0193753_10001163_pt1 | contig 23042 bp, 22 predicted proteins | sample H1c2metaG_FD_144925 | JGI IMG/M metagenome (GOLD analysis project Ga0193753, IMG submission 144925) | Soil microbial communities from a riparian zone of the East river system, Colorado, United States - H1c2 | ecosystem: Environmental > Terrestrial > Soil > Riparian zone | place: USA: East... | reverse complement strand
TGTGACGAATGTGAGCCGCACTTGCCGCGCTTTGTGGAGCGTAGCTCGCTGCGCTGCTCTTGATCTGGGGTTTAAAGGCAGCGCAGCAAGCTACGCTCTACAAAACCGGTTTATTCCTTGGTGGTATGCAGGCGCTTCATCGCCTCGTTGAAATCGCCGGCGACCGCCAGCGGCAAAACATCCAGCGCGGCATCGATGGCGCGGCCGATCAGGATTTCGTCGTCCTTGCCCGGACCGCCTTTGAGCAGCCACGGCGTGACCTTGTCCTTGTTGCCCGGGTGGCCGATGCCGATCCGCAAGCGGTGAAACTTGCCGTGGCCGAGTTGGCCCATGGTGTCGCGCACGCCGTTCTGGCCGCCATGGCCGCCGTCGAACTTCAAACGCACCACGCCCGGCGCAAGATCCAGCTCGTCGTGCGCCACCAGGCATTCTTCCGGCTCGATTTTCCAGAAGCGCAGCGCGGCGGTAATCGATTTGCCGCTGAGGTTCATGTAAGTGGCGGGCTTGAGCAGCCACACCGAGCGTCCGGCGATTTCCGCCTTGGCGGTCTCGCCGAACAATTTCGAATCCACCGAAAAGCGCGCGCCGGTCTTGTCGGCGAGCGCATCGGCGAACCAGAACCCGGCGTTATGCCGCGTCCTGGCGTGCTCCGGCCCCGGATTGCCGAGGCCAACGATCAGGCGCAAACCAGCCATGCGTGAGGCAACGGGCGGCGCGAACGCCGCCCGCCACGGACACGATTACTTCTGCTCACCGTCCTCTTCGCCCGCTTCGTCGTCGACCTTGGCGGCCGGCACTTCGGCGGACACTTCGCCCTCGGCCGGCGCTTCTTCGACTTCTTCCTTGACGAAGCGCGCAACGACCACGGCCACGTCGTGGTCGGCGCCGAGCTTGAGCTCCGGCACTTCCACGCCCGCCGGCAGCTTGACCTCGGACAGGTGCACGGTATCGCCGACCTTCAGCTCGGACAGGTCGAGTTCGATGAACTCCGGCAGGTCCTTGGGCAGGCAGCTGATCTGCAGTTCGGTCAGCTCGTGCGTGACCGCGACATCGGCGGCCTTGCCGGCCGGCGACTTGTCTTCGTTGATGAAGTGCAGCGGCACGGCGACGCGGATCGCTTCGTTGGCGCTGACGCGCTGGAAGTCCAGGTGCATGATCAGCTGCTTGTACGGGTGGCGCTGCATATCGCGCAGCAGCACCTGCTCGGCCTTGCCGTCGACATCGAGCGTCAGGATCGACGAGTAGAACCACTCGTTCTGGCTGGCCAGCCAGGTCTTTTCGTGCTGCAACTGGATGCTTTGCGGCTCGGCATGGGCGCCATAGACGATGGCGGGGATCTGACCGGCGCGACGCAGGCGGCGGCTCGCACCCTTGCCCTCGTCGCCGCGCACGGCAGCTGCGATTTTATGTTCGGTAGCCATTTCTCTTTACTCACTTTTCGTAACGTTAGATCGCCTCGCGGCGATTTGGAAAACTCCCCCGCGACCAGGAGAGCTTGCGTTCCCGGGAATCGGGAATCGGGAATGGAGAATCGTTTTAGCTGCTTTAAACGATTCCCTATTCCCTATTCCCTACTCCCGCTCCATCAATCCACGTACAGCGAACTCACCGACTCGCCGAACGCGATGCGGCGGATCGTCTCCGCCAGCAACTCGGCGACGCTGAGCTGGCGGATCTTGCCGCAGGCCCGCGCCGCTTCCGACAACGGGATCGTGTCGGTGACGACCAGCTCGTCCAGGTCCGAGCCGTTCAGGTTGTCGATCGCCGCGCCCGACAGTACCGGATGCGTGCAGTACGCGACCACCTTGATCGCGCCCTGCGCTTTCAACGCCGCCGCCGCCGCGCACAAGGTGCCCGCGGTGTCGACGATGTCGTCGACCAGCACGCAGGTCTTGCCCGACACGTCGCCGATGATGTTCATCACCGTGGCGACGTTGGCCTTCGGCCGACGTTTGTCGATGATGGCCAGGTCGGCGTCGTCGAGGCGCTTGGCGATGGCCCGGGCGCGGACCACGCCGCCCACGTCCGGCGACACCACGATCAGGTTGTCGGTGCCGTGCGCGCGCCAGACGTCGGCGAGCAGCAGCGGCGATCCGTACACATTGTCGACCGGGATGTCGAAGAAACCCTGGATCTGTTCCGCGTGCAGATCGATGGTCAGCACCCGGTCGGTGCCCACCGTCGAGAACATCTGCGCCGCGACCTTGGCCGTGATCGGCACGCGCGCCGAACGCGGCCGCCGGTCCTGCCGCGAGTAGCCGAAGTACGGCACCACCGCCGTCACCTTGTTGGCCGAGGCGCGCTTGAGCGCGTCCACCAGCACCAACAGCTCGATCAGGTTCTCCGCGCTCGGCGCGCAGGTCGGCTGCAACACGAAAACGTCCTGGCCGCGGACGTTCTCCTCGATCTCGATCTGCACCTCGCCGTCGGAGAAGCGCCCGACCAGCGCCTTGCCCAGGCGGATGCCCAGCTCCTTGCATACCGACAAGGCCAGCGGCCGGTTGGCGTTGCCGCTGAACACCAACAGGTTGCGATCGTCTTGCATGTTTTACTCCGCGTCGCTCTGACCGTTGCGGGTGGGTGGAACGGGAATCGGGAATGGAGAATCGGGAATCGTAAAAGCGCTGGAACGGCAACTGCTTTTACGATTCCCTATTCCCGATTCTCCATTCCCGCAAAAATTGGCAGGGGCGGTAGGATTCGAACCTACGAATGCCAGGATCAAAACCTGGTGCCTTGGGCCTCTTGGCGACGCCCCTGCGGTTACCTGGTTTCGAGCGTCCTGCGCAGCGCCGACTCCGTCGCGCCTTGCGCCACCCAGCCGTTCAGGGCCGGCGGCAAAGCCGCCAGTCCGGCCTCGGCCGAGTCGCGATCGACGAATTCAACGAAGCAGCCGCTGCCCGACCCGGTCAGACGCGGACTGCCGATCTGCGCCAACGCTGCGAAAGCGGCCTCAACGGCCGGTTCGCGGCGGCGCAACACCGGCTCGAACGCATTGCCGAGCGGAACACCCGAAACGAAGTCGGATATTGTCGCGGGCGGCGAATCCCGCGTCAATTCAGGGGTTTGGAATAACTCGGCCGTGGAGGCGTGGATACCCGGGTCGACCAGCACATACCAGGCCGCAGGCAGCGCGATCGGGGTCAGTATCTCGCCCACGCCTTCGGCCCAGGCGTGGTCGCCGTGGACGAAAACGGGGACATCGGCGCCCAGTTGCAGGCCCAAGGCCGCGAGTCGCTCGGGCTCGTAGCCCAGCCCCCAGAGCCTGTTCAGGGCGACCAGTACCGTCGCCGCATCGGACGAACCGCCGCCAAAACCGCCACCGACCGGAATGCGCTTATCGACGATGATGTCGACACCTTGACCGATTTTGGCGTCACTCTTTAGCAGTTTCGCAGCACGGACGGTGAGATCCTCATCCTCGCCGACGGCATAGGCGGGCTGGCCATGACGGACGATCAGGCCATCGTCGCGGACCCGCAGCCTGAGTGTGTCGCCCCAGTCCAGCAGCCGGAAGACGGTCTGCAGACGGTGGTAGCCGTCGGGCCGCCGCCCGCTGATGCGCAGGAAAAGGTTGAGCTTGGCCGGCGCCGGCCAGGCCGACCAGTCGGCGGCGCTCATGGCGCGCTGGTGCCTTCCCAACGATCGACGACCAGCCGCACCTTGGCGTCTCCGCGCTGGGCGTTGAGACGGATCGGCAAGGCGCCGGAGCCTGTTTCTGCCTGCGGCTGCCAGGCGGCGTAATCGATCACCCATCCGGCCTGTTCGATCCGGGCCAGCCTGCGATCGGCGCCGAAAGCCGTGGTCGCCGGGCCGAACACGGCCTCGTCGGCGCGCGCGCCGCGGACCCAGGAAGACAATGCCGCGACCGGAATCTCCCAGCCGGTGGCCTCGCGCAGCAATAGCTCGGGATCGCCGCCGGTGCGCGTGCCGCCTTCCAGGCCTTCCAGCCGCGCGGCCGACGCGTCGCCGCTGAGCCGCCAGCTCTGCCGCGTGACCGGTGCGCTCAACGCGACTTCGTAGCCGCCACCCTGTTGCCGCCAGTCGATGCTGCCGCTGCCGCCATTGCGTCCCTTGGACAGGGCGACGCGGCCTTGCAGCGACCATGCAGGTGCGCTGCGCACAAACGCTTCGTGCGCGGCCAGTTGCGCTTGCGCCTCGGCCATTTCCTGCGGCGACAGGGTCGGCAACGGGGCGCGCACCGTTTGCGGCACGCAGGCGGCGAGCAATAGCCCCGCTACCGCGATCAGCATCGCTCTGCCCTGTAGAGCGGAGCTTGCTCCGCTGCTCTCATGCTTTTGCAGGAGCGACTTCAGCCGCGAGCTTTTCCCCGGTAGCGCCGGCGACTCAAACCAAGAGCTCGCGGCTGAAGCCGCTCGCACAAAGAGCGAACGCGAAGGTAAAAAGCAGCGGAGCAAGCTCCGCTCTACAAAGAAGAGGCGCGTGCGGATGAATGATTGGCCTTCGGCTGTTGTAAAGCGCACGCACCTTCGAAGGGCGGGCATCGTTACGCTCCGGTCTTGGAAAGCGCCCGCTGCAACGAGCGGTTTTCCGGATCGAGCTTGCGCGCCTCGTCGAAATACTTGCGCGCTTCATCCTTCTTGCCGGTCATCCACAGCACCTCGCCGATGTGCGCGGCGATCTCCGGGTCCTTCTGCAGCGTGAACGCGCGGCGCAGCTGCACCAGCGCTTCGTCATTGCGGCCCAAGCGATACAGCACCCAGCCATGGCTGTCGATGATCGCGGCGTTGCCGGGGTCGGCGGCGCGGGCGCGGTCGATCAGCTCCATCGCTTCGGTATAACGCGTGGTGCGGTCGGCCAGCGTGTAGCCCAGCGCATTCAGCGCGGCGACGTTTTCGGGATCGGCGACCAGCACCTTGCGCAGGTCGGCCTCGGCGCGGTCGATCCGGTCGCGGCGTTCCCAGGCCAGCGCGCGCCCGTACAGCAGCGCGCCATCGTCGGGATAGGCCGCCAGCCCGCGCGCATAGACATCGAGCTCGCCGGCGTCGTCTTTGTCCTTGGTGCGCAGTTCGGCCTCGAGCAGATAGGCGTCGCGGCTGACATCCTCGTCCGCGGCGCCGTCGGACTGCAGCCTGCGCACCTCGGCATAGGCTTCGGGCGCACGCTTGAGCTGATACAGCACGTTGACCGAGCGCAGCCGCGCGATCCAGCGTTCCTGTCCGCCCGGCACACCGCCGTACCACTCCAGCGCCTCGTCGTAGCGCTTCAGGAATTCGGCGATCTGGCCGAGCAGCAAACGGCGCGAAGGATTGGGTTGCGCGCCCTGCTTGCGCAGCTCGTCGTACAAGCCGGTCAGCGCGGCCTGGTTGTCGGACTTGGCCAGCAGCGATGCGCGCAGGCCGTAACTGCGATCGTCCTGCGGGCCCTGCGCCAGCACGTCCGCGGCGGCGACGGAATCGCCGAGCAGGTCGTACTCGGCGGCCAGGGCGCGGCGGATATCCGGATCGCGTTGCGCCTGCGGCAGCAGTTTCGCCAGCGCCTGTTTGGCCTCGTCGGTCTTGCCGGCCTCGCGCAGCTGGCTGGCACGCAGCAGCGCCACACGCGGCTCGCCGGGGAAGCGTTGCACCACTTCGCCGACGATGCGTTCGGCCAGCGCTTCCTCATCGAGTCTTTGCGCCAGGCCGCCGAAGGCCAGCCAGGCCTGCAACTGGTTCGGGATCGCGTTGTCGTCGATCAGCTCGCCGAGCAGGCGCGCGGCCAGCTTGGGATCCCGGGCACCGCTGCTCAGCGCGACGAAGGCATAGGCCCAGGCGGACTTGTCGGGATCGCGCAGCAGGCTTTCCAGCTGCTTGCGCGCCGCTCTGGCATCGCCGCGGCGCAGCGACAAGGTGGTCTCCGCGGTACGGATCGCCAGTGAGCGGGGCGCCTGCTGCCGCCACAGCTTCAAGGCCTCCGCCGCACGGACATCGTCATTGGCCAGCAAGGCGATGCGGGCCGCGCGTTCGGCCAGGCCGACGTCGCCGGAAACGCGGGCGGCCTCCAGGTACCAGCGTGCGGCATCGTTCAACTGCCCGCTCTGCAGTGCGAATTCGCCGGCCATGACCGGCTCCAGCGCGCCAGCCGGCGGCTTCGCGGGCTTGGCGGCCATGGCCGGCATCGCCGCCAGCAGCAGCGTCAGCAGCAAGGCCGGCGTCCGCGATTCCGGACCCCGAACCCAGGCCAGGTTGCGGAAATAACGAGCGATAGCGGGCATCGGGCGACCGGGCCGGTAAAATGGCGGCTTGGAAGTGAACCGCTAGCTTAATCGCAAGCCGCTGAATATGCCGTTGTATGCCTTGGGTTTGAACCACCAGACCGCGCCGGTCAGCCTGCGTGAGCGCGTCGCGTTCGACACCGCCGCGCTGCCTGCCGCGCTGGCGGCGGTGCGTGCGTTGCCGGCGGTGCGCGAAGTGGCGCTGCTGTCCACCTGCAACCGCACCGAGCTGTACGCGATGGTCGACGACGACGGCGGCAGCGTGCGCCACTGGCTGGCGACCCATCCCGACGGCAGCGAAGACCTGCACGCTTATCTGTATGCCCATCGCGATCTCGACGCGGTGCGCCACCTGTTTCGGGTCGCCAGCGGCCTGGACTCGCTGGTGCTGGGCGAGCCGCAGATCCTCGGCCAGGTGAAGGAATCGTGGGCCGCGGCGCGCGCCGCCGGCACGCTCGGCAGCGGACTGGACCGCCTGTTCCAGCAGTCCTTCGCCACCGCCAAGCGCGCACGCACCGATACCCGCATCGGCGCGCACCCGGTGTCGGTGGCTTCGGCGGCCGTGCGGCTGGCGCAGAACGCGTTCGCGCGGCTGGACGAATCGACCGCGTTGCTGATCGGCGCCGGCGAAACCATCGAGCTGGCCGCGCGCCATCTCAGCGAAGGCAAGGTCAAGCGCCTGCTGATCGCCAACCGCACGCTGGCGCACGCGCAGGACATCGCCTCGCGCCACGGCGGCGTGGCGCTGCCGTTGGCCGAGCTGGAGCGGCACCTGGCCGAGGCCGACCTGGTGATTTCGGCCACCGCCAGCCGCGAGACCGTGGTCAAGCGCGCGCAGGTGAGCCAGGCGCTCGCCACCCGGCGGCATCGGCCGATGCTGCTGCTGGACCTGGCCGTGCCGCGCGACATCGATGCCGACGTGGCGCAGCTCAAGGATGTCTTCCTCTACACCGTCGACGACCTGGAGCGCGCGGTCGAGGACAATCGCCGCAGCCGCCGCGAAGCCGCGGCCGAGGCCGAGGCGATCATCGAGCTGCAGGCGGCGCGCTTCATCGAAACCGTCACCGCCAGCACGCGCCACGCGCCGCTGAAGCGCCTGCGCGCGCATGGCGACAGTGCGCGCGCGGAAGCGCTGGCCAAGGCGCGCCGCGAACTCGACGCCGGCGCCGATCCCCACGCGGTGCTCGACCTGCTCGCGCACACGCTAACCAACCGCCTGCTGCACGCGCCGACCGTGGCGCTGCGCGAAGCGGCGCTTAGCGGCGACGCCGAACTCGCGCGCGCCGCCGACAAACTGTTCCCGCCGCTGACGGACACCGACCAAGACGATGCAAGCGAACCTGCGCCGCAAGCTTGAGGCCCTGGCCGAACGGCGCGAGGAACTGGAGCGGCTGCTGTCCGACCCGGGGGTGATCGCCGATGCGGACCGCTTCCGCAATTTCTCCCGCGAGTTCTCGCAACTGGAACCGGTGGCGAACGCGCTGGCGCTCGAAGCGCAGGCCCGGCGCGACCTGGCCAGCGCCGAAGCGATGCGCGGCGATGCGGAGATGCGCGAACTGGCCGAAGAGGAAATCGCAGCAGCGACTGCGCGGCTGCAAGCGCTCGACGACGAGCTGATGTCGCACCTGGTGCCCAAGGACGCGCGCGACGACGGCGGCCTGTACCTGGAAGTACGCGCCGGCACCGGCGGCGACGAAGCGGCGATCTTCGCCGGCGATCTGTTCCGCATGTATGCCCGCTACGCCGAACGGCAGGGCTGGAAGGTCGAGATCGAATCGGCGAGCCCGGGCGAGCACGGCGGCTACAAGGAAATCATCGCCCGCATCGAAGGCCGCGGCGCCTATTCCAAGCTCAAGTTCGAATCCGGCACGCACCGCGTGCAGCGCGTGCCCGAAACCGAATCGCAGGGCCGCATCCACACGTCGGCGGCGACGGTGGCGATCATCGCCGAGGACGCGAGCGACGTGGCCATCGACATCAACCCCGCCGACCTGCGGATCGATACGTTCCGTTCTTCCGGCGCCGGCGGCCAGCACGTCAACAAGACCGAGTCGGCGATCCGCATCACCCACGTGCCGAGCGGCGTGGTGGTCGAAAACCAGACCGAGCGTTCGCAGCATGCCAATCGCGACAAAGCGATGAAAAGGCTCAGGGCCACTTTGGTCGAAGCCGAGATCGCCAAGCGCGAAGCCGCGCAGGCGCAGGACCGTAAATTGCAGGTCGGCAGCGGCGATCGCAGCCAGCGCATCCGCACTTACAACTATCCGCAGGGCCGCATCACCGACCATCGCGTCGAAGGGCTGACGCTGTACGATCTGCCGAACGTGCTCGAAGGCAATCTGGACGCGCTGATCGAGCGGCTGAGCCGGGAGCACCAAGCCGATGAACTCGCCCGCATGACCGAGGCCGCATGAACCCGCAGATAAAACGCGCCGCTGCTGCAGACCTCGACGCGGTCGCGCCTTTGTTCGACGCCTATCGCGGCTTCTACGGACAACCTCCCGACCTGGCCCGCGCGCGCGACTGGCTGCAGGCGCGCATGCAGGCGGACGAATCGGTGGTTCTGCTGGCCGAAACCGGCGGCAGGCCGGTGGGCTTCGTGCAGCTCTATCCTATGTTCTCGTCGGTAGGCACGGCGCGCACCTGGATCCTCAACGACCTGTACGTGGATGCTTCCGCGCGGCGCGGCGGCGTAGCGCGCGCCCTGCTCGACGCAGCCGCCGATTTCGCCCGCGACGACGGCGCGCGCAGCATCGTGCTGGAGACCACCCGCGACAACACTCCAGCGCGCGCGCTTTACCGCAACGCCGGCTGGAACGAAGACGAGACGCAGTGGTACTCGCTCAGCTTGAAGTGATTCGCTATCTGCTTTAAGCCGTCATTCCCGCGAAGGCGGGGTTTTCAACAGCCGAATGGCTGGTCATCCAGTGATTGCCTTAGCCCTCTCCCGCTTGCGGGAGAGGGTTGGGTGAGGGCGCGCGACATGTCCGGTCGCATCGATGCTTGCAGAAAGCGAAAAGCGATAAGTCACTGGGTTCCCGCCTTCGCGGGAATGACGGCTGAAAAAAGCCGGCTCCCCCGACTGACGCCGTCACCGCTCTTGCGCTAGGCTAATCCCATGAGCGCAACCGCCGACCCCATCGCCTTGAACCTGTGCGTGCTGACCGTCTCGGACTCGCGCACGCTGGCCGAAGATTCTTCCGGCGATTACCTGATCTCGGCCTTACAAGAAGCCGGCCACCGCCTGGCCGAGCGCACCCTGCTCCCCGACGACCGCTACCGCCTGCGCGCCACGGTATCGCAATGGATCGCCGACCCCGGCATCGACGGCGTACTGGTCACCGGCGGCACCGGCTTCACCGGCCGCGACTCCACGCCCGAAGCGCTGCTGCCGCTGCTGGACAAGCAGATGCCCGGTTTCGGCGAACTGTTCCGCGCGATCTCGTTCGAGGAGATCGGCACCTCGTAGAACACGAAGGTCGCTTTCGCCGGGCTGGCCAATGCGACCTTCGTGTTCTGCCTGCCCGGCTCGACCTCGGCCTGCCGCACCGCCTGGGAAAGGATCATCCGCGCGCAACTCGATGCACGCACCAAGCCCTGCAACCTCGCCACCTTGAAGCCGCGGCTGAAGGAGTGAAGATGTCGATCGATACCACCTTGCGTCTGTTGGCCAAGGCGCGCGGATTCAGCGCCACCGATATCGCCACCGCGATCCCGCGTGCCGGCGTGGCCACCGTATCGGCCTGGCTGCGCGGCGAAAAACTGCCCGGCAAGGACCAGCTCGACGCCCTGGCGCGGATGTTCGGCGTGCCGGCCGGCGCGCTGCTGTCGGAACTGGCGAGTACGCTCGACCCTGCCCGCACCCAGGGCGAGCACGACCTGCTCGCCGCCTACCGCGGGCTCAATACGCGGCAACAGGGCGCGCTGCTGGAAGTGGCGCGCAGCATGGCCGGCACACGGCGTAGCAAAAAATGAAAAAACTCAAGCGCAAGGAGTACGAAGAACTGCTGGAGCCGATGCAGGTCGACCTCGTCGCGATGGCGCGCTGGGTCGCCGCCCGGGGCCAGCGGCTGGTGGTGCTGTTCGAGGGCCGCGACACCGCCGGCAAGGGCGGCGCGATCGATGCGATCCGCGAGCATCTCAACCCGCGCCAATGCCGCGTGATCGCCTTGCCCAAACCGACGGACCGGGAAGCGACGCAATGGTATTTCCAGCGCTATGCGGCGCAACTGCCGGCGGCGGGCGAGATCGCGCTGTTCGACCGCAGCTGGTACAACCGCGCCGGCGTAGAAAAGGTCATGGGTTTCGCCAGCGATGCGCAGGTAAAGGCTTTCCTGGAACAGGCGCCGGCCTTCGAGAAGCACCTGGTCGACGACGGCATCCTGTTGTTCAAGTACTGGCTATGCTGCGATCAGCAGGAACAGGAAAAGCGCTTCGCGGAACGGCGGCAGGATCCGTTGAAACGCTGGAAGCTTTCGCCGATCGATCTCGAAGCGCGCGTCCGGTACGCCGAATATACGCGCGCCCGCGAGGCGATGCTGAAAGCCACCCACAACGATGTCGCGCCGTGGACATTGGTCGATTTCAACGACCAGAAGCGCGGCCGGCTGACCTTGATCCACGACCTGCTCGCCCGTTTGCCGGACACGCACGTGCCGGAATCCAAGCTCAAGTTCGCACCGCTGCCGGACAAGCCGCACAAGGAACGCTACGGCGCGCTTAAACCCATCCCGGCTTTCGATCCGCCTGAATACTGAGCCAGCTGCACTTGTAGGTGCGAATTTATTCGCACGCTTTTTTGAATGCGACGCTTGTTTCAGGGGCTGCGGCCATACGCGAAAGCGTGCGAATAAATTCGCACCTACAAAGTGGAAAATCCCTTGATCGTCGCAGGTGCGTCGATATCTGAACGCTCCACGATCTCCACCCGCGCCATCGGCGGCCCCTGCCGCAACCATCGCGCCAACGCGTCGATGCCCGCCGCGTCGCCGACAGCGAGCACCTCGACCCGCCCATCGGCCAGGTTTTTCGCATGTCCGCGCAAACCGAGCGCCAGCGCCTGTTCGCGGGCAGAGGCGCGGAAAAACACGCCCTGCACCTTGCCGCCGACCAGGAAACGCGCCGCCGCCATCACGCGCCCGCTTTCGGTCCGCCCGCGGCGCCGATGGCCGATTCGATTTCCTTCGCCGTCACCGGGCCGAGGAAGCGTTTGGCCACCTTGCCGTCGGGCGCGATCAGATACGTCATCGGCAGTCCGCGCGGCGTATCGAAATCCTTCGGCGGATCGTAGACGTCGACGATCGCAACCGGGTACACCACCGGATGCTCGGCGAGGAAGGCCTGCATCTCTTTCGGCTCGATTTCCTCGTACGCCAGGCCGACCACTTCGATGTGCTCGCGCATCGCATCCAGCGCCGACAATTCCGGCATCTCCTTCAGGCACGGCGCGCACCAGGTCGCCCAGAAGTTGACCACGACCCATTTGCCGCGGTGCGCGGCCAGGTCGTAGGGCTTGCCGTCGACGGCGGCGAGCTGCAGCGTCGGCAGCGCGGGTTTTGGCGCGACCGCGGGCGCGGCCTTGTCCGCGGGCTCCGTCTTGGCGTCCGCTTCGGCCTGCTTCGCGGCGCCTTCCTCGGCGGGTTTGGCGCAGGCAGCCAGCAAAACGGCGATGAGCAGGATCGACAGTCTGTGCGCGGTCATGCGTGTTCCTTTCCGGTCGTGTAGATGTCGCCGACGCGACGCTTGAGCAATTCGCGCAACGGGATGCGCAGTTCGTCGAGTGCACCGATCGCCGCCTTGCCCAACGAGTCGTCGCGGCATGGCAGATGCACCTCGGCGATCGGGACGCGCAGATCGCAGGCCTCGTAAAGTTCGGCCAGGGTCAGCGTATCCAGATCGCGCGCCAGCAGCCATTCGCCGGTTTCGGCGCGGCTCACCAGTCCGATCTCGCACAGTTGCGCGAGCATGTGCTGCACCAGCGAATCGGTCAGCATCGGTTCCAGCTGCTGGATGTCGTCGCTGTGCAGGCCGCGGCCGTTGGCGCGGTATTCGTCGAACCGCCCCAGCATCCGCAGCAACCCGTACATTTCGTAACCCTGCGGCAGGCGCATCGAAGCCGGCTGATAGCGGAATGCCGATATCGAGGACGCGAGCGACGCGCCCAGCAGCACCGCCACCCAGCTCAGGTAAATCCATAGCAGGAAGATCGGCACGGACGCGAAAGTGCTGTAGATCTTCTGGTAGGAATTGAACGTGGTCAGGAACAGGCCCATGCCGCCCTTCACCGCTTCGAAGAACAGCACCGCCAGCAGCGCCCCGGCCATCGCATGCCGCCATTTGATGGTGCGATGCGGCACCACGCGGTAGATCGCCGCGAATGCGCCCAGTTCGATCAGCATCGGCGTCAACCGCAGCATCAGTTCTTCCAGCCAGCGCCCCGGCTCGGTGTCGAAGATCGCCAGCGCGAAGAACCGCACCGACAAGGCCAGACTGGCGGTCGCCACCAGCGCGCCGAGCGTGAGCACGGTCCAATACACCAGGAACCTGCCGAACTTGGGCCGTGCGGTTTCCACGCGCCAGATGCGGTTGAAGGTGGTCTCCACGCTGATCAGCGTGATCAGCAGCGAAACCACCAGCGCGATGATGCCCAACGTGGTCAGTTGGCCGGCGCTGCCGGAAAACTGCTTGAGGTAGCTCTCGACCGCGCGCGCCGAAGACGGTACGAAGTTGGAGAAGACGTAATCGCTGAGCTGGTCGCGCCAGGTGTTGAACACCGGGAACGCCGACAGCGCGCCGAACACGACCGTGGCCAGCGGCACCAGCGCGAACACGGTGGTGAACGACAGCGAGCCGGCCGCCTCGAACAGGCGATCGTCGAGGAAGCGCCGCAACAGGAAGCGGAAGAACGAACTGGCACGCGCCCGGTCGCGCATGCGGTCGCTCCAGCGGTTCAAGGAATCCAGGGGCTCCATGGACGCAGGGTAGCAAAGCGGCAGCCGAGCTTGGGAACTGGCCGTACGCTTGGCCCTGGATTTTGGCTCGCAGGCGGAGCTCCGCCCTGAGAAGGTCGGCAGGCCGCGACGAAATGCGCTCTTCGTAAGAGCGGCTTTAGCCGCGAGCTTTTGCAAGATGGCTGCGACCCTCAAGAGCTCGCGGCTAAAGCCGCTCCTACGAAAAGCGGAGCTCAAAATGCCCGCCTCAGCCTTATCCCTGCCAAACTGTCCATGTTTCAACACACGAGGTCCGCATGCCCGACATCCTGGTGCTGTACTACAGCCGCGGCGGATCCGTGGCGCGGCTGGCGCGGCACATCGCCCGCGGCATCGGCGAAGCGGACGGCATGAGCGCGCGCATCCGCAGCGTGCCGCCGGTGTCGCCGCTCACCGAGATAGCCGCACCGCCGGTGCCGGCCGACGGCGCGCCTTACGTCGAAAAACGCGATTTGTCCGAATGCGTCGGCCTGGCGATCGGCAGCCCCACCCGCTTCGGCAACATGGCCGCGCCGATGAAGCACTTCTTCGATTCGCTCGGTGCCGAATGGGCCAGCGGCACCCTGGTCGGCAAACCGGCGGCCGTATTCACCTCGACCTCGACCATGCACGGCGGCCAGGAATCCACCTTGTTGTCGATGATGACCCCGCTGCTGCACCACGGCTGCGTGCTGGTCGGCATTCCATTCACCGAGCCGGCGCTCAGCAGCACGCGCAGCGGCGGTACGCCTTACGGCGCCAGCCACGTCGCCGGCGGCAAGGACGATCCCGAGCCCACCGAGGAAGAAGCGACGCTGGCGCGCGCGCTCGGCAGGCGCCTCGCTACGATCGCGGCGAAACTGTCGTGACACGCGACCGCCCTGCCCTGGCCTGCGCGCTGTTGGCGCTATCCGCTCTGTACGCGCTCTGGTTCGGGCGCGGCGCCGAGTGGTTCGCGGTCGCGTTTTTCGCGTTGCCGCCGCTGGCGCTGGCCATCGCCGCCTGGCGTGGCTGGCGCAATGCCGGCTTCTGGGCCGGCGTGCTTGCGCTGCTATGGTTTTCGCACGGCATCATGGTGGCTTGGACGCGGTTGCCAGAACGCAGCTACGCCTGGGTCGAAATCGTGCTGGCGGTGGCGATCGTGGTCCTCGCCAACTGGGCGGGTTTGCGCGCACGCTTCGGCCGCAAGTAACCGGTTTTTTTAGCACGGGGGTTGGCGATGAACATACGGTTCCGGATACTGTGGTGTGCCCTGTTGGTTTGGCCGGCTCTGGTGTGCGCCAATGAACCGGCGTGCCGTGCCGGCGTCGTCGACGCGTCGCAGCCCGACGGCGCCAAGTTGCGCATCCGCACGGTCTGCGTGGAAGACGGCCAGGCCGTGATCGAGTTCCTGGCCGCCGCGCCGGGCAACGCTGCCTTCGCGCCGGTGGCCGAAACGATAGCCGCGTTGGATGAAGAAGAGCCGCCCACCAGCGCCTATTTCGACGATTTGGACAAAGACGGCTATCAGGAAATCGTCGCTCGGGGCATGTGCGGAGCCGGACCCAATTGTCTGGGCGCGGTCTATCGCTGGGATCGCGGCAGCGCGACGTTGCGCCGTTTCATCAACAGCGGCTGGGCCGACCTGTCGTTCGTCGACGGGTATCTCGTTACCGCGGGACGCGCCAGCTGCTGCGCCTGGGAATTCAGCGCGTATCGCTGGGGTCGCGACGCCGGCTACGACGACGATGCGGAGCGTGAGCTGAGCGTGGAAGTGGCCACCGAATATGCGCAAGAAGGCGGCGAACCGGACACCGTGCGCTGCACCTTCAGCCGCAAGGTCGAAGGCGAATGGCATGTCGTGCCGCCGCCGTCGCGTGCCTGGCTGAAATTCTGCGAAACCTACGACCAGCCGTATTATGTCGAGGGGCCGGAAGACACCGACTAGGCCGATGCCGCACCGAACGAGGAATGAAATGGAACAACTGCTCATCGTCACCACCGGCGGCACCATCGACAAGGTGTATTTCGACGACAAGTCGGATTACCAGGTCGGCGAACCGCAGATCGGCCGCATCCTCGAGGAGCTGGGCGTGGCGTTCCGCTTCAGCGTGATCCCGATCATCCGCAAGGACTCGCTGCACATCAACCCCGAGGATCGCGAACTGGTGCGCGCGACCATCGCCGCGCAGGACACGCGGCACGTGCTGGTCACGCACGGCACCGACAGCATGGTCGAGACCGCGAAAGTGCTCGCCAGCATCCGCGACAAGACGATCGTGCTGACCGGCGCGCTGAATCCGGCGCGTTTCCGCGGCTCCGATGCCGAATTCAACGTCGGCACCGCGGTCGGCGCGGTGCAGTCGTTGCCGCCGGGGGTGTACATCGCGATGAACGGTCGCGTTTGGGATCCGGCCAAGGTGCGCAAGAACGTCGCCGCCAACCGTTTCGAGGCCGCCGATTAGCGCCTCGCCGCCAGCGCAAGGCGCTGCCGACCCGCGCATGGCGGGCTTGCCGCCCGCGGCGATCCCGCGCATGCATGCAGCGGCACGGGCGATACGCGACGGCGAAATCAGGACCGCGGAGGTGCAGTTGGCCGAAGTGTTGGGCGCGGTGCCGGAACATCCCGAGGCCCTGCGCCTGCAAGGCATTCTCTACAACCGCTGCGGCCGGCACGCCGATGCGCTGGCGGTGCTGCAGCGGGCATTGGCGCAGCGTCCGGACGATGCGCAGATCCTCAATGACCTGGGCAGCTCGCAGCGCGCCAGCGGCGAGCGCGAGGCGGCGTTCGCCAGCTGGCGCCGCGCCTGCGAGCTGGCTCCCGACGAACCGATGCCCTGGTACAACCTGGGCCGCAACCTGCAGCTGGAAGGCGGCACCGAAGCCGCGGTGGAGGCGCTGCAACGCGCCTGCGCACTGGCCCCGGAATTCCTGCCGGCGCAGATCCTGCTCGGCGATGCGTTCGTGCACCTGGGCAGCTTCGACCAGGCCGCAGCGCAGTACCGGACAACGCTGCGATTGCATCCGGCCTGCGGCGACGCCTGGCGCGGCCTGGCCAACATCAAGACACAGCCATTGTCCGAGCACGATCACGAACGGCTGTCGCTGCAACTGCAGCGCAGCGACATCGCCGAGACCGACCGCATCGCGATGGGTTATGCGCTGGGCAAGCTCTGCGAGGACCAGGCGCGCTATCCGGAAGCGTTCGCCGCGCTGGCCGAGGCCAATGCCCGCTTGCGCCGGATGGCGCCGTGGAATGCCGCGGCTTTCCATGCCTTCGTCGACGCGGTGACCGCCGCAGCGGCGGAACTACCGGCGCCGCTGGACGCAACCCTCGGGCACGAGGCGATCCTGATCGTCGGGTTGCCGCGCTCCGGCTCCACGCTGTTCGAACAGATCCTCGCCGCCCATCCACAAGTCGAGGGCGCGAGCGAACTTGCCGACCTGGGCGAAGTGATCGGCGACGAATCGACGCGGCGCGGCCAACGCTTCCCGCAATGGCTGCCTGCGGCCACGGCCCAGGACTGGCAGCGGCTCGGCAACGATTATCTGCAACGCACGGCGCGCTGGCGCGAGCGGCATCCGCGTTTCACCGACAAGATGCCGGAGAACTGGCTCTACGCGGGCGTGTTGCGGGCGATGCTGCCGGGCGCGCGGATCATCGATACACGCCGCGATCCGCTGGAAGCGGGCTGGTCCTGCTTCAAGCAGCAGTTTTACCGGCTGCCGCATTTCTCCTGCGACCTGGCCGACATCGGCGCGTACCTGCGCGACTGCGAACGGGCGATGACGCACTGGCAGCAGGCCGAGCCGTCGCGCATACGCACGCAGTCGTACGAAGCGCTGCTGGCCGATCCGGAAGGCCAGATCCGCGAACTGCTCGCCTTCTGCGGGCTGCCTTTCGACGCGCGCTGCCTCGATTACCACCAGGCCGCGCGCAGCGTGCGCACGCCCAGCGCGTCGCAGGTGCGGCAGCCGCTGCGCCGGGATACGGCCCGGGCCTCCCAGTACGGCGCGCTGCTCGATCCCTTGCGCCACGCCCTGCGTAACGCCGCCTGGTAGAGCGGAGCTCGCTCCGCTGCTTTCCCGGCAGGGCAGCGGAGCAAGCTCCGCTCTACAAAAGCCAAAAGCCTAAAAAAAACCCCGGCCGAAGCCGGGGTTTTTCGTTGTCCATCGTCCGTGATGGTTAGAACGTGATGCTCCAGCTGTTGATCACGCCGGTATCGCCACCGGCGTTGTCGTTCACGCGCAGCTTCCAGGTACCGTTCAACTTCTCACTCGACAGGTTCTTGGTGTAGGTCTGAATGATGTTGTCGGCGCTGCCGCCGGTGCGGTTGTGCAGGTTGTAGGTGCTGCCATCCGGCGCCACCAGGTCGACGCGCAGGTCACCCTTGAAGGTGTGGGTGATGTTCACCGACACCGGGACTGCATTGCCGGCACGACCGGTACGGCCGGACACCGTGATCGGGCTCGCCACCGTGCCGTTGTCGATGATCGCGACATCGGTATCGTTGGTGTACGTCTGCGTACCGCCGCCGCCGATCGAGTAATCGCCGATCAGGGTCACGCCCGAGAACGCCGCATAAGCCTTCTGACGGACGTAGTACGTGCCGGCCTGAGGTGCTGGCACGGTGCAGATCTCGTTGTTGCCGTTCAAGTACGGACGGCAATCGTAGATCACATCGGTCGGCAGTTCTCCGAACTTCACGTACATGTCGGCATCGCCGGTGCCGCCCGACTGGGTGAACGTCAGGTTGCTTGCGCCTGCCGGCACTTCCAGCGACCAGTACAGCGCCTCACCGGTACCCGCGGCCAGACCCGTCTGCGCCACGCCCTTGGTCAGCACTTCCACCGTCGGCGGCTCGGGGCCACCGCCGCACTCGGAATCCACGGCCTCGAAGGCCGCAGTCACGTCGGCCACATTGAAGCCCAGATCGCCGGCTGCGGATTCCACGCCGCAGGCACCCACATAGAAATCGGTGCTCGGCGTCCAGTAGTCCTGGTTGGCTTTGGCGAATGCCTGGAACGCGGTCTGCGTGTTCCAGCCAGCCGTTGTCGCCAACGTGTAGAACGCCTTGTTGTAGACGCCGGACGAGTAGTGGACGTTGAGGCCGTCGTAGTAATCGTCGGCGCTGCCGATCGAGATGCCATCCAGCGGCGGATCGGCCATGTAGCGCAACGCTTCGCCGGGGGCCTTGAAGATCTGCTCGCCGACCAGGAAGTCGTTCGTGCCGCCGTTGAAGAAGTACTCCGCGGCCTCGCCGGCCATGTCGGAGAAAGCCTCGTTGATGCCGCCCGACTGGCCCGCGTAGATCAGCCCCGAATTGTGCTCGGTGAAGCCGTGCGAGACCTCATGCGCGGAAACGTCGAGGCTGACCAGCGGATAGAACGTGCTGGCGCCATCGCCGAAGGTCATGCCGACGCCGTCCCAGAACGCATTCTCGTAGCTGGTGCCGTAGTGCACGCGCATTTCCAGCTTGTCGGTCAAAGGCGCTTCGCCGACGTAGGCGTTGTACATGTCGAACACGACCTTGCCGAAATAATGCGCATCGTTGGCCGGCGAGAACGCGCCGTTGATCGCCTGGAACGTGTTGCGCGGGCAGGTGTACTCGAACGCATCCTGTCCGGTCGGCACCGGGTAGGTGTCGTCGTGGTTCAGGTTGATCGTACGGACGGTGGCGTTGTCCATGATGCAGGTGGCGCCGTCCACGGTGACGTCGTTGAAGCCGAAGTCGGTGCCGTATTCGTACTCGCCGGTCTTTTCGTTGCCGCCGGGGCCGGTGCCGATTTCGGCGGTGGTCAGGCCGTCCCACTGCCTGAGGATCGCGCCCGTCTGCGCATCGACGATGATGGTCGGACGCGTCGGCGCGCCGCCCTTGGGCGCATCGGCGAAGAAGCTAACGACGTAGCTCAAGCGCGCACGGCCGTCGTCGCCGACATAGATCATCTGCTTGACGCTTTCGCGCTGCACGATCTTGGTCGACAGGCCGCTGCCGAGCGTGGCGCGCTTGGCGACGGCGAGCGCCTGCGAGGCGGGGATCTTGGCCGCGGTCGCCGGCAGTTCGCTGGCCAGGCCGGTGACGGTACGGCCGAACAGCCTGTTGGCCTTGCCGTCCTTGCCCTCGCGCACGATCACGTGCTCGCCGAACACCGGAATGCCACGGAACTGCTGTTGATAGCGATAGACCGTGGAACCGTCCTTGTCCCGGTTCGAACGCAACAGGTTCAGGCTCGAATCCTGGTCCAGGCCGACCAATTGGGCGTGCCGGTCGCGCGCATTCGCCGGCGTGCCGACGCGGGCGTTGGCCGCCTGCGACTGCCGGTTGAGTTGCGACAGGTCCTGGCGATGCAGATCGACGCGGTTGGCGGCCTGTACGGACGCCACCGAGAGCGCGAGCGCTAACGGAGACAGAGCGATAAGACTCAAACGTTGCCTTGTATTCCTCATGATGTGTGTCCCTGCAAGATTGGAAAAATTTTGGATCGCGCGCGCGCGACTTCTTTTTTTCCCGGCAAATAGAACTGCCATCAGAGCCCGACGCAAAATGGCGACGGAGCACTGTTAAATCACATCAACCCCCTGTGGATCGCAAGCCGGCAAGCGATCCAAACAGACGACTCCGGCATCCACCTGAGCTGTCCCTTTCTTGCTGCTCCTTTGTTTCTGCCGCTCCGACCAAACAAACAAAAACGCCGCGGGTGTCGCCACCGGCGGCGTTCTTCAATCAGGGCGACCGGCCGTAACCGGAAACCCGTACTGCTGCACGAAGGATGGCCGCATGCGCGAAAGCGTCCGCACGAAGCGAGCTTCTATCCGACATTCGCCATATCCCCCGAACATGAACTGACCGCTGGGCGGCCGTGGCCTGATCCTGCTGAGACAGGAGCCGGCTTCGAATCTGGTTGGACTTCCTTGTCCGAAAGTGACAATAAACGACACTTCAGGACAGGTTCACGCTGCAGGCGCAGCAAAACAAGCAATAAATTGTGATTTACATCACATTTTTATCATGCCGGCAATTTGTGATGCAAGGTTTAACGAGGACGTAACGTCCAGACCCCCGATGCACTGTGACCAGGGTCGCTGTCGGCCCGGCGAGCGGAGGCTGATCCGGCCGGATGCGATCGGGACCGGAGACCGGGAGATCACGGCTCCGGCGCGGGCTGGAGCCGTGCGTGGCTCAGAACGTGATGCTCCAGCTGTTGATGTAGCCGGTATCGCCGTTCGCGTTGTCGTTCACGCGCAGCTTCCAGATGCCGTTCAACGCTTCCGATGTCAGGCTCTTCGGGTACGTGCCGGTGACGTTGTCCGCGCTGCCGCCGGTACGGTTGTGGATGTTGTACAGCGTGCCATCCGGGGCCACCAGGTCCACTTTCAGATCGCCCTTGTACGTATGGCGCACATCCACCACGACCGAGGCATTGGCCGGCCCGTTGCCGCTGCGTCCGGAGACCGTGATCGGGCTGTCCACCGTGGCGTTGTCGTTGACCGGATAGTCGGTGGCATTGGTGTAGGTCTGCGTGCCGCCACCGCCACCGGTGTTGTAGTTGCCGACCAGGCTGAGGCCGGAGAAGCTCGAGTACGCCTTCAGCCGCACGTGGTACGTGCCGGCCTGCGGCGTTGCGAACGTGCAGGTCTCGGCATTGCCGCCCTGGTACGGCCGGCAGTCGTAGACCGTATCGGTCGGCGCGCTGCCGAACTTGACGTACATGTCGGCATCGCCGCTGCCGCCGGACGAGGTGAAGGTCAGCGCCGAAGCGCCCGCCGGCACCACCAGCGTGTAGTTCAGCGAGTTGCCCGTGGTGGCCGCCTGCCCCGTCACCGGCACGCCCTTGGTGAGCACGCCGCCACCGCCGCCGCCTTCGCTGACGACCAGCGACAGGGTCTTGGCGTGGCTCGCGCCATCGTCGTCGGTGACGGTCAGGCTGACGTTGTAGGTACCTGTCGCACGATAGGTGTGGCTGGGGTTTGCGGCAGCCGATGTGCTGCCGTCGCCGAAATTCCAGGCGCGCGCAACGATGCTGCCGTCGCTGTCCGTGGAAGTGTCGGCGAACTGGATCGTCCTGCCGTTGGCGGTGGCGGTGAAATTGGCCGTCGGCGGCGTATTGCCCGGACCGGGACCACCGGTGGTGGTCTTGCCCAGTTCGCCCAGGAACGCCAACCCGAGCTTGGCGAACTTGGCGCTGTTGCCGGCCGCATTGCCCATGTTCTGCAGCGTGTCGTTGGCCGAGTGGATATACGGGAAATATTCGCCGCTTTCATCGCCGGCCTCGAACATCATCGCCGACGGAAAACCGGCGCTGGTCCACGAGGCGTGATCCGAACAGCCGTAACCGCAGGTATAAGTGCCGCGGGTCATGCCCAGCGGCGACAGGTAAGCATCGAACAGGTCGGTCAGGAACTGCTTCATCGATGCATTGGAATAATCGCTGATCAGTTGCATGTCGACGCCGCCACCGACCTTGTAGTTGGTCATGTCCAGCTGCAATACGCCGACTACGTTTTTGCCCTGGGTCTGGAACGATTGCGCGATGGCGTTGGAGCCGCGCAGGCCGACTTCTTCGGCTGCGTAACCCATGAACTTGACGGTGCGCTTGGGCTTCCAGCCGCTGGCCAGCGCCACGCGCAGCACTTCGGTCAGCGTGGCGATACCGGAAGCGTCGTCGTCCGCGCCCGGAGCGACCATGTTTTCGCCGCCGCCTGCGGTGTTGATCGAATCCAGGTGCGCGCCGAGCACCACGATTTCGCTGGGCAGGTCCGTGCCCTGGATGGTCAGGATCACCGAGGATTGCGTCGAGCAGTTGCCGCAGGCGAACAGTTCGGTGCTGACGTCGCTGCGCCCGCTACCCAGCGCGGCCCACGTGTCGCGGATCCATGTCGCCGACGTCTGGCCATGGCTGCTGGCGTAGTAGCGGTTGGGATAAGCCGTCGACAGATGGTTGATGGTGCCCAGGATGTTGGACGCCTGCACCTGCGGCAACCAGGGGTCGACCGTGGCGTGGTTGTCGATGGTGTAGTCGACCAGCGCAGCGAGGCTCCTGGCCTGCGCCGAGCGGTCGCTGCGGACGAAGGCATCGGCCTCGGCACGGGATGCGAAGGCGAAATAACCGCCGCAGCGTTTTTCGCGCAGGTGGATGCGCTCGCTCACCTCGGGCAATTGATGCGCCTTGATTTCCGACACCACCAGCTCGCTGCCGACGCTGTCGCGGCGGGCGACGCCGTTGCGGGCGATCGGTTGCAGGCTGTTGGCGAAGGTGTCGCGCGAGCTGACGATGTAGACCGGCGCGAACGGCGACTGCTCCGGCGGGGCCATATACAGCCGGCTTGTGTCGAGGTGCGCGGCATGCGCGGCCTGTTGCGCGTGCGCGATGCCGGACGACAGGCCGGCCAGCAGGCAGGCGAAAACTATGTGTGGCAGTTTCATCGGGAACGCTTCCTCATGTTCCGGGCTCGCGCCCGGATCCGGTGCTTGGTCACTGGGAAATGGCGAACGAAGATTTCGCGATGCGGACACCCCGTTTGCCGCCTTCAATAGCGAATTGCGGCCGTCTTGCGACGGCCGCAATCCTGCTTCATCCCTGAAGCGAACAACCGGTTCGCATGTGCGGACTCAGTTCGGCGAACGAGTAGCCTTCAGGTTGACGCCCGAGAACGTCGAGTAGGCGCGTACACGGATGTAGTACGTGCTGCCCGAGGTCGGGTTGGCGAAGGTGCAGGTCTCGGCGTTGCCGCCCGTGTACGGCCGGCAGGTGTAGGCCGTCGTGGTCGGAGCCGCGTTCTTGCGCACGTACAGATCGGCGTCGCCCGTGCCGCCCGAAGTGTTGACGACCAGCGAGGTCGTTCCGGCCGGGATGCTGACGGTGTACTGCGTCGACCAGTT
>Ga0193753_10001162_pt1 | contig 23045 bp, 17 predicted proteins | sample H1c2metaG_FD_144925 | JGI IMG/M metagenome (GOLD analysis project Ga0193753, IMG submission 144925) | Soil microbial communities from a riparian zone of the East river system, Colorado, United States - H1c2 | ecosystem: Environmental > Terrestrial > Soil > Riparian zone | place: USA: East... | reverse complement strand
TGGGGAATTGGGGTCGACGACCTGGTTCAGCAAGGCTGTCTGGGCCTGTTGAAGGCGGTCCAACGTTTCGACTCGGATCGCGCCCCCAGCTTGCAGGCCTATGCCACGTACTGGATTCGGGCCGAGATTCGCGACTACGTCGTGCGCGGCTACCGGATCGTGCGGCTCGGGACGACGCGGACCGAGCGCAAGGCGCTTCGGATGTACCGCGTTCGCGAGATCAACGATGCGACCGAGCTCGCGCAGGAAAGCGGCATGCCGCTCGCTCGCTGCGAGCAGTTGTGGCCACTCCTCACGCAGCGCGACAGTCACATCGACGACACGCGCAAGCACCCTGCCCCGCTCGACCGTATGGTTCACGAGACCCAGACGCCGGAGAGCTTGGCGCTCTCGCGCGAGCTGACGGACAGCGTGCGAGCGCGCGTCGGTGCTGCGTTGTCGGCGCTGAGTGCGCGCGAGCGGCGGATCGTGGAAGCGCGCATGATGACCGACGAGCCGAGCACGCTCGAAGCGCTCGGCGTGGAGCTCGGTTTGTCGCGCGAGCGCGTGCGGCAGCTGGAAGCGGCGGCCAAGGTGAAGGTGAGAGATCGCCTGTCGGTGCCGGCCGCAGCAGCGCCAGCGGCTGCTTGAGCGTGCGCTGAAGACTTAGGCCCTGCGCGTCTGTTCCGACCAGTCCGCAGGGCGTTTTTTCGTCTTCAGCTCAGGCAGCTCAACTCCACGCCTTATCGTACGCGGGCCGTTCGCGAAGCCGCTTCATGTAGGCCGCGACGTTCGAGAAGTCCGCCGGTAACTCGCCCGTGACCTTACCCATGATGATCCCGTAGGAGATCATGATGTCGGCCGCGGTGAAGTCTGAGCCGGTGATGAACTCACGCGTCGCGAGTGCCTTGTCGACGGGCGCGAGCGCAGCGCTGGCGCGCTACGTCGCGAACGGCGTGTACTCCGCACACCGCACGGATTCAGGCATCCCGAAGCGGCTGCGCACGACGTCCGAGACGTAGCGCGCCAAGCTCGCTTCGCCGTAGTGAAACCACTGCAGGTACTCAGGCCGCTGCGAGCTGCCGACCGCGGGTGCGAGCCGGCCGTTGCCGTAGCGTTCGAGCAGGTATTCGAGGATTGCACCCGACTCGATCATCTTCACGCCGCCGTCTTCGACTACCGGCAGTTGCCCGAGCGGATGTGCTTGCAGGTGCTCCGGTGTTTGAAGGGCGGCGGGTGTGAACTCCAGTTGTTTGACCTCGTACGGGACGCCGAGCTCTTCGAGCAACCAGATGACGCGGGCCGAGCGCGCGCGACGAGCATGATGGACCTTGATCATGTGTGACTCTTTCGAAAGGGCGACGAGGCGCGCGCGACCGATGCCGCGCGCGCGCCCGAATCAGCTGTCGATCTTGTGTTCTCGCGTTTCCTTCACGAACAGACCACCGACTATCAACGTGAGCACACAAACCGCAATCGGATAGATCAACCCGGTGTAGATCGCACCTTCACCGAAGTTCGTCTTCGCCCAATCGGACGCTGTCACCGCGGTCGCGATCAGCGGCAGAAAGCCACCGAACCAACCATTACCCAAGTGGTACGGCAACGACATCGACGTGTAGCGAATGCGCGTCGGGAACAACTCGACCAGGAACGCTGCAATCGGTCCGTACACCATCGTGACGTAGACCATCTGCAACACGAGCAGGACCACGATCGCGACGTAGTTGATGTTCCCAGGCTGGCTGAAGTGACGCATGCCCATGTAGATCGGGATGTACGTCACCGCGGCGAGCGCACAACCCGCTAGGATCACGGGCTTGCGACCGATGCGATCGGAGAGCGAACCGAACACCAAGAAGAGCGGCGTCGTGAGCAGCAGCGCGATCGACATCAGCGTGTACGCCGTCTGCCAGTTGATCTTCAACGTCGCCTGCATGAACGTGAGCGCGTAGAACTGGCCGGTGTACCAGACGACGCCCTGGCCTGCTGCCGCACCGAACAACGCGAGCAACACGTAGCGAAGGTTCTCCGGATTGGTGAAGCTCTCCTTGAGCGGATTCACCGATGACTTACCTGCCAGCTTCATGCGGCTGAACAGCGGCGACTCGGCCATGCGAACGCGGATGTAGAGCGAGACGCCGAGCAACACGAACGAGAGCAAAAACGGAACGCGCCAGCCCCATTCTTTGAAGGTCTCTTCGCCGAAGATCGAACGCGTCGACCCGATCACGCCCATGCTCAAGAAGAAGCCGAGCGTCGCCGTCGTTTGAATGAACGCGGTGTAGTAACCACGGCGCGAATCCGGCACGTGTTCCGCGACGTAGGTCGCAGCACCACCGTACTCACCGCCGAGCGCGAGGCCCTGAAGCAACCGCAGCAATACGAGCAAGGCCGTCGCGAGCAGACCGATGTGTTCGTACGTCGGCAAGAACCCGATCAACGCGGTCGCGAGACCCATCGTCGCCATCGTGATCAAGAACGTGTACTTGCGACCGACCAGATCACCGATGTGGCCAAACACCAGCGCGCCGAGCGGACGAACACCGAAGCCTGCGCCGAACGTCGCGAGACTCGCGAGCAGCTGCGCAGTGGGGTTCGTCGCTGGGAAGAAGAGGCCGCCGAAGAATACGGCCAAGCTGCCGTACAGGTAGAAGTCGTACCACTCGAACAATGTCCCGAGTGACGCTGCGAAGATGACCTTTCGAAGCGATTTCGGATCGATGGGTTCTAAGGCGACTACGGGGCCTGCGGAAGCAGCGCTGACTGAAGACATGAAAGCTCCATGCAGTGAAACAGCAACTACTAATTAGGCGAACGCTAACACCGAGTGAGTAGCTATTCGATACGGGGCGTGATGCCTCACTCACACGCAGGTGCAGTTGAAGCCAGGCGAGCCGTCGCTCGTCTGCAGCTGCGCTAACTGCATGTTGGACTTCGCGAGTCCGAATGGATGGACATCGCTACTCGGCAAACTTGACCCGTGACAGACCGCTTACGTCACCAGTTTTCGAAGGTTCACAGCAGGATTAGCGCCGCTCATGCTCGTGCCCAAGCTCCGTTTCTGGAGCAACGTTGTCGTTCTCTGTGCCGTCGCTTGTTCGAACAAGCCGCCGGGTGCTGAGCTTCCAGCGCAAGGCGCCAGCGCTGGCTCGGGTGCCGGCGGCGCGCCCGGAAGCGCCGCAGGTGCCATCGCAGCGGGCACCGCAGGCTCCACTGCGGTCGCGCGCGCAGGCTCGGGTGTTGCGGGAAGCTCCACAGCCGGAGCCCCGGGAAGCACGGGAACCGCAGGGACCGCCGATGCGGCCGGGACCAACGCCGCTGGCAGCGGCACTCCGCCGGACGAAACCGCGTGCGACATGGGGACCTCGGAGACTCAATGGGCGACCGGTTGTAAGACGAGCCGCTCCGCCTGCATGCCGGGGACCTGGACCGCCCCGGGATCGACGACGAACGATCCCCTGGGCTTCGAGTCCGAACACTTCGCGTTCTATTGGCCCAGCGCGAACGATTATCGCCAAAATGCCCAAGCGGCCGCGGACGTGCTCGAAAAGACGATCTGGCCCGCGTTCATCGGCGCTCCAGTGCTGTTTCCCGAGCCGTATTGCAACACGGACAAGAAGTTCAAAGTCAGCATCGTGTTGCACTCCGACTACGGACTGACCGGTGGCGGATGGGGCAACGGCTACATGGGCATGTGGATCGGGCCCGGCGCGACGTCGGACCACTGGGGGCTCGCGCACGAGTTCACGCACGCGCTTCAATCGTCGACCGGCGGGCTCGCGAGCTCGCAGTACACGGGCTGGATCTGGGAGAGCCACGCGAACTGGCACGCGCATCAGCTCCCGGAGTACCACCAGAGCAACGCGCACTGTTCGGAGATGCTGCCGAACTTTCCGCACCTGTATCTGGGGTCCACCCGCGACCGCTACTGCAACTGGCAGTTTCTGGAGTACCTCAAGGACAAGCACTGCTACAGCGCGGTGTCTGACCTTTGGGAGAAAGCGCCGAAGTCAGGGGACGCGCAGCGCGATGCGGATCCGTTCAGCTTGATCCAAACGAACCTGGGCTGGAGCGTGAGCCAGCTCAATGATTTTTTCGGCGAGTGGGCGCTGCACAACGTCACTTGGGATTACAAAAATCCCGACGGGTCCGATCAGGGCGCGTTCTACCGGAAGAGCTACGGGCCGGTGACGGACGTCGTGGGCGGCAACCCTGCCGGCTTTCGTCGGTTGCGTTTGACGCGCCTCGAGCCGCTCGATCTCGCGGCGAAGCGTTTCGCCACGCCGCACGCGTGGGCGCCGCAGCGCTGGGGCTACAACGTCGTGCGTTTATTTCCCGAAGCCGGCGCGACCTCGGTGACCGTGAAGTTCCGAGGTGTCCTGCAGCCCGCAGCTGCCAACACGAGTTTTGGCAACTTCGCGAACCAACCGCCTTCGATTCCCGCACCCGACTCGGACTGGCGCTGGGGTTTGGTTGCGACCGACGCGAACGGAAGCAAACCTCGCTACAGCGCGCTCCAACGCGGAAGCGACGCTGAAGTACGGTTTTGCCTCGGAGAGTCCGATGCGCAGCTGTACTTGGTCGTGATGGCGACGCCGCAGAACGTGCAGAAGATCCTCTGGGACCAGATCTACTACTCGATCTATCGCTACCCGTGGATGATCGAAGTCACCGGCGCTGCGCCGTCCGGCTACCAGCAAGATGCGCCGCCACCCGCTGCCGGCGCGCAGCGCTGGGAGAACGGCGGTGGTTGGGTCGCGAGTGGAGCGACCGTTGCGACGAGCGCGTTCGTCGGACCCAACGCGCAAGTGTTGGGTGGCACGGTGAGCGACAACGCTCGCATCGAAGACAACGCCGTGATCTTGAACGGTACGATCGGCGGGAACTCCGTCGTCAAAGCCTTGAGCGTGATCGCGGGCGGTTTGAGCGTGAGCGACAGAGCGGTCGTCGCAACGGTCTTTCAAGCGCCGGGAACCTTCGAGCGCGGGCAGAAAGTCAGCGGCACAGGGCAGATCATCGGCGACATCGAGCTGCGCGGCGCGAACATCGACATCTCGAAGGGCGTGTTCTACGGGATGCTGGACTCGAACGCCGTGAGTGCGACGAACCCGTCGCAAGGCGCGGATCGCACTGCACCGGTGATGGAAGTGACAGCACCGCCGCCGTACGTTTGGCGTTGAGCTATTCGATCGGCTCGCACGGCTGCTCGCGAAGCAGCTCCTGGGCCGAATCGCCGAGAAGATCGCGCTGCAAGCGTTTTCGATCCCCGAAAAACGCAGCTGCGACGGCGTGATCCAACCGCCGTGTACCGACCAACTCGAAGGCTTCCTTTTCGTCGGTCACGCCTTCTGCGTACGCGACGCGCTCTTCGGAGTCCTCGGGCTCGCGCAAGCGCTGCTTGAAGTACTGCATGGCGAGGCTGCGCGCCCGCGCTTGATGATCGCCGGTCACGACGACCTGCAGGCTCGCGCGGTCTTCTCGCGACATCGGGGCGAGCGCTCGTTCCACGCACTCGTGCAGCGAATCGAGCTGAAGGCGCGTCGCCTCGTGCATGAGGCGCTGCAGCACCGGGCCGATGTCGTGCGCAAACTGTTCGAGCAACTCGCGCGTGGTGCCGCCAGCGGCAGTCTCGAGCATCGTCTCGCAACTGTGTAAAATCGCGCGAACGTCGCGCGACGCGTCTTCGGTGAGTCCAACGCGTGCTGCATCTTCCTGCAGCCGCTTCCGGGTCTGCAGCACGAGCTCTCGCAGCTTCTCGAGCCGCTGGCGGGTCGCTGGCGAGACATTCGCAGGGTCTCCGCGTTGAAGCTCCGCGTACAGCGAGACCGGCGCGTGTGAGATCGACTTCAAGAGCACGAACGCATCGGGCGTGTAGCGCAACTCGGTGCGAACTCCGCGGCAGCAGACGACGAGCGTATCGGCGAGCAGCACGAATACCGGACTCTCGTATTCGGCTTCCGTCTTCGCCCCGTCGTACGTCTCGTGGAACTGCTCGTTCACCGCCTCGAGTGCAGCTTCGAGCGGGCCCGAGCCATTCGAGTCATTACCAGGACGCCTCAGCGCTGTTGGATCTGCCACGCTATTTTGAGCCTTGCCTGGCAGCGAGGATACTCGCGCTGCTCAGGCCGACTCAGTGCAAACGCCGGACCAAGAGTCACTTCTTCGGCGGCGACGGAGGAACACCGTAGGCTGGCGACGCGCCGTACACGGGGGTTACCATGCCGCGTCCTGCCGCACCGCCGGCACCCGCGCTCGCTCCCGCACTGCCCGCCGTTCCAGCACTACCTGCGGCGCCGGCAGCACCACTGCCGCCCTTGCCCGCGGCACTACCCGCACCGCCTGAACCCGCAGGCGGGGGCACTGGCGCACCGTACACGGGCACCGCGATCGGTGGCGAACCCGCCGCACCGCGACCGGCCGTGCCGCCACTAGCTGCAGCCCCGCCGCCCGCTGCACCGGTTCCTGCCGTTGCGCCCGCGACGCCCGCACCCGCGCGCGGAACTGGCGCGCCGTACACCGGCACCCCAACCGCATCATCGCCGCACGCGGCGAGCATCGAACCGCCCGCGACCGCCGCCACGAGCGCGATCCGTTGCGCCCGACTCAACTGCGCCGGCGCGCGAGGTACCTGAAGGAGCACCGCTTGAGCGAGCGCGGAACCACAAAACGGGCACTTCGCTTCGGCCGCGCGCACGTGGCGCGAACACTCGTCACAAGTCCTGAAACGTTCCATCACTCACTCCTTCGGCTCGGCCGGCGTGCCGGGCGAAAAATCTTCCACGATCAACTCGAAGTGACCGTGATCGAACGGTTGTCCCGTCGCGGGCGCACTGCGAACGAGCCGCTCGCGCTGGCCACGACTTTTGAACTCGAGCGCACGGTGGTGACAATACGGGTTGTTCCCGGGCTTGCCGAAGAACACGTCCGCAGTCCACGTGCATCCCGCCCGGCAGCTGTCGGCGTAGTAACACTGCCGGCAGTACCCCCAGAGATCTTCGACAGTGCGATCGCGCGTATAGCGAAGCGGCGCTGCGCGCTCCCAGATCTCTGCCAGCTTTGCATCGCGAATGTTGCCGCCGGCCCATGCCGCCGTCGGCAGCGAAGGACAACCCTTGATCGTGCCGTCGGCCTCGATGCCCATCGTGAGTTGACCGGCCTGACACGACACCGAGTGCTTGTCGATCATGTAGTGACGCAGGGCCGCTTCGTGCGGCCCGAAGTAGCCGACGTTGTTGCCCGGCAACAGCCGCACGTTGAGCTCGCCACAGCGAGCCGCAAGCGTCTTCAGCAGCGGAAACAGCTGGAGCAACTCGTACGGCTGAAGCAGCACTTCAGGCTCGTCCGCAGCGCGGCCCATCGGTACCGTGAGCTGGATCTGCCAGCTGTGGCCGCCGTGCGCTGCGAACAGCTCGAGCACTTCCGGTAGCTCCGGCATGCTCAACCGATTGATCTGCGTGTTGACCGACACTGGAATGCCGGCCGCGCGTAAGTGACCCATCGCCGCGATCGCGGCCGCATGTGAACCCTTCACGCCGCGGAGCCGATCGTGCGTCGCGGCGAGACCGTCGATCGAAACACTCGCTCCCGACAGCCCTGCGGCCGCAGCCGCTTCTGCCAGCTTGCGATCGATCCCGCGACCCCCAGTCGTGATCGTCGCGATCATGTCGTGCGCGCGGATCGCTCGTACGATGTCGAGCCAGTCTTCTCGCAGGTACGCTTCGCCACCGATCAACGTGACCTCGCGAACGCCGAGCGCAGCGATTTGAGCCACGAGGTCGAGACAGGCTTCGGTCGACAGCTCGTCGGGGCGTGCGCGACCCGCGCGAGATCCGCAGTGCCGGCACGCGAGATCGCACGCGAGCGTGACTTCCCAGACGACGTAGATCGGACGCGCGAGGTGATCGACCTCGCGGGAAGCCGATGCGAGCGGCAAGTGCCGGCGCGGCGCAGCGGCAAGCGGCGCCAGCGGCAACGTCCGCGGCCGCGGGGCTCGCATCAGTTGGTCGCGCTGTTCCGGACTCAGAGGATCGTTGCCCATGCATCTCCCAGCTGCGACCACGTGCACGCACACGCGCATGCCTGTGCCAGACTGTGCCGCGAGCGCGGTCAGACAGGCCAGACATCGCAAGGGATATGCCACGGACTTGCTGGCAGCTGCGAGCGGCGCCCGCAAACCAGCGCGATCCTTACCGGTTTAGCCGTGAAGCCGATCGCGACTCAAGGCTTCGGAGCCGCCGCTCGAGCCCGCCGGAGCCGCAAAAAACGCAGAGCGAGCAACGCCACCGCGACTCCCGGCAGCCCGACCCAGAGCGCGAGTTGCTTCGCACCGACCGGCACCGGCGCCAGGTTCAGCACGACCAGAAGCGGGTCGTGGTCCGACATTCGAAAGGGTTCATCCGAGCGATACAGATCGTCGGTGCGGACCTCGAGGTTGTAGTCGACCGCAGACGGCTCATCCGCGTTGATGTGCCATTCGACGACGCCGGCAACCTGCGGAACGAGCGACGGACTCGCAAACGCGTGATCGAGATACCCAGACTGACTGTCGAACTGAAACGAATACGCCGTTTCGCCGAGCATCGCCGCAATCAGAGATTTGAAACCACCTGCTTCGAGCGCGAGGATCGGATCTTCCTTCGCGTACGAGTTCAGATCCCCGATCACCAAAAAGTCGGGGTCTTCGCTCTTCGTCGGGTCGCTCTTCAGCCAGCCCACGAGCGCGTTTGCCGCGTCTGTCCGCGTCTTGTTGCAGTTGCCCTGACCGTCTTTCAAATCTTTGTCGCCGACGTCCTCACAATCCGAACCCTTCGACTTCCAGTGATTGAGCGCGACCGTGAAGCGCGCGTTCGTCGCCTTCTCGTCGAAGCTCTGCGCGAGCACCGGACGGTTCTTGGTATCCGAGAATGACTTGTCGACGCTCGTGTCGAGCAGCGCGAACTTACCCTGCAGCGCGACTCTCCCCGGCTTGTAGACCAACGCAACCATGATCGCGTCGGTTCCGAGCGTGCCGGTGTCGACGTACGCGTACGTGCCTTCGCCGAGCGCGCTGTTCAAACCCGCGACGATGTCAGCGACCGGCGCAGACGCCGCGTTTTCGATCTCGAGGAGGCCGAGCACGTCGGGGTCGAGCTGCACGAGCGCAGTCAGCAGCTTCGCGCGCTGGCGCTGGAACTCGTTGTCGTTGTTCGCGCCGCGACAATCTAGAGTGCCCTTCGGACCGCAGTGCGGCCTGCGATCATCGAGAGTCGTGAAGTAATTCAGAACGTTCACGGAAGCGACACGCAGGTGGGCGGAGCTTTCCGGCGCGTACGGCCGCGGATTTTCGACTTGGAACTTCACCTCGCCGATCGGTTGAATGCGATACGTGCCGAAGTGCTGATCGAAGATGCCCGTCAACGAGGGCAGCGTGTCACCCAAGCGCCGTGTGTTCGCTTCGGACTTGTACGGCACGGGTTTCGGTGACTGTCGCCCGTCGCCGTCGTCGAGCGTAATCTTCCGCGCGTCGTTCGCGTGCTGCTGCTGGTTGGCAGGCTCGCCCTTCCGTGCGAGTTGCGTCGGTTGCATCAGCCGCCCGCCGACTGACAACTCGAGTGTGCCGTAGCGCGCGAGCTCGTAGTTCCCGGTGACGGTGAGCGGCTGATCGATCGTCACCAGCATGCCTTCGTAGCTCTCGAGCACAGCCGGGTCGCTGATCGGCAGCTTCAAGACCTTCGGCGTGACCTGAGCTTTTTGCGGGCACACTTTCAGCTGAACCGGGCCCGTGAGCTCGGTCAGCTCCTCGAACTCGAACACCGTTCCCATCACGCGAACGACATCACCGGCTGCCACTGGAGCGGCGTTCGCGCCCTGGAAGACGAAGATGCCTTCCGACGTGTTCGGATTCGAGTCTTGCTGGGCGTCTTCCTCTTCGACGTAAAAGCCGTTGAACGAAGTCTGTTGAAAGTCGCCGACCACGACGCCTTCGACAACGACCGTACCGCGCTCGGCAGACTTGCTCGCGTTCTCAGTCCCTTGAATGGTGCTGATGAGAGTCGCAGGCTCACCGCATTCGCCAAGCGAAGTAGAATCCGCGTGCGCGTGCGTCACGCAGAAGCTCGTGAGCAACACGAAAATGACTGCGAACGCAGGTTCGCGAACTTGACGTCTCGGCATCTGACTCATCCTCGCGGGTCGCGAAAACGGAAACAGCGTCGCATGGATCGCGAGGCGCCACGCGAGGCGCCGCCGGGACCGAGGAGCGCGCGAAGCGTACGCTTTGGTACGTGAGCACGCACCGCAGGGCGCGGTGGCGGATCGCGCGGCGGATCGCGCGCCAGGCGGCACTGTTTAGCCTACCGGCGGCGATAGAGCCAGCTGCGGTGTACGCCTAGGAGCCGTGCAGCTGCCGACACGTTGCCTTGTGACGCTTCGAGCGCCCGGTCGATCAGCTGCGACTTGACCTGCTCCACGTTGAACGAGTCGGGCGATGCGGGCTGCGACCCGCGCGTTCCGTCCACAATTTCGGTGAGTGCAATTCGCATCGGCGCCATCCGTGGCTCGGGCAGCGCAAAGTGCCGCCGGTGAATGGGCGCGCCACCGCTCACGATGAGCGCCCGCTCCGCGATGTTGCGAAGCTCGCGCACGTTCCCTGGAAACGGATAGTCGACCAACACCTCGAGCGCGTCAGGCTCGATCGGTGGCGGCCTCAGCTTCATCTCCGCTGCAAACACACGCAGGAAGTGCATCGCGAGCACCGGAATGTCTTCGCGACGCTCGCGCAGCGGCGGCACGTGCACGGCGTACTGGGCCAGCCGAAAGAACAGATCTTGTCGAAACGCACCGCTCGCGGTCCGCGCATCCAGATCGGCGTGTGTCGCGCACAGCACGCGAACATCGACACGCCGCTCGTGTGTTGCGCCCACCGGCGTGAGCAACCCGTCCTCGAGCGTGCGCAACAGCTTCGCTTGCAGCGGCAGCGGGAGGTCTGCGATCTCGTCCAAAAACAGCGTGCCCCGATGGGCCTGCTCGAAGCAGCCCTTGCGATCCGAAGTTGCACCGGTGAACGCGCCGCGCACGTGCCCGAACAGCGTGCTCTCCGCGAGCTCGGCAGGAATGGCCGAGCAATTCACGGCGATGAACGGCTGACCCGCACGCGCACCACCGTAGTGAATCGCTCGCGCTACGAGCTCTTTACCCGAACCACTCTCGCCACGAATGAGCACGTTCGTCCGCGCGAACGCGTGGAGTCGCCGAACTTCCTCACACGTGGCCTGCCACGCCGGAGCAGCTCCGACAAATTCCGCGAGCCCCCAACGTTCGGCCTCGGCCGCGCTGATCGAAGACAAGCGCTCGTCCGCAGTGCGAAGCTCGGCCTCGGCGCGCTCGCGCCGTTCGATCTGTTCTTGCAAACGATGGTTCGTATCTTCGAGCGCGCGATTGTGTTGTTCGAGCTCGCGCTGCAACCGGCTCAGCCGCAGGTGCGCCGTCACGCGCGCCACGACTTCGCGCTCTTGAATCGGCTTCGTCAGATAGTCGACCGCACCGGCATCGAACGCCGCGACGACCGTGTCCGCGTCCTCGCGACCCGAGACGAAGATGATCGGCATACGCATAGACCCGCGTGCGGCAAGCAGCTTACACAGGTGCAAGCCGTCGATCCCGGGCATGTTTACGTCGAGGATCGCGAGGTCGAGCGGCAAACGTTCGACGAGCTTGAGCGCAACCTCGGCCGAGGGCGCGCCGACGACTTCCATGCCTTCCCGCTCCAAGATCGCCGTGAGCAGGTTCAAGTTCTCGATCACGTCGTCGACCACCAACACGCGAGACGTTTCGGTCATGCCGCATATCCTCCATCGCGCGTGGCTTGTCCGAGTTGTTCGAGCAAGCTCGACATGTCGTAGCGCGCGGCACTGGCACGCAAACGTTCCGCGAACGCGGCGTGGGCCGAACCTCCGCGCTCGAGCTGCTCGAACAGCTGGCGGAGCTTCGTCACCTGATACGACTCGGCGGCGTCACGCAGTTGATCGAGAAGCTCCGGCGGCAGCTCGATCGAGCTCGGATCCGGCACCACCTCCGCGACCTCCTCCGCGACGAACGTGACGCCGAGCAGCTCGGCCAAACACTCGTTGATCCGCTCGATCCGAAACGGCTTGGGCATGAACGCATCGAAGCCGCTCTCGAGGTACTGCGCGCGTTGCGTCTCGAACGCCGAGGCCGAAAACGCGACCAGCTTGAGCGTGCCGCCCGCAGCCGTCTGTCGCATCTCGCGGGCGGTCTCGATGCCGCCTTTGCCGGGCATCAGCACGTCGAGGAACACGAGCGCGGGGCCAAACTCGGGGAGCTGCGCGAGCGCCTCATCGCCGGAGCTCGCGCTCGCGACCTCACAGCCGATCGCAGTCAGCATGTGACACAACACGTTGCGATTTTGCTCGAGGTCGTCGACGACCATCACTCGACACGGCGTGCCCTCCGCCAACCGAATCCGCGGATGCTGCGCGTTCGCTTGCGAAGCGACGACCGCGAGCGGCCGCGCGAACGACAGCGTGAAGTGAAAGTCGCTGCCCCAGCCCGGAGTCGAGCGCAACTCGAGCGTACCGCCGAGCAACGCGACGAGGCGCCGCGAGATCGCAAGCCCAAGCCCTGCCCCTTCCGCCGCGCGACTCGTCTCGGCTTGATAAAATTCTCCGAACACTTGCGCTTGATCCTCTTCCGCGATTCCGATGCCGGTATCGATCACTTCGAAGCGAAACGTCTCGTCGCCGAGCGGCACGACACGCAACCGGAGCTCACCCTGCTCGGTGAACTTGAGCGCGTTGCCGAGCAAGTTGATCAGGACTTGCCGCAGCTTCCCCTCGTCGCCGCGAACCCAGTGCGGGCTCGCCCCGAGCCCTTCGACCCGCAGTCCGAGCCCCTTCCGGTCGGACTTGTTGCGGAACAGGTACGAAAGCCCCGAGATCAGCGCCCCGAGGTCGAAGTCCGCCGCTTGCAGCTGCAGGTGCCCACTCTCGATCTTCGACAGGTCGATCACCTCGTCGACGAGCGACAACAGGTGGTGGCCGCCTTGCACGATCGCGAGCAGTGCCTCGCGGTGCAACGCCGCGTGAATGTCGTAGCGCTGCAAGATCTGCGAGTAGCCGATGATCGCGTTCAGCGGCGTGCGGATCTCGTGGCTGAGGTTCGCTAAGAATTGCGTCTGCGCATCGCGCGCCTGGGCCGCGTCCTCTTGCGCGCGCTTGCGGATCCCAACCTCGTCCGACAAGCGTTGATTGGTTTCGGCGAGCTCCTTCGTCCGCGCGTGGACGCGATCCTCGAGCCACTCGAACGAACGTTTTTGCGACTCCTCGGCCAGCACCCGCGCCGTGACGTCCTGCACGCTCCCCTCGTAGTACAGCAGCGCGCCGCTCGCGGAGCGGACCGCGAGCGCTGTCTCCGAGATCCAGATCGTCGAGCCGTCTTTGCGGCGCACCTCGGCGACGAAGTCCGAGACGTGGCCATACTCGCGGAGCTGCGCCGTGAAGCGGTCGCGCTGACTCGGATCGACGTACAACTGCTGGCCGATGTCGCGAACCGAAGCGATCAGCTCGGCGGGTGAGTCGTAGCCGTAGATGTTCGCGAGCGCGGGGTTCGCATCCAGGTATTGCCCGTCTTGGGTGCTTTGAAAGATGCCGAGAAGCGCGTTCTCGAACAGGGTGCGGTACTTCGCTTCGGCGACGCGGAGCGCGACCTCGGTCGTCCGGCGCACCGCGATCTCGTGACTCAGCGCTTGCGTGCGCTCGTCGACGCGACGTTCGATCACGCGTCGTCGCCGCATCCCGCGCGCGGTGTACGCCGCGATCAACAGCGTGAGCGCGAGCGCGCAGGCGGGATACAAGATCGGCTCGAGGCTCGAGTGCCGATTCACGAAGCTCGGCATCGCGACGAACCCGAGCTCCCAGACCCGGCCGGCCAACTCGAGCTCGCTCGCCTGTTCGAGCCGCGGCTCGCTCGAGAGCGCGCCGCCCTCCGTGGCAGACGCGAACAACACCAGCTCCGGGTGCGCACGATCGCGGATGACGATGCGCAAACCTTCACTTGCGAGCGTCGCAAACGCGGGGCGGACGAAGTCGGCGATGCGCAGTGCCACGAGCGCGAAGCCACGAAGCTCCGCGTCGCCCGCCGCTCCGCGCTGCTGCACCGGTGCGAACACCAAGAGGCCCAGCTCACCCGCACGCGTCTCCTGGGCGAGCCGCACCGGCGCAGTTGCGGCCGCTCGCAGCTGCGTGCGTGCGCGTTCGAGCGCACTGCGTCGCAGCGGATGCGCGCCCAGGTCGAGGCCGAGCGCCGGCAGGTTTCGGTCCGGCGGTTCCGCGTAATACACGGGAAAGTACTCGTCTCGATCGGCCGCGACTTGCAGGCGCCCCTCCGGACCGAGCTCGTTGAAGCGATAGCCGACGTACCCGTCCGCGACCGCAGCGGATTCGTAGCGGGCACGCTGACTGCGCATCACGCGCGGGATCCACTCGACTGCTTGGAGCTCCGGCAGTCGAGCGAGCGGCGCGCCCACGAATTGCCGAAACGCGGTGCGGCTCGGATCCGGCGTGACTTCCAGGTAGTCGACCGTCGCGTGCAGCGCTTCCAAGCTCCGCAGCCAAGAGCTGCGTAACAACTCGGTGCGCGCTTGGACTGCCAGTGCCAACTCGGCCGCAGTGGCGCGCGCGTGCAGCTGCTTCAAGTGAAGCTGGAGCACCCAGCTCAGGCCAAGTCCGCACGCCACGATCAGCGCGAGTGATGCCGCTTGAAACGCGGTGAGTCCGATCCGCGCCAGCAGCGACTGCACGCGCCGCTGATTGCGCCGTGTGAGAAGGGGCTTCGGCGTGCGCGAATTGGGCATCGCGGTCTCACTCACCTTGGTCCGAAACCTCGAGCGCAGGGTTCTGCGCGAAGAAGCCGCGCGGCTGCAACTTGAACCCGATCGACTCGGTCGGCATCACGGGATAGTCCTCTGGCTTCGCGAGATGCGTGAAGCCAGTCGTGTACCAGACCACGATGTCATCGCCGTGAATCGGTTCCGCCGGTGTCGTGTACACGCCGACTCCGTCCGGGCTCGCGCCTTGGTTCGGATAGTTTCCCGCCGCGTAGACTTCGCCTTCCTTGTAGCGCGTGTACCAAAACGCGTGCCGCGCGAACTCCGCGCGCAGTAGCCCCGGAAAATCCGGCGCCGAATAGGGGAACGCAAACGTCGAAGGCTCGAGCGCGTAGCTCGTGAACTTGCCGTACGCGTTCTTGTTCGTCGCGCTCTCGACGTGCCAGTGCCGACTCCCGTACGGATTTACGTCGCGATAACCTTCGCTCTCGAGGTGCGCCATCGTCGCGCCAAACGAGTTCTTGAAGCCTGTGTTCGGCAGATTTGCGGCTTCCATCTCCATCAGCGTGTTGGTCGGGCCGTCGACGTCGAGGTCCAGCCGGAAGTTCAAGAAGTGCTGGTGGTTCGGCGCCGACACGATCGTGCCGTTCGCGTCTTTACCGACCTTCGCCGCTGAAGCCTCCGCCGTCGCATCGGTGCCACGGTTCAGCGTCGTGCCGGTGAGGTTCACCTTCACTTCGATGCTGCCGTCGAGCTTGAAGATCCAATCGAAGCCGTAGATGTAGTTGCCGATCCAGCAGTTCCAAGTCGCGACGAGCTCGCGCGCATAACGCGTGTCGCGGTCGTAGGCGGAGGGATCGGTGCGCGTCCACAACAATCCCGCATCGCGTTCGTAGAGCGCGATCGTCGCGGGAAAGTCGACGCTGCCGGTCGGATTGTCCGCGCTCGTTCCGACATCGGAAAAGAACGTCGCGTCGATCAGCTGTGCGTTCTCGGGAACGTCACGGTTGGCTTCGAGCGACTGCGCGAGCGTGCCCGCGTTGTACTCGCCGACGTCGAACGCACTTCGCCAAACCCAGTTCGAATCGCCGAGGCCGTACGGCACGTAGATCTCGGAGAGCGACATTCGATACGCGATCGGACGCCACACGCCTTTGTCTTGAAAACGCACGTCGTACAGCACGAGGCCCTCGCGCGGATGGAGAACGACGTAGAACTGCCAGCGATGCCAACGCACGAGTCGCCCTTCGAGATGAATGTCCGAGCCCTCTGGCTGTTGCACGACGAGCGGCTTCAGCTTCCGCGACGTCGACGCATTGCCGGTCTCGTTGATCACGGGCCGCGTCACCGTGTCGGTCATCTCGATCACGGTTCGGGTATTCATGTCGACCGTGAGCACGATCCCTTCGATCGGGCGGTCGTACGGGTTTTGCGGTGCCTTTGGATTCTCGTCCTCGACCTTCGCGCCCCGATAAAACAACAAACAACGCACCAGGCGTGTGCGCTGCCCATTCGGCAACTTCGCCGCGATGTCCTCCGGCAGCTCCGCATCACCGGGTGCCCAGACGTCGACGTAGACGTAGTCCGGGTTCAAGCCGCGCGCTTGCATCGCCTTTGTGAACGGCTCGTATGCGCGAATCGCTTCCTCTGCGGCCACGAACTCTTCGCTCGTCACGGCAGGCTGCGTACCCATCGGGCGTTGTTCGACCTTCGTGACTTTCTTCTTCTTGAGATCGAGCTCGACGACCCAAAAACGATTGCTCGGGTAGTGGAGCACTTGAACGCTCGCTTTGCGCGCGAACGGCTTACCCGGCGACCACGACAACACGAACGACTTGGGTGGCTCGACCAGCGCGACCATCGAGTAGCGCAACGCTTCGTCGGGCAAAGTTTCATCCGCTTTGAAGCGAGCGAGTGTCGTCGTGAACGCGGTCTGAATTTCGCTCTTGCTCAAAGGCTCCAGCGGGTGGTCCGCCGCGGACGCGAGGTTCGCGCAAACTGACGCGACGACGCAGACACACGCGTAGACAAGAACTGCGGTCTTCATCGGCTACTCCCTGGCGCGCACCGGCACCCGGCGTGCCGCGCGAGCACCGTCTAGACGGAGAGCGGTATCGCGTCAGGCCGCTAGAAGCGCGTCCGGGAGATTTCCAGAGAGTTTAAGCGGGATAGAAGCCGTGTTTGGCGGGAGCGCCGGACGCGACTTCGCGCGTATTTACCGGGAAGCGCGTTCGCGGACCCAGTCGAAACCGCGCTTGCCGAGATCGGTCATGCCCACGCGCGCTTTACCCGCCCAGCTAAACTCGCCTTCGAGCAGCATCAGGCTGAGCGCGACGACCGGCAGTCCGGGCCCCGGCAACACGAGCAGAGCAACCCCGACCGGCAACAGTGCAAAACCCACCGTAACCTTCGCGACGCGGACGACGCCGCGGGCGCCATTCGGGCCCTCAGGAACGATCTTCTCGGGGTTTGCCACTCGGATTAACCCAGTGTGGCCCACGTTCGAGGTGCTGCCCAGAGTGACTCGAAAGTCGGTGTGCCGGCGGTGCAGCCGTGCCTACGTCATCACCATGTACGGAGCGTGAATCGGTGACCACGTACTTGGATGGAATCTGGATTGTGCGGCTGCTCTTTCAGCGCGGGCTCGCCGCGATCTACCTGATCGCGTTCGTCTCCGCGCTCAACCAGTTCCGGCCACTTCTCGGAGAACACGGCCTGCTGCCGGTGCCGCAGCTGCTCCGGCGCACCCGGTTTCACCACTCGCCCAGCCTCTTTCACTTTCACTACTCGGATCGGCTGTTCGCGGTGGTCGCGTGGGGCGGGATTGCGCTCTCGCTTGCAGCGCTGAGCGGCATCTCCGAGCTCGGCCCGGTCTGGTTGTCCTGTGTGGTGTGGCTCGTGCTCTGGGCGCTCTACCAGTCGATCGTGAACGTCGGGCAGACGTTCTACGGCTTCGGCTGGGAGTCGATGCTGCTCGAAGCTGGCTTCTTCGCGTGCTTTCTCGGGCCGGCCGACAGTGCGCCCTCCCCGATTCCGATCCTCGCGCTGCGCTGGATGCTGTTTCGCACCGAGCTCGGAGCCGGCTTGATCAAGCTTCGCCACGACACGTGCTGGCGCGACCTCACCTGCCTCTACTACCACTACGAAACTCAGCCGCTGCCAAACTCGCTGAGCTGGTACTTCCATCATTTCCCGAAGCGTGTGCACCGGCTGGGTGTGTTGTTCAGCCACTTCGTGCAGATCCTCGTACCGTTCGGCTTGTTTGCGCCGCAGCCGATAGCTGCATTCGCCGGCTTGCTGATCATCGCCCATCAGCTGCTGCTGATCGTCAGCGGGAACTACGCGTGGCTGAACTGGCTGACGGTGGTGCTCGGCATCAGCGCGCTCGACGACTCGATGCTGAGCGCTGTGCTCGGGCTCGTTCCGCCCGGGCTGGACGAACGGTCGCTCGCACATGATCTGGTGCTGTATGCACTCGGTCTCGCGACGCTCGCGCTGAGTGTGCAGCCAGCGCTGAACCTGTTCGACAAGCATCAGCGTATGAACTTCAACTACAACCCGTGGCATATCGTGAACGCCTACGGTGCGTTCGGCAGCGTGACGCGCGAGCGCTTCGAAATCGTGCTCGAGGGATCGGCAGAACCAAACGGCGACGATTGGCGCGAATACGAGTTTCGCGCGAAACCGGGAACGACGACTCGCCGGCCGCCGCAGATCGCGCCGTACCATCTGCGACTCGATTGGTTGATGTGGTTTCTACCGCTGCGCGGGTTTCATTCGGTTCCGATCTGGTTCGCACGGCTGTGCGACAAGTTGCTGAAAGGCGACCGCGCGCTCTCGAAGCTTCTGTGGCGCGATCCGTTCCCCGACCGGCCGCCGGTGCGGATTCGCGCAGTCGTGTACCTGTATCAGTTCACGGATGCGAAGGAGAAAGCAGCGACGGGTGCGTGGTGGCGGCGCGAGCGCGTCGGCGACTTCCACAGCGCCTCACTGGCAGAACGCGAGCGCGAGCTGGAACACGAAGAGCTCTGACCGCGACGGTTGCGCTACAGTGCGCCCCGATGAAAAAAGCCGAGAAGGCCGAGCGCATTCGGGTGCAGCTCGCCGAGCTGTATCCCCAGCCGCCGATTCCGCTCGATCACGCAGACCCGTTCACGTTGCTGGTCGCGGTGATGTTGTCGGCGCAGACGACTGACCTACGCGTGAATCAAGTCACGCCGGCCCTGTTTGCGCGTGCACCGACCCCGGCCGCGATGCGCGAGCTCTCGGAAGCCGAGATCCTCGCGTTCATCCGCACCTGCGGGCTCGCGCCGACGAAGGCCAAGAACTTGGCCAAGCTCTCGCAGCTGCTCGGTGAACGGCACGGCGACGTCGTGCCGCAAGACATGGAAGCGCTCGAAGCGCTGCCGGGTATCGGTCACAAGACCGCGAGCGTGGTGCTGTCGCAGGCGTTCGGCGTCGCGACATTCCCGGTCGATACGCACATTCATCGGCTGGCGGAGCGCTGGGGGTTGTCGACCGGTAAAACGGTCGAGCACACCGAAGCCGATCTGAAGAGCCTCTACGCGTCGGAGCATTGGCGCTCGCTGCACTTGCAGATCATCTACTTCGGGCGCGAGCACTGCCCCGCACTTAGGCACGAGTCGAAGGGCTGTCCGATCTGCAGCTGGGCAGGTGGCCGGCGGCCAGCGCCGCTGGCGACTGCGAAGCCTAGATCGCCGAAGCGCTCCGCGAGCAAACTCGCGGTTAGACCGTGGATAAGACTTCGCTAGCTCGAGTACACCTGTTTGGCGACACGAGTCGCGCGAAACACCGCGAACGAGCCGCGCGCAGAGTGCACGCCGGCGAGGCAGCGCATGCGTCCCTCGTCGGGGAGACTCACCTCGTGCTTCGAGTCAGGGAACTGCGTGTATCTGCGTGGGCCACCGACCGCGGCCTAAGGCCGGCGGCGAAGCGTCAAAAGTCACAATCGTGAAAGGATCCCCGTGCGCCAAAGGGGCACATCGGATCCGTATGCAACCGATGTCGTGTTCTGGGCGTTTCGTTCTGCCGTTCCTGAAGGTGTTGGCGCGCTATCCCGAGCTGGGCGACAAGCTCGAGCGCTTGAAAACACGACCCATCGACCGGCGAATCGATGTGGACCAGGCGCACGAGCAGGTCGCCAGCTGGGTCACGTTCAGCGGCGATCCTGACCTCGGGCTTCGCGCCGGGCAAATGACGTGCCTCGGCGGAAGCGGGCCGCTCGACTACGCGCTGCACTCGGCGCAGTCCTTGCGGGAGAGCATGACGGTCGCTCGCCGTTACGCGCGGCTGTACAGCGACGCGCTCGAGCTGACAGTGACGGTCGCGGGCGACCGCGCGCTGGTCCAGCTCGAGAGCAAGCTGCCGTGGCCGCGCGCGGTCGCAGACTTCGCGCTGAGCTCGTTCTTCCGAAACCATTTGCGGCCGCATCTCGATCCTGCCGCAGAGGTCGAATGCTCTTTCAGCTACGAGCTACCGGATTCGACCGCGTTGCATCAGCGAGTCTTCGGCAAAGCGAAACTCAATTTCGGGCAGGGCAGTGACGGAATCTCGTTCGACATTCGGCGGCTCGATCGCACGCTCGCAAGTTCGGACCCGTTGCTCCATGCGGTGCACTGCGAGCACCTCGAGTCGCTCTACACCGCGATGCCCGAGGCGATGTCGATCTCGCTTCGCGTTCGGCAGCTGATAGCGACGGAGCTGCGGCACGGCCGCCCCTCGTCGGTCTCGGTCGCGCGCAAGCTGCATATGAGCCGGCGTACGCTCGTTCGGCGGCTCGAGGCGGAAGGCACGAGCTTCACGGATCAGCTCGAGGAATTGCGACGCCAGCTCGCGCTGCGGTTCGTGACGATGCGTACTCTGCCGCTCGGCGAGATCACGGCGCTACTCGGTTTTTCTCACGTGCAGGGCTTTCACCGAGCATTCAAGCGTTGGACAGGTCAGACGCCGTTGCGTTATCGCGAGACGGTCGAGAGTGATGCATCGATCAACTGACGCAGGCCGCTCCTCGAGCAGTTACCGAGCCCCCCACGGCAGCGACGCCGCGACTACCAGTTCTTGACCTGCGACTTGTAGATGCCCATCTGGAACTGACCCGTCGGTTCGATGAACTCTTTCTTCCACTGGTCTTCTTGATCGGCCAAGTGCCAGAGCATCCACGCGATGACCGCGGCCCAACCCAAGCGCCCTGACGTCAGGTGCGAGCTGCCCTGAATCTTCGTGTAGAACGTGGGGACCTTGGAGTTGGCAAAGTCGGTTTCGCACTGGGGCTCTGCGACGTCGGCACTGCCGTCAGGGCCGCACAAGAACATCGTGTCTTTCGATAGATGTGAGGGGCCCATCCCGTCAAACGAACCGCCGGAGATGTGAATCGTCGTGGTCACGCGATCATCCGGCATGAAGTCGAACGTCGTGACCGATCCTTGCGAGTGACCGGCCGCGCAGACCTTCGTCACGTCGAGCTTCTGATAGAGCGGGCTCGCCATCTCGTCGTTCTGTTTGATCAACCAGTCGAGGCCGGCCTTCATCGCAGCGCCATCACCGGTCGACATCGGCAACACGTAGATCACGAATCCGTACGAGCCGTAGCGATCCCAGTGTTTCCCCATCGACTCGTACGTATCGGGCGTCGTTCCACCGCCGGGCCCGAAGATGAACAGCGGGTGTTTGATCCCATCCTTGCCGATGTCTTTGGGATAGATCATCCAACCACCCGGAGGCGTGTTCTTGACCTTCACGACTTCGGCGAACGGACCGGGCCCATCGGTCGTCGTGACACGCGGCAGCTTGCCTGCAGTCGACGGCGGCATCGCTCCCATGCCTGCGGTCGCGCCGCTACCAGCTGCAGGACCGCCCGCCGCTCCACTCCCGGCGACCGCTGGCGCGCCCGCAGCCGGTGCCCCTGCCGCGCTCGATCCGCTCGCACCGGCCGTCACACCTGCCGGAGCGCCTGCGGTTGCAGTCGGAGGCTTCGTCGCCCCGCCCGCACCGCCACTCGCGAGACTGCCCGAAACAGCGGCGCTGCCGCTGACGGCTGCAGCACCGGCGGTGGCACCGGCGGTGGCCGTCAAGCCGCCCGCACCTGACGTGCCCACAGCGGCTGGAGTTTCAGTCGTGCCGTCCGAGCAACCCGCGAGAACGAGCGCAGCGATGAGCGTGAGATGGCGGGAATGCCTGCTAACTTTTTTCACTTGGAATCTCCATCACGAGGCGTGTTCACGAGCCGCGGCCGCGTGACTGCGTCGTCGCCCGCAGCGGCTCACGCTCGCGAGTAGTGCACGGCTAGCCGATGGAGATCGTTACAGGATTGCTACAGCGTTCTTCTGGAATGCTCACAGATGCGGACGTCGCGACAAGTCGACAGAAAGTCGTTGGGATCCCGAAAGGATCGGAGAGTCGCGAGCGCGCTCAACTCACGAGCCGCAACGTAGAGGTCGCTTCCAGCATCAGCCGGCGCGCTCCGATCCGTTCGGCCGTGGACTGCACTTCGCGCGCGAGCGTCTTCACGCGCGGTGACCGCGCGCCCGCAGTGTCCGCAGCCAAGCAGCGTGCGAGCTCGAGATGGCCATCGGCAGCGGACATCGAGAAACCCGCACGTTCGGCCATCGCGATGCCGCGGTTCGATCTCGCGATGCCTTCTGCGCGACGACCGAGCACGTGGGCGACCATACCGAGCAACTGCGAGATCGAACCCTCGCAGACGACCGAAACGTGGACCGCAAACGCGTTTGGAAAGCGCGCGAGCAACGGATACAGCGCAGCCAAGTATTCGCGCGCACCCAACGCGAGCGCCGCCCGTGTGAGATGACCGAGCGTTCCGAGATAGTGCGTGTCGCACGGCAACTCGGCCAATGCCTCGGGCGGCACGGCGCGAAGCGCTGCGTATGCCTCGTCGTTGAAGCCTGCGGCAGCGAGCGCCCTCACCTTCATCGACCAGATGCTGGGCGGCTCCGTCTTGTCATACGCGAGCGCGGCACGGAGCGCAGTTTCGTTGGAGACTTCGCCGTCGAGCTCGCGTGCGATCACAGCGCGATCGAACGCCCAAAACGGCGCGGCGCCGAAGATCGAATACGTCCGCGCTTTGCGGTGAAGTGCCGCGAGCTCTTCGAGCACACCGGCGCATTGCCCGCTGTTCATTCGCATGATCACGCGCGCGCGTTCGATGTGCCAGCCGAGCTCACCCTTCCCAAACCAACGCGCTCGGGACGCGCCGTGCTCGAGC
>Ga0193753_10001161_pt1 | contig 23071 bp, 7 predicted proteins | sample H1c2metaG_FD_144925 | JGI IMG/M metagenome (GOLD analysis project Ga0193753, IMG submission 144925) | Soil microbial communities from a riparian zone of the East river system, Colorado, United States - H1c2 | ecosystem: Environmental > Terrestrial > Soil > Riparian zone | place: USA: East River... | reverse complement strand
ATGCAAAAAAGCTAACCATTACGCAAACCGTATGGGCTGATTATGTTTTCAAACCATCTTATCGCCTGCGGCCATTAAAAGATGTGGAAGCATTCATTCATAAATACCAGCATTTACCGGAAGTGCCATCAGCAAAACAAATTGAAAAGGAAGGCGTAAGTGTTGGAGAAAACCAGGCGCTGCTGCTTAAAAAGATAGAAGAGCTGACACTTTATATGATTGAACAAAACAAAAAGCAGGAGGCGCAGCAAAAAAAAATAATCGAACAAAATAAAGTGCTGGTCGTGCAAAATAAAGTACTGGCTCAAATGCAGGAAGAAATTCAGGTTCTTAAAAAAAGAGATAGAAAAGAATAAGCAATCCCTGCATTCAACAGTTTTAAATGGGTTTATGAACACCAGATTTATTCATATAGAAAAAATTCAGTTGAAAAATCCGGGTATACTATTCCTTATACTGCTGTTTTGTAATGGAGCCGCTTACACACAAACGAAAACAGTGAACCAGCAAATAAAAGATACGATTCCATCCATAGCAGATACTGTAATGAAAAAAGCGGTGTCACTTCCAAAAACAATTGGGTCGGATATAAAAAAACAGAAAGATCAGTTTGGCAGCCTTTTTAAAAACATCCATCAAAAGCCTGCTGATAGTATACCAGCCAATAAAAAAAATGCATTCAACCCGGTCAAGGTTGTAACAAAACAGTTTATCCCTGATTCAATTAAATCAAAAACAGATAGCTCATTGAAGCATTTGATGAAATCAGAAAGGAATGCTTATACGGGAAAAATAAATGCTGCCAAAGAAAAGTTGCTGGGGATGTTTAGATCTCCAAAGAAGAAAAGATCGGATAGTTTGATATTGGATAAAAAATTTACTGAACCTGAACACCTGCTTTCAAAACCACTTGTAGGATTTGGCGGTGGGTATATTAACTATAATTATAACTACCGGTCCGCTACTGATACGCCTTTTGCGGAACAAAATATCGGGCAGCATAATATTACCGGCAGCGTAAACACGGTTATTGCCAGGGCACTTCCTTTTAATATTAATTTTTGGGTAAGAAGGAGTAATTCAATCCTGTACCGTGATATCACTGATATTCAGGTATCATTTGACGCAGCAGGTTTCAGGAACCAACTGGTGAATAATCTCCAGCGCAGGTTACTGGCATTCACAGCTTCCATTAAAGATTCGTTATTGGAAAAATTAGCCGGTTTAAGATCTATGGAACTGGTTAATACCGACAACTGGCTAAAGTCGCCATTCAATATTCAGCGCATCCATGAGTATAAAGAACTAATACAGATTGATGCAGCGCACCCGGAGAACAGACCAGCCGATAGTGCTGCCCGGCAGCAATTTGATTTGCAAATAAAAGCAGCCACTGCATTTGTTCAGGGATATGATTCTGCCAGGCTACAGTATGACCACCTCAGCCATTTAACAGATTCGCTGAAAAACCAGCTGGCTTTGCAAAGAAGAAACCTGGCGCAGTACCGGCAGGTGCTCAATGGAAAATTCAGCGGCTGGTCTTCCTATAATGACTGGCGGGGCAACCTGAACAAACATGATCCGGGCGGCCTGGAAGTACCGGATAAATACAAATGGTTAATGGGCATCCGGAATTTCAGCCTGGGCAAAACGCCGGTAAACTATTCGGAGCTGACAGCAAAAAACATGAGTTTAACAGGTATCAATTTCGAGTACAACTCATGGTACTACCTGGCTGTTGCGGCAGGTGTTATTGATTACCGGTTCCGTGATTTTGTGGTAACAAAGGACAAACGTTCTCCGCAATACCTGTACATGCTGCGTGCCGGTATTGGCCGCATTGAGAGAAACTATTTTATCGTTTCATTTTTCAAGGGACAGAAACAATTGTACAGTGTGCCTGTTAACAGCCAGCAATCAAATGCCATCAATATTACTGGTATTACCGCCGAAACAAAATGGCAGGTGAATAACCACTCGTATGTAATTGCTGAAGTTGGCGAGTCTGTATCGCCCGATTACAGATCTACCCCCCCAGTCCAAAATGGAAAATTTTCCTTAAACGGCAATACCAACAAAGCGTTGTCAGTAAAATTTTATACATCTTTCCCTCAATTGGGTGGACGTGCGGAAGGGATGTATAAATACACAGGAGCCAACTACCAGTCATTCAGCAGCTTTCAGACAAATGCAGCTGTAAAAAGCTGGTGGTTAAAATGGGAACAAAACTTTTTCAAAAGAAAACTCCGGATTACAGGTGCACTAAGAAGCAATGAATTCACCAACCCATATATCGTCCAGAACTATAAAAGCAATACCATCTTCAAAAGCATCAATGCTGTTTTCAGGATGCGTAAATGGCCCATTATTTCGGTGGGTTATATCCCCATGTCACAATTGTCTGTTGTTGGTCAGCAGGTAATGGAAAACCGTTTTCAAACATTGACAGCCAGTATTAATCATTTTTACAAAATAGGTAACCGGCAGGCTTTTACCATGTTTGTTTACAATAAGTTTTACAATACCAATACAGACAGCGGTTTTATTTATTTCAACGCTTCCAATTTTTATTTATCGCAAAATATTGTATTCCGGTTTTTTACTGCCGGGTTAGGAATTGCTGATAGTAAAAGCAATCAATATCATTTAACGGCAGCGGAAATAAACCTGCGTATCCCGCTGTTTCAAAAAACAGTATTGGGAATGGGTATGAAGATCAATAACCTGAATAAACAGGAAACAAAAACAGGCTGGCGGTTTAATATTGAAATGGGCATTACCAGAAAAGACAGGATTAGCCTCAATTACGAAAAGAGTTATTTGCCCGGTACAGGAAAACAATTGTTAAACAGCGATATGGGAAACATACAGTACAGCAGGTATTTTTAAAACAAGGCATTTAAATAAACGCTTATGCGAAAACTGATCATATTTCTTTTGGTAAATACCCTGTCTGCTGTGGTTGCCGGGCAGGTATTAATCAACCTGCAATTACCTCCATCAGGACTTACAGTGAAAAATCAATTGTGGAATTTTTCAATTATTAACACTGGTGCCGACAATATAAATGTGAAAGTAGAAATCATACTGCGTGATGTTTCCAATAACCAGCAGGTGTTAACCGGCACCAGTAAAATTTTTGCATTGCCCAAGGGTATCAAACAGGTGCAATATGCCGATGTTATGCCTGTTGTGTACAATGTGAATAATAGTAATTACGGTGTCGATGGCAACCCCGATGGTTTTCTTCCGGTGGGTGTTTTCTCCATTTGTTTTAATGTCATTGAATTTACAAGTGATATATCAGAGACTGCTGCCGAAGAATGCGAGACAATTGAGATTGAACCCATCAGTCCGCCCATGCTGGTAACACCGGCAGACAGTGAACACATTGAAATGACAAGGCCATTTTTTACCTGGACGCCTCCTGTGCCATTTAATCTTTTCAGTAGTCTTTTGTATGACTGGGTGTTGGTAGAAGTACAAGCTACCCAAACCGGTGCTGTAGCGGTACAGCAGAATTTCCCGGCGTTATCCCAATCAAATTTAAGTGTTACCAGTTTTCAATACCCCTTATCATCACCGGAGCTGGATACCGGCAAGCTATATGCCTGGCAGGTAACGGCAAAAAACAACAGCAGCGCCATCGGTAAAAGCGAGGTGTGGACTTTTAAAGTAAGCAAATTCAGATCGGACACAAGCACTTACCAGCGCACAGGATACTATAGTAAGCTCAGTAAAGAAAATAATCCTGCTTATGCTGTCTGTGAGGGTATCGTGAGATATGAATATGTAAATGAAATAAATGATTCCACTGCCACACTGAAACTGTATGACCTGAGCAGTGCTAACAATATTGAGCTGACACCTGATGATAACAAGCCGGTTTTAAAATTTGGTCAGAATTTTCTGAAATGGGATCTGACTAATGCGGCTGGCATGATTAATAAGCACCTGTATTTACTGGAATTAAAGAACTCAAAAAATGAAAGCTGGTACATGAAGTTTGAGTACCGCCAGCCCAATCAATAAAATATAATTATACAAAGTATACCTATAAATAACTGAATCAATGATAGTACAATTTTTTGCTAAACATCAAAAGGGCGCGGCATTGTTTTTTTTCATGCTGATGTACGCGGAGTTGGCATTGCCTGTGATAGCAAGGGCTAATGAAGTAGTTTCTTATAATATTCCCGTGTATTACCATGCGCCTGCTGAGCTGTACGGCAAAAAATCTTTCAATAATGGCATACTGTTTCCGGGCGTTAAAAGGCCCATCATTCGCGCGGTTGGAATCAACAAGCGGCCGGTCTTCGCAAAGCCAGCTTTATTTAAGCCTGCGAAAACTTTTTCTTCAGGTCCCACACAACCGGAGATGCAAAGCTTTCAATCTGTAAACGCCAATAATATGGTGGATTTGTTTACAGGTGATTTTTCTTATAATATCCCTTTACTGGATGTGGGCGGCTATCCCGTTAATATTCACTACTCCAGCGGTATTACCATGGACCAGGAGTCAAGCTGGGTGGGTCTTGGCTGGAATATTAACCCCGGAACGATCACACGTAATATGCGTGGACTTCCGGACGATTTTAATGGAACCGACCTGGTTGAAAAAACCTTAAGCCTGAAAAAAAATAAAACAATCGGTGTAACCGCGGGTGTCAACGTAGAATTAATGGGCGGTTCGCTTGCATTGGGCGCATCGCTGGGTGTATTTCATAATAATTACAAAGGATGGGGAACCGAAACCGGGATCAACGCAGGCATTAATTCCGGTGCCAATGCTTCCGGTGCAATGACACTTGGACTGGGTGCGAATAATAATTCGCAGAACGGACTTGATATAAGCCCTTCTATTTCTTTTAAGATGGGCTCTGAAAATGATAAAGCAATAGGAAATGTAACCATTGGCACCAATTATAATTCCAGGATGGGAATCAACAGCCTGCAAATGACGGGACAGATCAGCCAGCAGAACTATACATATGTGAACGAGGAAAAAGTTTCCAGAACAGCGAATGTGGGAACAATGAGTACGGCCATCAGTTTTTCCAGACCTTCCTTTACACCCAGTATAACTATACCGTTCACCTCTTCCCAATATGCGTTTAAAGTAAAGCTGGGGACAACTGCCATGGCGCTTCACCCCAATGCATCTGTAAGGGGCTATGGTTCCGTTCAGCAAATTGAAGAAGCTGATAAAACCAGGTTAATGCCGGCTTATGGTTATTTATACTACCAGAATGCCAAAAACAACCCGGATGTATTGCTTGATTTTAACCGTGAAAAGGAAATGGCCTACCGGGAGAAAGAGCCGCATATTGCCATACCCATGTATACTTATGACAGTTACTGTATAAATGGAGAAGGTACGGGTGGTATGTTCAGGCCCTACCGCGGTGATATTGGTTTTGTATATGACCATGCCATGTCATCAAAAAGTAATTCAAGTAATTTTTCACTCGACCTTGGCTTTGGCGGTTATTTTCATGGAGGAATTGATTATGACGGCATATTCGCCAACACCAAAAATAATCCCTGGACGGGCGATAACATATTAAAAGATGTAATTCCTTTTAAACAAGGCGACAGCACGTATGAGCCTGTTTATTTTAAAAACCCCGGAGAAAAAACGGCTGTTGACCAGGACTTTTATAATGCTATAGGCGATACAAAACTTATGCGGGCAGATCTTAGCCCGTTAGCTTCTCAAAACACAGCAACAGTAACGGCTACCCGCAATTTTTCTACTTTTCAAAATGCCGTATCTGATGGAAAGCTGGCATTTAATAATAATGTGTACAGGAAGCAGCGTGATAAACGCACCCAGGTTATTTCTTATCTGAATGCCGCCGAGGCAAAAGACCTGGCATTGGATAAGACTATCCGTTCATACAATATCAATAGTTTTCCCACGTCAACCTGCAATACCAATTATGCAATTGTGCAGCGGGTTGACCAGGAGCAGCTGGATTACCGTAACCAGATAAGGAAAGGGCATCACCTTTCAGAGATAACGGTATTGAATAATGATGGCAGAAGGTATATTTATGGTATACCCGCGTATAATTTTTCTCAAAGTGATGTTAGTTTTTCTGTAGACCAAAAATTGAATGGTTCGCAGGCCTTCAATACGCTGACCGGGCAAATTAAATACGATAGTGCGGTTGATAATAAGACAATCAACAACAAGGGGATTGATAATTATTTTAACCGGGAAGTAGTACCCTCTTATGCCCATAGTTTTTTGCTCAGTGGCATACTCTCACCTGATTACACAGATATTACAGGCGATGGTATATCAGAGGATGATAATGGGGAAGCCATCAAGTTTAACTACTCAAGAATATATGGTAAAGACAACCCTTATTCATGGCGTGCACCTTTTGATTCAGCAGCCTATAATGAAGGGCTAAAAACGGACAGCCGCGATGAAAAAGCCAGTTATTCTTATGGGGAAAGGGAAGTATGGTATTTGAATTCTGTAGAATCAAAATCCATGATGGCCACTTTTGTACTGGATGTGCAAAGCCCGAGGCTGGATAACTATGGCGTGAGTGAAGATGGCCGTATTAACCAGTCAAAAAAATCATACCGGCTAAAGGAGATTAATCTCTATGCAAAAGCGGATTATATAAAGAACGGAATAAACAATGCGAAGCCCATCAAAACGGTGCATTTTTGCTACTCGTATCAGTTATGTAAAAAGAACCCTTCTTCTGTACAGGATAGCGGAAAGCTCACACTAACAAAAATCTGGTTCTCTTATAATAAAAATGAAAAAGGGCAACTGAACCCTTATGTCTTTACTTATCACAGCAATAATCCCAATTATCTGAAAGGCGCTACGGACAGGTGGGGCAATTTTAAAGACAGCCGCAACAATCCCGGGCAGGCAAGCAATGCAGATTACCCCTACGCATTACAGACAGGCCAGCCAAATAACTGGGACAGTGCCAAAGCAGCCAATAATGCGGCTGCCTGGACATTATCTAAAATAAAACTTCCTTCGGGCGGCGAACTACGGGTGACTTATGAATCTGACGATTATGCCTATGTGCAAAATAAAAGGGCGATGCAGTTTTTCAGTATTGCCGGTTTTGGTAATGACCCGTCTGCAACGCCTTCAGCCAGCCTCTATCCGAACAAAGGGAATGGAAGTGATTACCGGTATGTTTTCATTAATATAACAGATCCCGTTACTACCAAAGAAGATATAAAACGCAATTACCTGGACGGCGTTTCAAAACTCTATTTCAAGCTGTTGGTAAAAATGCCAGAAGACCGCTGGGGCAAGGGCAGTGAATATGTTCCATTTTATGCGGATATTGACGGCGAGAATTATGGGATCAAGGGTGCCCCTTCCAATAAAATGATTTGGATAAGATTGGCTACCCTGGATGACGGCGCCCCGCCTGCCGTGGCGGCAACGCAGTTTCTACGATTGAACCTGCCGTCGAAGGCCTATCCGATGTCTGAGCCGGGTGACAATGTCGACGGCGCAGATTTTATAAAGATGCTTTTATCGGCAGCGGGCAATGTGTCAGATGCTGTGCAGGGTTTTGGTGCCCATGCAAGAAACCAGAATTTCTGTAAAGATATAACAGCAGCAAAATCATTTGTGCGCCTTGATAACCCAGCACTAAAAAAACTGGGTGGCGGACTGCGGGTAAAAAAAGTAGAAGTGTATGATAATTTTCATGCTATGAGTAAACTGCAGCAGCGGGATGCCTGTTACGGGCAGGAATATGATTACTCCACCATACAAATGATAAACAATGTGCCCACGCGTATCAGCAGCGGTGTGGCTGCCTATGAACCAGCCATTGGCGGAGAAGAAAATCCTTTTCACCTGCCGGTAGAATATGTTGAGCATGTGGCGCCGCTTGCACCCACAAATTATAAATATACAGAAGAGCCCTTGGGAGAAACTTATTTCCCCGGCCCAATGGTGGGTTATAGCAAGGTAAGGGTACAAACCATTAATAAAGACAAAAAATCGGCTACAGGCGTTGAAGAAACTGAATTTTATACCAGTTATGATTTTCCAACGCTTTGGGAGTTTACACCGCTTGACAATGAAAGCAAAAAAACATACAATCCACCCATGCGGAATTTCTTTAAATTCTTTGCACGGCATGATGTTACACTAAGCCAGGGTTTTAAGGTGGAGTTGAATGATATGAATGGTAAATTAAAATCACAATCCAGTTATGGCCAGACGGATTTGGTAAATCCCATCAGCTATACGTATAACTATTATAATGTCAGCAATGACAATACCCTGAAAAAACAATTGTCGAACAATGTAGCAGTCATTGATTCTGCCAATGGAAAAATAAATAACAACGGGCAACTGGGAAAAGACATTGAAGTAATGGTAGACCTGCGTGAACAAACCTCGCGCACCATCAATGCCAGCATTGAATCCAACATTGAAATAGTTCCGGCTGCTGCATTTCCACTCATAATGGGCAGCATGATACCCAGCGGCAGCAGTGAGACCAACCGGTACCGTTCGGTAGCGGTTTTAAAAGTAGTGAACCGTTACGGCATACTGGATAGTGTGGTGCATATAGAAAAAGGCAGTAAGGTTTCAACAAAGAATATGATCTACGATGGAGAGACAGGCGAAGTAGTTTTGTCAAGAACCAATAATGAGTTTGACGACCCGGTTTACAATTTTGTTTATCCTGCGCATTGGGCATATACGGGTATGGGACCTGCTTACAAAAATATAAGCGCTTCATGGAATGGTGTGCATTTCAGACAGGGGAAATTATACAAACCGGATTTAACTGAGTTCAATGTGGCTAAATTTTTTGAGAGCGGCGACGAACTGCTGGTAAGAAGCAAGGACATGCGTTCACCAACGGCAAACCCCGATTCCTGTGCGGCAGATTTTTATACGTATACCGGAAATGCCACATGCAAAAAAATATGGGCCATTGAGGCGGCGAAAGGAAAGGAAGGAAATAAGGGCATCTATTTTATAGATAAAAACGGGATGCCATTCAGCGCTACCGGTGCTGATATAAAAATCCTTCGCTCGGGCAAACGCAATATGTCATCAACACCCGTGGGTGCTGTGACCAGCCTGGTAAACCCGGTGCAAACCATTGGTGGCATAAATAAAATTGTCTTTGATACGCTCTCACAAGTAATAACCGCAAGTGCGGCACAGTTTAAAGATTTCTGGCGGGCAGATAGTGGTTCATACAGGAAGGATACAACAATCATTACCAGCAAACTTACTGACTCAGTTCTTGCACAGGAATTTCCTGTTTCAGATATCTACACAATACAACGAAGACATGACCCAAGCGGAAACCACATATTGCTTAGCCCGGATAATAATGGATTCATAAGAACTTATTCAATTGATAATGGGAGCGGTGGTTTTGATTTTTATGCCAAAACATGGATGAAGTTTGACATTACCACAACCATCAATAATCCTATACCTGGTAATGCCGTGGTTACTTCCGCTAAATTGTATTTATTTAACAGTAGTAATGTGCCAAATTTAGACCCGCACTCTAATATCCGGGGAGCAAGTGGGTCAAACCAGGCATATTTACGACAAACGCAGGGTGGGTGGATTGGTCAAATTGCAACTATTAATGATTCCGTGTTTAATGAATTCAATCCCATTCCTTCCGTCATTACTTCACCAACTGTTATCATTCCCGCAACACCTCTTAATCAATTTTACCGTAGACATGATACTGTGAATGTTGCTGGAATTGTACAAGGAATGGTAGATGATTTTTATACTGATAAAAGCCCGGTAAACGGATTAGTTATGGGCATGACCAATAATGCAGGCGACGCAAATGAAAATAAAAATCAGTTAATATATAATTTGACGCCATTCGTAAATCATAGTTTTCCTGATTATAAACCTCTTCTCAGAATAAGTTATTGCAAACCATGTTTAGATGGCACCAAACCCGTTTATTCTACCAGCCCTGTTCCTGGTTATTATTGTAATTCTCTTCCTAAAGATACTTTTGTCTGTAAGCCCAATATTGTTGACACGGCAGTTAATCCTTACCGTTGGGGTATACTGGGCAACTGGCGTATGTCAAGAGCCTATACATACTACGATAAGCGGAAACAAAACGATCCTTCCCAGGAAACCAATATCCGCAAAGATGGAGAGATTGTTTCCTTTGCCCCTTACTGGTCATTTACCAGTGCGTCCATGAATGCGAGCACAGATACCAGCCGCTGGGTATGGAACAGTGAAATGAATCTTTTCAACCGCAAAGGTTATGAAATAGAAAACAAGGATCCGCTGAACCGTTACAATGGAGGTCAATATGGTTATAACCAGACCATGCCGGTGGCGGTAGGACAAAATACCCGCAACCGTGAAATGATGTTTGATGGCTTTGAAGATTACGGGTATAAAACGGATACCTGTATCAGCTGTAATACACCGAGGTTTATTGACCTGGTAGCGGCGGGCGGGAGCTTAGTTGATACCATGAGCCATACCGGCAAATACAGTCTGCGCCTGGCGGGCAATCAAACAACCAGTACCAATATAAAAATTGCCACTAACGGCGAAGACAGTGTGCTTTCTTCTTTGTCAGTAAAAATAGATACCGTCATTAAGATCAAAACAATCGTAAATGGAACTGGTATTGGTCTGAATGGTAATTTTTACCAGGGCACCAATCAAAATACGCTTTGTACTACTGTGACTGGTGTTATTGATTATAACTGGGGCTCAGGTTCAGGCCCTGGTGGCAGCTGTGGTATTGATAATTATAATGCTGTATGGACAGGTAAAATACAACCCAGGTATACCGATAACTATGTATTCTTCAGCCGGCATGATGACAATATAAGAATCCTCATTAATGGAGTACCTGTATTAAACGCGCCGTCCAATACCACTAATTATGACACTTCTGGAGCAGTAAGCCTGCAGGCAGGAAAAGTGTATCCTATACGTGTAGAATACGGCGAGGTTAACAGTGTGGCATATGTTGATCTGCGATGGCGATCACTAAGTGGACAACAAATACCCGAGACAATTCCCCGCTCACAATTGTATGCCGATACAGTAACGGATGCCGGTGTAGCAAATACGATTAGTTATGACACTACGTATTGTTTTTACCCGAGAAGCCCCAAACCCACAAGGATTACACTCGACAAGTTTTCTCCCTTGCAGGGTAAGCAAATGGTATTCAGCGCCTGGGTAAAGGAAGAACAAGCATGTGTATCCGGTTCTTATCAAAATAGCCAGGTAGTGGTAGCCTTCGCCGGATCACCACTTACTGTTACCTTAAAACCATCCGGCAAAATAATTGAAGGCTGGCAACGTATAGAAGAATTTATTACTGTACCGTCCGGAGCCACTTCCATGACCATCAGCATGGCATCTACTGCCTCCGGTGTACCGGTTTATTTTGATGATATCAGGATGCATCCCTTTAACAGCAATATAAAATCATTCGTATACAGCCCGGTTAATCTGCGCCTGATGGCTGAACTGGATGAAAACAATTATGCCACTTTCTATGAATATGATGATGATGGTACGCTGATACGCTTGAAGAAAGAAACAGAAAGAGGCATCAAAACCATTAAGGAAACAAGAAGCGCATTGTTAAAAGAACAATAATATGAAAATGACATTTAATAAAATATTGATCCTTTTGCCGGTATTTTTTGCAACAGTTGTACAATGTACGGCAGCCAACCGGCCGGATACCGCCAATCCTTATTTTGAGATCAACCGTATAATGGGTACGATGGCCGGCGCCAGTCATATCAGTTTTAATGTTGCTTATTATTATGAACAGTCAGATACTGCCGGACTGATGCGGGATACAATTTCCGGGATATATAAAATAAACGGGAAGAAGTACTATGCCAAAATAGACAGTACGGAAATTGTTCAGAATGATTTTTACAATGTGGCTGTAAATAAAAAGGATAGTGTGATAATTATCGGCCGCACCAAAACGGTATTCCCGGCCGTGATGAATACTGATATATTGGATCCTACCCTGCAATCTTCTTATATCTCAGGCATCGTATTGTCGGATTCTGCCAATACCCGGAAAATACGTTTCCTGTTTAAAAATATGGCGCCTTATTCTTCCTATGAACTGGTGTTTGATACGGTCACCTACCGCATGAGCCATCTCAGCTATAAGCTTAAACATTATGGAATTGGGGCGGGCAACAGCGCCCATTACACACTTATAAGTGTTGTGTTCAGCAATTACCAGACTAACCTGTTTACCGATAATGTGTTTGATACCTCCATTTATTTTACCAGGCAAAATGGAAGTTTTGTGTCAGTGCCGCCTTACAGTGCCTTCGAGATTATTAACCAGGTAATGAATCAATAAAATACAGTTTCATGGTAAAGTTTTCTACATACGGCAGGATCTCATTTATCGTTGTTATGTTCCTGTTTTGCGCTCAATCTGCATTTGCCATTGACGAATGGTACAAGGCATTGCCGCTCCTGGGAAACCTGGGGCAGATCAAAAAAGATTCCGTCATAACGGTGCAGGATGATGTATTCTTTGACCCGGCTTTAAAGCCCGGTCAGACAACCTATAATGTAAAGAATTATTTATCACTGAAGATAAATGAGGCCAGTGCTGTTTTGCTACCGGATAGTTTTTCTGTTACCATCCATTTTAAATTAATAGCAACACGGGTGGACGGAGAGGGCAACCAGTATATTGATTCAACTTCTATTCCTGCAGGTTCTCCATATGTTACCATTACCTACAATAAATCTGCTGTTTACAGCAATAAAAGCGTCTATACTTTTAGCAACGCGTACCGGGCTGTATTAAGGATAACCAGTATTGATACCATAGCAGGTATTCCATTCAGTTCATATGCAGCTTCACTCATGGTAGAGAATGAAATGGTGGTTAGCAGGGAGTATAATTTCAGTTGTACAAACAACGTGGTTACAACTGTCAATACGGATGCCAGTTGTGTGGCTTCCAAAGGAGAATTAAGGGTGTCATGGGCAAAGGATAGAATGGCTGATGAATACGATTTGGAATGGACCTATGTGGACAATGCTGCTTTGCCGGGCGACAGCACCAACGGCGCACCTGACCCTAAAAAAATATTTACAAACAATGCCAGCCGGGTAAGTATCACCAACGAGGAATATTATATACCGCTGTTGTACGACAATACCGGGACATTATTTTACCGGGTACGTCCGGTGCAGGTTAAATACAGCGGGCAAAGGCTGGAAGCCAAATGGAGTTCCGACTGGGTAAGTACGGGGCTGGGGCATTATATATACAATGGGGGCCATGAGCCTACACTAAACTGGCAGTCTACGACCAGTTTTGCGGAAGAGGGCAAACGCAAATCGGTCGTGCAATACTATGATGGTTCCCTGCGCAGCAGACAAATCGTTACAAAGGACAATACCACTGATACAACGATTGTAGCAGAAACGCTGTACGATTACCAGGGGCGCCCGGTGATTCAGGTGCTGCCTGCACCTTCTTTAAGCAGCATGATTAAATACTCGCCCAATTTTAATACCGATATCAATAATGCCGAATATGATAAGAATAAGTACGATGATGTATTGACCAATACCAATTATTGCGGCGTGAGCGCGCCTGCCATGTCTGCACTCGCCGGGGCCAGTAATTATTATTCGCCCTCCAATCCCAATAAAAACAACGGTTTTAATAAGTATATACCCGATGCCAAAGGCTATCCTTTTGCAGAAACAAAATATACACAGGATAATACAGGCCGTATCAGTAAACAGGGTGGGGTAGGAATTGATCACCAGATTGGAAGAACAGATACCGTATACAACGATTCGCATGAAACAAAATATTACTATGGATCAGCAGACCAGGAAGATATAGATGCCTTGTTTGGAAGCGAAGCGGGTAATGCCAGTCATTATTTTAAAAACATGGTAAGGGATGCCAATGGACAGTATAGTGTTAGCTATGTGGATATGCATGGCCGCACGATTGCGACTGCATTGGCCGGTAAACCTGCTGCCAGTTTAGATAGTTTACAATCATCCAGGATCATTTCTATTACCAAGAAGCTCATCGATTCTGTCAATAATATTAAAAAGGGCACTGCTATTGAATCTTCTAAAAGCCTGGTGGTAACAAAAGCCGGCACCCATTCATTTAATTATTTATTGAATGCAGACAGCCTCCGTCTAAATGGCTGTGATAATACCCCGGTCTGTTACGATTGTTTGTATAATCTTACTATTACCATAACTGACGATTGCAATAATGAAAGCCTGCCGGGTAATCAGCCTTACATAATCAGTGATTCAAATTTTACCATCGGGCATGCAGATACCTCCTGTAATGCACCCGTGGGTTTTAGTAAATCTTTTAGTGTCTCTCTTAAAGAAGGCACCTACCTTATTACAAAGAAATTAAGCATCAGCAAATACGGCATGGACTATTACCGGGATAGCATATTCCTGGTGAAGAATACCTGCAAAACCCTGGATGATTTTATCAACCAGCAAAGACAAATTTTACTGAGCCAGCTTGATTGTGCCCCGTCCTGTGCCAAATGTTCCATTGATACTTTCCGTAACTGGACACTGTACCGCCCTTATTATATGAATCAGCTGGGGATTGCCGGTAGTGATACCGCAGCCTACCAGTCACAAGCCCTGGTTGCCTATAACGATCAATTGCAGGCTTGTAATAATGTATGCGGCAATACCACTGTGGCCAACAGCATCCGCCAACAGATGCTGGCAGATGTATCACCGCCGTTTGGCCAGTATGCCAATCCGGATAGTATTGATGAGAACTCAATCTTTGCACTTTCACCCACCAATGTTCCTAAAAAATACAGCTACAACGATGTAGATAATTATGCTGATGAAAATGGTAAGCTGGATACGCTTTTTAAGGGGGATGGTTCTTCCGTTACCCCGAAGAATATGGGGCCAACTGAATTTGTCGGCAATTTCAAAGATAGCTGGGCTGATTCGCTGCTGCGCCTGCATCCTGAATATTGTAAGCTGCATTTATATGAAAGCAACCCATCTTTTACCAGCAGCCATTTATGGGATATACAGTTTGACAATACAGATACCTACCAGGCCGCTAAAGACGCCGGTTTTCTTAATCCGCTTGGTTATACAACGGTAATTGCCCAGCCCTCTTCTGTAATCCGGGATCCATTTTTTGATAATGCCATCAACCCTGCGTACGCGAATACATGGCGCACAGTCATGAACGATTCCATGCGCCTGAAAGCAAAATACAGCGGCGGTACGTTCCTTGATATGTGGTCGCTGGCCACCGCGATGGCGCAATGCGATACCGGCACAACAGCCTGTTATATTCATTATAGCGGCAACCAATACCCGTTTGACATTGATACCAGTTGCCGCGGTACACTGGACATGGCATGGCGGTATTTTCAGCGGATGTACAAGGCGGAGAAAAATGAGATTATCAATAAAATACTGTCACAGACCTGCGATGCCGGCATCAATATAGACGAAACAAAACATACCCTCAATTTTCCTGACCAGTCAAAACTTAACCAGGGAACGGCAGGCTCTGTGCAATCCGGAACAGATTCACTCAATAGCCTGATCAATAATTCATGTGCCACATACGCTTCACAATGGTGGAATGAGTTAGCACCCTGTAATTATACCAGTGCAGATTCGGCCATCATTGTTCCACGCCTTATAAAAGTTTGTAAAGAAGGCGGCGATATTGATCACCCGTTTGGTTCAAGCACCGTTAAACCATCCAGCAGTAATTATTACAGAAGTTTTGCTGAAGTAATTACCGCATACAATGATTCTTTGCGGACAGCATCCACGCCCCGGAATATACCTGCGACTGCATGTAATGCCTATATTATTTCATCCCCGGCTGCCTATGATAACCGGCCATCTTATGGTAACCAGGAAGTATGGGGAAAGCCGGATTCCTGCACCTGCAGTACTATCAATTATTTGTATTTACAATACAGGTTGAATAAGCAGACGGATGCAAGCTTTTCTGCTTATATGTTAAGGGCCACCGGAACCCAGGTGAGCAATGCCGTATTGGATTCCCTCCGGAATTTGTGCGATGGCAATATTGTTTGCAAATCATTGGTGAGCCCGCTTATTTTGCCACCTGCCCTCCAGTGTGGTGTAAGGGATGTATGTGCCAATTGCGGCATGATTGCAACCGTATATACCCAATTTCAGGCATCATTCCCGGGTATTGTTCCTGCTTATGATAATACAGACAGTACACAAAGGGCTAACAATATCCTGTTTGAAAGGTTTATGAATTATAACCTGGGTTTTACCAAACAGGCCGGCGACTACCTGGCGTTTATGGATAGCTGTAAGATTAGTTACCCGTTTTCAAACTGCGACAGTCTTCAGAAGATAGTGAACGACTATAATAGCCGGGTATTTACCGCTGCTAACTGCGATACGACTCATTTTGCTGTTTATGGCAACAATGCCAGTGTAAAAATTTTAAAAGACAGGTATGCAGAAATATTTGCTAACGGGTTTGCTCATATTTCACCGGGCATACTTGCCGGTACTTCCTACCAAAGCCAGCAATCGTTAATTTTTAAGTATGATACTTTATGCGTAAATAATGATTTTACCATTGAGGCCCGCATAAAATCAGATTCCGCTGATATAGCCGGAAGCGCGTTTTGCAAGTCTGTGAATTTTGTTTTCTTTGACGAAAATAACAATGGTTTTAGCCCAACTTTTGAAATGCCGGACGCAGATCCTGTGAGTTGCGGTGCAGGAACCTGCCATTTTACCGGTTCCTGTAACTGGGATACGATAAACAGGAAAATGTATTACCGGAACCTGCTGGACTGGTTCAGGGTAAAGATTGTTTGTAAAAATAACAATGCTTCTGTTTATGTAAATGACACGCTTGTTACTACAATTGCTTATACAACACCCATTAACAAAATTGTAAGGTACGGGTCTAATTTAACCAATTACGGTTATATCGATTATGTAAAAGTACTGGATGCCAATGGCACTGTTCAGTACCTGGAAGAATTTGAAGACTGCAAACAGTCAGTCACCAATTCCCCACAGGCTTTTTCCTGTACCGGCAATTGCCAAAATGCGTTTGCTGCATATTTTAATCAAAGAAAGGGAACCAGTTACACATACAGCCAGGTTGATTCGGTTTATACTTCCTCCTGTGGTAAAGGACCCGGTATTTGCCCGCCCTTACCGTCTTCCTTCAATGATTCCCTACAATCGGTCGCTGATAAATTTCCCTGTTTTTATAATTACCTGGACGATGCAACGGTGAATACCGGCAATGCCTGCAATGATTTTTCTAACTGGATTACCGGGGGCATCACCAGTACGGGTGCCAGTGCAATAGTAAACAGGTTTGCTAACCTGAATATTTCCAATGGCACATTAAAATTGCCGCAGAACCTGGGCCCTGTCTCTTACGGCGTGATCACGTATTACAGCACCTACAATCAACGGAATTTCTGTGTAAATAATAATTATGCGTTTGAAGCAAAAATAAAAAACCCGGCTGGTACAGTGGTACAGGTATCAACAAACACTACAGCAAGTAATAATGCCATCACCGAAACCGATGAAAACTTTGGATTTGGTTTTGAGCAGGGAGATGGGGTACAATGGTGGTATAATTTACGTGGCGTAAGGACTTATTATGATCCGGGCGCTGTTAACAGGAGTTTTAATGATTGGAGAGTTGTAAAATATTCTGTAAAGCCCTCCAGTTTCCAGATTTATTTAGATGGTGTATTAATTAAAGAAGTACCCCGTGATGGCACCAGTACGATTGTTGCCATGAATGGATGCGGGTTTACCGCAAATGTTGGAGCAAGTTTAGAAATGGACTGGTATAAACAGTACCAGGATGATTCACTTATATTATCTGAGGATTTTAACAATTTTCCCAACCTGTATTTTAACCGGCCCGATCCAAAATACCTTTGTCCCAAAGCGGATTGCAAAACAGCTTTTGTCAATTACTTCCGCAACTATTACAATTTAGGGTTGAATACCTATGAGAAAATTGATTCATTCTATACGGCCAGGGGCCTGCAGCTTGGAACACTTTGCAGCCCATCCAATGAGATAACATTCTGCGGTAGATCTGTACCTGTTTTCCCTCCTGTAACATTGCAGCAATACAGCCCCTGCGATGACAGTACCAATTTTGCGGTTACCACAGCCATTATGCGTTACCAGGCGTATACAGATTCGCTAAACAATACATTCAATGATAAATATCTGGCCAAATGTCTCAACGCATATAAATCGGAGAGCTTTACGGTAACCCAGCCCATGAGCGAGTTTCATTATACGCTGTATTATTATGACCAGGCAGGTAACCTGGTGAGGACGGTGCCTCCGGAAGGAGTTGACATGACGGTCTTCAGCCGAAGCAGCTATTTTGATTCCGTACAAACAGCCAGGAACAATGGCACGGTATACAAACCAAAACATGGACTGAAGACGGATTACCGGTACAATGCATTGAACCAGGTCATTGCACAGACTACGCCGGATGCGGGCCTCAGCAGTTTCTGGTACGATCGCCTGGGCAGGCTGGTGGTAAGCCAGAACGCAAGACAAAAGGTAGCGGGTGTTACAGAGAATGACCGGCAGTACAGTTATACGGCCTACGACTGGCTGGGCAGGATAAATGAAGTTGGACAGGTAAACAATACCACTGCCAATGGCGCTATGACGGATGCGGTTAGCCGCAGTGGCAATTCGCTCAATACCTGGCTGGTAAACCTGACTAATAAGAAAGAACAGGTGACCCGCACTTTCTATGATCTTGCATATCCTTTTAGTAATGTGATACCATTAAACGCCGTGAACCTCCGTAACCGGGTGGCGTACACCACGCTCACCATCGATGACAATACCAGCAACTATAATGCGGGCAGTTTTTATTCTTACGATATACATGGCAATGTAGATACCCTGCTCCAGGATTTCGGGAACAGCAACCAGCTGGCCACGGCCAATATCATGAACCGCAACAGCAACCGCTGGATACGGATGGTGTACAAGTATGATTTGATAAGCGGCAAAGTGAACCAGGTAGCCTATAATCCCAAATACTATGATATAACGGTTGGTTCCTGGATTACACCCGCTAACCAGTTTTACCACCGTTACGCTTACGATGCAGAAAACAGGTTAACCACAGTTGAAACCAGCAGTGATAGTGTAATTTGGGAGAAGGATGCCCGTTATGAATATTATAAACACGGGCCATTGGCAAGAACGCTTTTGGGCGACCAGCAGGTGCAGGGATTGGATTATGCGTATACCATACAGGGTTGGCTGAAAGGTGTAAACAGTACAAGTGCCACATCCGCAACAGATATGGGAGAAGACGGCAAAACGGGCGGACCAGGCAGCAATATCGCCAGGGACATACTGGGTTATAGTTTAAACTATTTCGGAGGGGATTATGCGCCGATTAATACAGGCGCCGATCCATTCCCCAATACCAGTGGATCATTGACAACAAAAAATGCATACCGCCCATTGTACAATGGCAATATCAGCAGCATGGCGGTAAACATCAAACCGCTTAACCAACCATTTCTCTACAATTACAAATACGATCAGCTGAACAGGTTAACGGGTATGGACACCTACGGCGGGCTGGATACTGTCAATAACAACTGGAACGCCATCAGCTTTACAAAAGCCTATAATGAAAGGGTGAGCTATGACGGCAATGGCAATATTTTAAAATACAACCGGTATTTTGATAACCAGTCCACGATCATGGACAGCCTGACGTATCATTATACTGCAAATACAAATAAATTAAGTTCAGTAACGGACCAGTCGCAGGGACTGGTAAATGGCGCCAGGAAGATAAAAAACCAGTCAACAGGCAACTATGAATACGATGAAATTGGTAATCTCATCAAAGACAACTCGGAAAACATTCCTTTGGGAGGTATCAAATGGAATGTATATGGAAAGATTACTGAAATAAACCACAGCCAGGCAGGAGTATTGACCAATACAAAGAAGATAAGTTATTATTATGATGCAGCCGGCAACCGTATTGGCAAAAAACTAACTAAATTTGGAACTGCCAACGTAAACTATACCTGGTATGTGATGGATGCGCAGGGCAATGTGATGCATGTGTATACGGCATCTGTTGACACTACAGCAGCCGATGATACAGACGCAGAAAAACTGGCAAGGTTAAGCAGTGCGAATCTTTTGTTGAGTGAAAGTCACCTGTACGGCAGCAGCCGTTTGGGCATTCTCAACAAACAGGACAATGCAGAACCTTCCAGCCCGGCAGGGAGTCTGTACCAGTATAAGCGCGGGCAAAAGTTCTATGAAATATCGAATCACCTGGGCAATGTGCTGGCAGTCATCAGCGACAGGAAGATAGGCCACAGCAGCAATGGCAGCACCCTGGATTATTACAACCCTGATGTGGTCAATGCAACAGATTACTATCCGTTTGGTATGCCGATGCGGGGTGGCAGTCTCGGGCTTGGCTTACCAGGAGCAACGCAGAGTGGAAGTGATACCGTAAATGGTTACACCGTACCAGTGGATATGACGCTTACGGGTAACCGGACAAGTGCGCAACCGGTAGAATATGTTGCTTCCAATGCTGTCGAATTCACCGGTGAGTTTAATAGCTTATCCAATGACGAGTACAGCGCCTATATCGCTGATGCAAGCTATGCTGGCACGGGTAACCAGAACGGTGGAGGCGGTGGAGCAAGTCTTGCAGGCAATACATATAGGTATGGTTTCAATGGCAAGGAGAATGATAATGAGGTAAAAGGCGAAGGCCTTCAGCTGGATTATGGGGAAAGAATTTATGATCCTAGACTCGGAAGATTTTTGAGTGTGGATCCATTAACTGACGATTATTCTAGTTTAAGCCCATATCAATTTGCCTCAAATGATCCAATTGAAAGCATTGATGTCGATGGAGAAGAACGACAAGATTACAGATTATCAAAAGATGATAAAGGGAAGGGTGCACTTGAATATATATCAAGCGGACCAGAAGAGATTAAAATTTCTGGCCCTACAATTTTTGGATGGGAAGTTTATTCGTTGGATCCAATTACAATACCACCTTTTGTTCGTATTGAATATAGTGGAAACCATTACATTTTTGCTGGTAATAAGGAAACAGTAAACAATGTACAATTTCTGCCAATGGGCGCAGCACCATATGATGCTGGTGGAAAAGACAATGTGTATTTGACTACGGAAATACCAAGCTTTCTTAATAACCCAGAACAATGGGTAAAGGAGCATAAGTCAGAAGAAGCAGCGCGGGGAGAAGTGGAAGATATGCTTGCCACTGCGGAACTAATAAACGATATGACAGATGCGTACAACAGAAACGCAGAAAATGAAAGTTATATTCCTGGACGTAACCATATACGCCTTGGTTCCCCTGCAGCAAGTAAACCAGCTGGACAGCAAAAAATAAGTACAACAGTAAAAACAAGCATTAAAACAGAAATTAATGCACCAATTATTCCTAAAGTACCTAAAACAACCGTTAAACAAAAATATGCCGCTTTGGCAGCACAAACGAAACAACAATTTGGTGGTAATGTCACTATTACCAAAAAAGGAAAAGATATATTTAGGATACATCAACCAACGTCTGGGCATGGCAGTACTGTGACGCAGTTTGAAAAAAGCCCTAGGACGAAGGGAAATACATCTTCCCGTACGGTTAATGTCAATGGTAATCATATTAAAAAGATCGAAAAGGCAATCAATAAACAAGGAGGGTATAAATTGAGAACAAAAAGCGGTAAAACAAATTAAAAAAACCAAAATGGAATACGTTGCAATTGTTGCGCAAATTGAAGAAAATGAATTTAATGAAATTGTTAAAATTGGCGAGTCTTTGGGGTTAGAATTAATAATTAATGATTTTAATTATGACTTAGAGGTTGCTAATGGTATACGGTTTTTTTATGATAAAATGAAAGCTAATAAATTAGTACAATTAATTTTAAATCCTAAAAATGGCGCATCAAATAAGCATACTACATCTGATTTGTTAGCTCAGCAATTGTCATTTTATTTTATAAATAAATCAGATTCGGCATTTCTCTTATTTATTGAAAGTTTAAAACAAAGCGGTTTAAGGTATGACAAATTATTTTTTGTATTTGCTAGCGAATGGGAAAATAAGAATGAAATTGACAGAATAAGGCTTATTCAATGTTCCTTCGATGAAATGAAAAATTATTTCACGGAAAATAATAGTTGGTATTTATGGCTATATTCTTTAGAAGCAAATAGTTATTATCCAGAATTTTGGTGTCCTTTAGTATTTGAAATAAAATAAATAGTTAATTATGAAAAAAATATACAGCTTACTTGAAAAAATTTCTTTCGTTTTTTTAATCTTATTTATTTTAAAGATTTTTGGCGGCTATTTTTTAGGAAATATAATATCTTTAAAATATACTTATCAAGATTTTGCTGAATTTAAACTTGGATTGCAAACACTATCGTTTATCGATATGCTGATTTCTAATGCCAGTAAAATAATATTGGCTATAATTGTTTTTTTCTATTCAAAAAAGAAACTTGGCTATCCTTTTTCCTGGGCAGCCTTGACTATAGTTTTTGGGATTGATGCCATTATTCTATTGTTTATATATCTCATTTATTGTGAAATAAGAAAAGCTAATTCAGGCGACTCGGAAATTATCTAAACCCTAGCTTTTAAAGATTTGTTTGCCAGTCTATGGCTGGCGCGCTCTGGATTATAATACTAACGACGTTGTAAATGCGTTGCATACTATACGAACTTTCTATAGTGTTCGGATATCCGGACAGCGGTAAATAGGGTCTTCCTGAAATTGCGGAATAATGTATCAATTGGGTTTGGCCAGGCAGGAATGTTCTCTTTTTTTCAGGTTGATATTAAAGTGTTACCTTTTTTGATTCCATTTTTTTGATTTTTACCGATGACCGGGCACACTGCTGCCATTATTTTTTCATTCAGCCATATTCTATGCTGCT
>Ga0193753_10001160_pt1 | contig 23080 bp, 16 predicted proteins | sample H1c2metaG_FD_144925 | JGI IMG/M metagenome (GOLD analysis project Ga0193753, IMG submission 144925) | Soil microbial communities from a riparian zone of the East river system, Colorado, United States - H1c2 | ecosystem: Environmental > Terrestrial > Soil > Riparian zone | place: USA: East... | reverse complement strand
CAACGGGCCCTGGCCCAGGTACCCATCCCGGCGGCGAGCGCGCCGTTGCCGACCGGCACGACCAGGGCGTCGAGCGGGGTGCCGTCGAGCTCGGCCGCGATGGTGCCGGCGCCCTCGGCGATCGGGACCTCGGCGCCGTCCTCGACCGGGGTCCCGCCGCGCGCCAGCACGTGCTCGCGCGATGCCGCCTTGGCGGCGTCGCAGTCGAATCCGCGCTCGATCACCTCGCCGCCGCACTCGAGAATGCGCGCGACCTTGTACCGGCTCGCGTCGGTCGCCACGAACACGGTGACCGGGACGCCCCGGCGCCGCCCCGCGTCGGCCAGCGCGAGCCCGAAGTTGCCCGCGCTGGCGCAGACCAGCGGACCGGGCGCGCCCGAGCCGGCCGCCCGGGCCGCGACCCAGCGCGCGACGAACAGATCGGCGCCGCGCCCCTTGAAGCAGCCCAGCGGCCCGGCGGTCTCGTCCTTGATCACGATCTCGCAGCCGAGCCAGCGGTCCAGGCCGGCGTCGCGCCGCTCCGGCGTGTCGAGGAAGGCCGGGTCGATGAGCGCCCGCGACGAGGCGATCCGCGCGGCCGACAGGCGGGGCCCGTCGGTGCCGGGGTGGGCGGGTGATTCATCCTGGCTGGCGTCGGTCATGGTGACTCCTTTCGACGCCGACGATCGTAGTGCGCGAGCCGCGAGGTTTTGCCGCGTATTCGAGCCGGCCGGCGCGGCGATCTTGCGCGCGGAGGGGGCTCCATGAGCAGGAAGCGCGCGGTGGAGCTGGACGAGCTCGATCGCAAGATCCTCGCCCGCCACCAGCGCGACACCCGGCTCGGCGCCGAGGCCATCGGCGCCGAGGTCGGCCTGTCGACCGCGGCGGTTCATCGCCGCCTCAAGCGAATGCGCGACGGCGGCGTGATCGAGGCCGAGGTGGCGGTGGTGAACCCGGAGTCGGTCGGCCTGCCGCTCACCTGCGTCGTCAACGTCGAGGTCGACCGCGAGGGCCGCGAGGACCTCGACCGCTTCAGCGCGCGCATCCGGGCATGCGCCCCGGTCCAGCAGTGCTTCTACGTGACCGGCCAGTCCGACTTCATCCTGGTCGTCTCTGTCTCCGACATGGCCGCGTACGAGGCCTTCACCCGCGACCACCTGCTCTCCGATCCCAACATCCGCAGCTTCACCACCCACGTCGTGCTCGCGCGGGTGAAGACCGGGCTCGCCCTGCCGATCGGAGGCGAGCGAGGGACATGAGCCGTCAGCGCCAGTCTGGTTCCCCACGCGCGGGCGCGGCGTCTCGCGGCGCGGGCGATCGGATCCAGGGGTTTCGCGCCGAGTGGGCCCGCGAGCTCCCCGATCTCGACACCGAGCCGATGGATCTCATCGGCCGCGCCTACCGCGCCGCCTCGAGGACGCGCCGGGCCATCGAGGGGAGCTTCGCCCGCTTCGGCCTCGACAGCGGCGAGTTCGACGTGGTCGGCACGCTGCTCCGGGCCGGCCCGCCCTACCAGCTCACGCCGACCGAGCTCTACACCGGCCTCATGGTCTCGTCGGGGGGGCTCACCCACCGCCTGATCCGCCTGGCCCGAGCCGGCCTGATCGCGCGGTCGAGGTCGCCGATCGACGGCCGGAGCCTCCTGGTCACCCTGACCGGCAAGGGCCGCAAGCTGGCCGAGAAGGCCTTCCGCGCCGACATGGCGCTGGAGCAGCAGCTCCTCGACGGGCTCGCGCCCGCCTCTCGACGGCGGATCGCCGCCGCGCTGCGCGAGCTCGGGGCCGTCATCGACGCGAACGTCGAGCGCCTGGGCGCCTCCGCTACGCCGACCGCGGCCCGGCGCCGGGCGGCTGGTTCGGGGCGGCGCCGCCCTTCAGCTCGATGACGTTGCCCTCCGGGTCGCGGACGTAGACCGACGGCCCCTCTCCGTTCGCGCCGTAGCGCATGCCGCTCTCCACCACGTCGACCGCATGGCGGGCCAGGTGCGCCCGCAGCTGCTCCTCGTCGAACGGCTCGATGCCGAGGCAGACGTGGTCGACGTTGGGCGCGTCGCGGCGGGGCGCGTCCCCGCCCCGCCGGCCCAGCTCGCCATCGACGGTGACGAGATCGATGAGCGACGCGCCGGCCCGCAGCTGGGTGAGGCCGATCGCCGGCTGCTCTCGCTCCACCCGGCAGCCCAGCACCTCGCCGTAGAACGCCAGCATGCGGGGCAGATCGACGACGCGAAGCACGACGTGATCGATTCCGGTGAGCGCGAACGGTCCCATTGACGACTCCTTGTCCTGACACGGGGAGGATGGCGGATCTTGTCTTTGTGTCAAGACAGTTTTCCGACCCTCCAAATGGCTCCGTGAACTATGAACGAATTGGATCTTGGAAGGAGCCACTCGAATCTCTACGTTGGGGGCATCCAGGAGGACCGCATGGAAACCGCGAACACCACGACCCCCACGACCACGACCACCACCAGGCCCGCCCCCTCACCGGTCGTCGACAGCGCGTCGCTGCCGTGGCAGCCGATCAGCCCGGGCTTCTGGCTCAAGGCGCTGCGGGCGGAGAGCGACGACCAGGCCCGCGCGCTGCTGCTCCGGCTCGAGCCGGGGACGGTCATCCCGCGCCACCGGCACGACGGCGAGGTGCACGCGTTCAACGTGTCCGGCCAGCGAAGGCTGCTCGACACCGGCGACGTCGTCGAGCCGGGTGGCTACGTGTACGAGCCGCCCGGCAACGTCGACAGCTGGATGGCGATCGGCGACGAGCCGCTCATCGTCCACGTGGTCGTGCGCGGCGCGGTCGAGTACCTCGACGAGAACGGCCAGGTGGTGAGCCGGTCGACCACCGGCTCGACCGGCGACGCCTACCGTCGGTTCCTGGCCGCCACCGGGGCTCCCGATGCCCGGTAGCCGACCAGCCCTGGAGGACGAGCTCGCCGAGCCGGCCGAGCGCCGGTGGCGCGCGGCGATCCTCTACGCGCGCCTCGCGCTGGGCGCCGCCTTTCTGTCGGCGGTGGCCAGCCGGCTCGGGCTGTGGGGCGACGGCACCTGGACGGGCTTCCTCGCCTACACCGCCGAGGTCAACTCGTTCGCGCCGGCGTCCGCGATCCCGGCGCTGGCGGTCCTCGCCACCGTCGCCGAGCTCTCGCTCGGGCTCGCGCTGGTGGTCGGCTTCCAGCTGGCCCGCACGGCGCTCGCCGCCTCGGTGCTGCTCGCCGTGTTCGGGATCGCCATGGCGATCTCGCTCGGTCCCCAGTCTCCTCTCGACTACTCGGTGTTCTCGGCGTCGGCCGGCGCGCTCCTGCTCAGCAGCTCCAGCCGGCGGAGGAGGTAGGGCAGCGAGGGCCGGTGGGCCGGCTCGGCGTCGAGACAGAGGCCGAGGAGGTCGGCCATCGGGGGCCGCAGGTCGAGGGGGGCGTGGCGGCCCTCGCAAAGGGACTGCATGTTTCCGCCCGCCCACGAGTCGGGGAAGGGATATTGCCCGGTGGCCCACTCGGCGATCATCGCGGCCAGGGTGAAGACCAGCGACTCGGGGCCCTCGCCTCGCTCGCGGTAGACCTCGGGGGCGTAGTAGTGGCGCTCGAACAGGCGGCCGGGGACCAGGCAGCCGCCGCCGGTGTGGGCGAAGAGCTCCCAGTTCCTCCCGCTGAGGCCGGTGGCGCGGAGCTGGTCGCCGTCGCGGGTGGCCCAGATGTACTCGGGGCGCACTCCGACCAGGAGCGGTCCGGCGTCCGCGGCCCGCGCCAGGATCGCACCGACCGAGCGCCCCAGCTCGACGGCCGCGCGCGGCCCCAGCGGTCCGCTGACCAGACGCGGCAGCCACTCGCTGCCGGCGTCGGCGCCGCGGCCGTCGGGCAGCCGCTCGACCAGCGCGACGTGCTGGCGCTGGTGGGTCCGGCGGAGCTCGTCGCCGCTCGGGTCGAACGGGCCCAGGTGGACCAGCTCGAGGACGCCGGGCAGGCGGTACCCGAGCTTCTCGAGCAGCTCGGCGCCGGGCGCGCCGCGCGGGGCCCAGATCGTCGAGACCAGGGCGCGAGCGTCGGGCCGATCCGCCCGGGTCGCGAGGTGGAGCTGCTGCGAGCCGGTGCCGCGCAGGTGCTCGGTCACCCGCCAGGCGCCGCCGGCGAGCGTGTCGCCGATCGGGAACTCGGCGCTTGCGGCTGGCATCTCAGCCGACCTCCACGTCCCGGTCCATGGCGATCGCTCTCTTCACCAGCGCCTGGACCTCGTGGACCTCGCCGACCCGGTTGGCGAGGGTGTGGACCGGGCCTTCGTCGCCCTGCCAGGAATCGACCATGGTCGGGTCGCGCGCGGTCAGGCGCGCCGCGGTCTCGGGGTCGACTCGGAAGCTGGCGTCGGTGAGCTCGGCGCGGAGGGCGCCGTCGAGGCCGTCGAGCAGGCCGACCAGGCGGCGCAGGCCGTCCACGTTGTAAATCTGGAGATCCGGGTCGTCGTCGTGGGCGGCCCACTCGTCGCGCAGCCAGGCGCGGATCGCGTCGCCGCGGCGCGGGTCCACCAGCGACCACAGATCCGCCGCGGTGTGGAGGTAGGTGGTGCCGTACTTCAGCTCGTCGGCGGTGCCCGCGATCCCCAGACTCATTCGCCCACCTTCTTCGCCGCGGCGGCGGCCTTCAGGATCTCGTCCACCAGCCGGTTCAGGTCGGTCGTGGTCACGCCCAGCTTCATCTCGTAGCCCAGGTTGTCGGGGCCGGTGGTCCTGGCCTTGCTCGCATCGCCGGTGCCGGCGTCGATCTTACCGGTGATATCGGTGCGGCGGTGGTGGTGCAAGCGGGTCGACGTGTCGCCGTCGGCGATCGCCTTCAGGGCGTCGAGGCCCTTCTGCTGCTGATCCTTGGCCCCCGCGGCGCCCCGGCCCGACTTGACCTCCTGCATTCGCACGATCTCGCGCTGGTGCAGGACCAGCACGTCGAAGTTGGTGAGGCGCTCCCACACGGCGCCGTCCAGCTCGTAGAGCGGCAGCTGGGTGTCGGGCGGCAGCGAGGCCTCGGCCTCGGCGCGGGTCTTGAAGTCGCCGAAGCGGCGCGACACGTCGACGTCGTCGAGGACGACGTGATCCGGCATGCCCTGGAACTCCGCCTTCGCGTTGACCACGGCCAGCTGCTCGGAGATCCGTCCGCGCAGACCGTCCGCGTCGCCGCTGGCGATCGCCTTCTTGACCAGCGGCGAGTCGAAGAAGCCGCTGTCGCGCAGCCGCTGGTGGGCCTCGGTGACGCGCACGTCCTTGTCGGCCGCCTTCCCGGCGGCGCCGGACTTCCGCCGGGCCCGGCCCTCGAGGAACTTCTGCGGATCGCCCTTGCCGTGGAGGATGCCCCACACCTCCTCGGGCTGCTTGCCGGCGCTGATCTCGTCGAGCTCGGCCCTGCCCTCCTTCGACAGCCGGCCCTCCAGCTCGCGCAGGTGCGCCTCCGACTCCGCGCGGGTCGCCATGCCGGTCTTGCCGGACTTGCTGCTCTGGCCGCTCTGGCCGCTCCGGCCTGGCCCTGCCGCGTCGAGGTCCGCCGCCCCGTGGGCGACGAAGCCGTCCGGCTCCTTCATGTGCATGGCGCCGTCCGGATCGGCCTTGCTGGGCGGGGTGACGTGCACCTCGCTTCGCAGCACCTCCTTGCCCTCGAAGAAGCCGACGATGGTCGCGCGGTGGACCGGCGGACCGTCGACGCCGATCCGGCCGACCTCGACCGCGTCGAGGACGCGGAACTCGAGGCGCGCGTTGCCGCCCGCCCAGTCGGCGCCCGGCTTCATGACGAAGCCGTCGGCCACCACGAACGGCGTGAACACGCCGTGGTCGCGGATCCGGTGATGCGACATGTACTCGACGTCGCCCGGGCTGGGGTAGACCTTGGCGCGCTGGAGGAGCGGGACGTCGGTCACCTCCTGCAGGCGATCGATCGAGACCCGGCGAGCGCCGCCCGGCACATCCTCGTCGAGGTCGTTTCCCTTCACCGACGGGTGAGTGTGGCCGTCCGCCTTGACCCCGGGCAGCTTGCTCCAGTCGACCGCCGCGATCTCGCCGCGGACGATCACGAACCGACCGTCGGGCAGCTCGCCGAGGCCGAACTCGAGCCCGTCGGCGGTGTTGAACCCCTTCGGGATCGCGACGCCGAGCTCGCGCGGGATGACGTCGACGTCGCCGCGCGAGATCGCCCGCAGGATCTCCTTGCCCTTGCCGGGGTCGGCGAACGTCGTGGTCCCGACGATGCGGTTGGAGAGCTTCCAGTCGGCCGCCGACGTGATCCGCCCCGGCAGCGGCGCCTCGATCCGGACTCGCGCGCCCTTTCCGGCGCCGTGGATCTCGAAGTACATCGCGTGGGAGTCGGCGTCGTACTTGACCCGGGACACCTGGTCGCCGGCGCGGCGCTTCCAGGCCTCGCGGGTCTCGACCAGCCTGGCCGGGTCGATGAGGTAGCGGCCGTCCCCAAGCGCGCGAACCTCGACCGCGCCGAGCCCGAGCGAGCCGGCCAGATCGTCACCCAGCCGGTGATAGCGCGGCGCGCCGCGCCCCTTCATCGACGCCGTCGCCATCCCGAAGAACTGGTCCTCGGTCATCACCTTGGCCCGGAGCGGCATCGTCTGGTCCTGCGACAGACGCTCGCGCTTCAGGTAGTCCGGGTCGGGCCGGACCGCGTGGCCCTGGGCCCGCTGCTCGATGACGTGCATGACGTCCGGGTCGGTGCCGTTCTTCACCACCACGGCCACCTCGACGTGGTCGCCGCGCGGCCTTCCGGCCGCGGCCGGCTCGGTGGTCAGGTAGACCTCGTGCTCGGGGAAGAGGTCGCGGATGCGCTCGATCTCGCTCTCCGGCACCACCTTGGTCAGCTCGCCGCGCTGGGCCGCGAAGTCGCCCATCGGGCCGCCGGCGCCCAGGCGCGCGGTCTCGTAGCGGGCGACCAGCCGCCTGGCCCGCTCGTCGCCGCCGAGCCGGTCGACCAGCTTCTTGCGCGCCTCCGGCCAGGTGGCGGTGTTGCGCGGGTCGATGTCCAGATCGCCGGCCGCGGCGCGCAGCTCCGCGACGTCGTCGGCGCGCGCGAACGCCTTCTCGTGCAGGACCAGGTCGCCCTGGTCGACCATCTGCTGCAGTCGCTTCACCACCGCCGGCGGCGCCCCCTCGGGCGCGGCCACGGTCGGCCTGGCGCGGCCCGGCACCAGCTTGTCGGGCTGCTCCATCCACTTCGCGTACCAGCGCTGGAAGTCCTCGTCGTGGAGGAGGTCGCCGGCCCGCTTCCTCGACTCCGGGCTCGCGCCGTGGGCGGCCTCGAGCTCGATGTCCTGCGACTGCCAGCGGGCCGCCGCGTGCATGTTGGCGTCGCCGTCGGGGAGGTTGATGTGCCGGTCGCCCAGCTTGACGTCGGCCAGCCGCGCGATGGTGACCCCGTTCACCCGGTCGAGCACGATGCTGGGCGCCCCGGTCCTGAGATCCGGCAGGTCCCCCTTGATGGACAGGAGGACCATGCCGCCGGTGACCGCGAACTGGGCGATGAGGAGCGCCTTGGCCTGCCGGCGGTCGTGCGGGTCCTTGATGGTCTTGTCGACCTCGTCCAGCTGGCGCTCGAGGTCACCGGTCATGACCAGGAGCTGCGCGCCGCCGGTCGCGATCGAGATCCCGGTCAGCGTGCGATAGGACAGACTGCCGGCCCGGGCCATCCAGGACCACGCGCCGGTCCACGCGGCGCCGGTGCCGGCCTTGGCCGCGGTCGCCGCGCGAGCCGCGCCCATCGCCAGCTTGCCGCCGCCCATCGCCCCCAGCGACATGATGTTGCCGACGATGTCGAGCACGTTCAGCATGATCATCGTGGTGTCGGCGAAGCCGTGGTCGAGCCCGTCGGCCAGCTCGCCGATCGACGCGACCGTGCCGAACACCGCCGAGGCGGCGAACGCCGCGGTGGCGTAGGCGCCGACCACCAGCGGCGTGGCCGCGCCCAGGGTCACCAGGATGAGGCCCACCGCCGCCAGCACCAGCGCGATGTCGGCGACCCACTCGTACCACTCCTTCTCCGCCTCGCAGCGGACCCGGTTGCCGCTGCCGTCGGGCAGCTCGTAGCGGATGGTGCCCTTGGGCAGGTGGCGCTTGTGATCGAGCTTCTTGAACAGCTCCTCGGGCGGCTGCGCCTCGCCGTTGTAGTCGACCCTCGCCTCCCACACGTGCTGCGGGTTGTGCAGGTCGCGGATCTGCCACTCGTCGCCGTCGGCCCAGACGAACAGCTGGAGCGGGACCTGGCGGTACTTGCCGAAGTCCTTCTGCTTGTAGCTGCCCTTGTCGGGCATCTTCTCGTACGACTCGTCGGCGATGAAGGTGGCCGGGATCCGCACCACGTCGCGCCGGGCCTCGCGCGCCTTCTGCGGGCCGCTCACCGCCGCGAGCTCGGCCGAGCCCTTCCCGTACCTGTCCTCGGTCTTCTGGGTGATCCACTTCACCACGCCGTTGCGCAGCCCGCGATAGGCCTCGCTGGCCTGGCCGTAGTCGCCGGCCTGGAGGTGAGCGCGCAGGACGCGCCCGTGGGTCTGGACCTGGACCAGCCACTGGTCGGCGCCTGCGATGATCTCCTTCTCGCCGGTGAACGGGTTGGTGCGGCCGAACCGCGCGGCGACGGTGCGGTCGCCGGTCTCCAGCTCGAGCCACCAGTCGATGGTCCTGGCGTCCTCGAGCGCGCGATCGAGCACGCCCTGGTCGGCCTTGCCGCTCGCGGTCTGGGCGGTGATGACGACCATGTCGTCCCTCAGCTGGTTCCACGCCCCGACGGTTCGCTCGTCGACCAGCCCGCGCTGCCCGGCCAGCGCCACCTGGACGTCGAGCGCCGCGTCGAGCGCGCGCATCTGCCGCTGCACCCCCTCCATCTCCTGCAGCTTCTCGCTGAGGTTGCTGAGGTGGGCCATCCGCGCCGCCTCGGGCGAGCTCGGGCCGAACTTGGGATCGGCGGCGAACTTGCTGCCGATCCAGCGGCCGACCCCGTTGCGCAGCTTCTGGTAGCTCTCGACCGCCGCGCCGTACTTGCCCTCCTCGAGGCTCCTGGCGGTGCGCACGCCGTAGCCGGCCTCGCGCAGCTCGGCCACGACCCCGTCGCGGATCGCCCAGCTCTCGCCGGTGTTCGGGTCGAACCCGGTGCCGCTGATCGGCTCCGGACCGCCCGGGCCGACCGCCTCGCCCGGGGCCAGCCGCCGGCGGCTCCCGGTGATCCTGAGCGCGGCGACGCCCCGGGTCGAGTCGGTCAACCACGAGGCGACCGCCTCGGCCGCGCTGGCGGCGCGCGTGATCCGCTCGGACGCCACGGTCCCGCCCGCGAGCTGGGCCTGGACGAAGATCATGTCGCCCTTGAGCGCGGTCCACGCGTCGGCGGTGAGCCCGTCGATCCAGCCCAGCTTCACCGCCTTCTGGATCTCCGCGTCGACCGCGGCGTCGATCTGGATGCGGAACTCGTCGAGCTGCGGGTGCTTGTGCTGCTCGTCGAGGATGCCGACCGCCTGGGCCGCGCCGGCCGCGTGGCGGTTGTCCTTCGACTCCTCCCACCCGGCCACGAAGCGCCCGTCGCGCACGCGGAAGGTGTGCTGGGGCCGCCCGGTGATGGTCTCGCCGTGCAGCGAGATGCGGTGATCGCGGTGCGCCGACGGTGGACCGTCGATGACGCGGCCCTGCGGATCCTTGGGCGGATCGAGCGCGCTGGTGAGGTGGAGGTTGGCGAATCCCCATTCCTTCCTGACGTAGAAGGAGAGCTGGGTCGGCAGATCGGCGTGCGGCTCGAGCCGGGGCTCGGCGATGCCGATGAGGCGCGTGGAGAAGCCGGCCACCGGCCCCTCGGGTCCGACCGCGGAAACCCCGAGGACGACGTCGCCCGCGTCCACCTTCTCGGCGGTGAGCCGGAACCTGTCGCGGTACTCGGACAGCTCGACGTCGATCGTCTCGATGGTGCCGGTGGTGTGCTGGCGCGAGGGCGGCGCCTCCTGGTCGGTCATCCACGCGGTGGCACGGGTCTCGCGCGGCAGCGAGAAGACCATCGCCTGGGCCCCCTCCAGGTTGGCGCGGTAGGTGGTGCGGTCGGGCGCGTAGAACGAGTCCTCGTAGAAGACCAGCACCGGCGCGGCCGACGGCGTCGGCCCGAGCTGGATCCTGGCCGCGGTCTCCCCGTCGGTGGCGGTGACCAGCTGCGGGCCGATCGCGTCGAACGCGCGCGCCTGCTCGGCCGACAACGTGAAGCTCTGGCCGGCGGTGGCGCCGGACGAGAGCTGCGTGACACTCATCGCGTACGGCTGCGGCTGATCGACCCCCGCCGGCCGCGGCGCGAAGCGGAGCACGATCTCCTTGGTGCGATCGCCGTCGCCGTCGATGCGCAGCTCCCAGTCGCGCGCGCTGTGCTGGACGGCGCGCGGGGTCTCGCCCGGGAGGTCGCCCTGGATCGGCGCCCGATCGTCCGGCCGCGACGCGCCGGCCGGCGCGGGCGAGAGCGCGGCGTCCTGGGCCGGCGGGATCGCGCCCGGCGTCCCCGGCAGCTTCTGGACCATGGTGCCGACCCGGACCCCGTCGCGGTCGTAGGCGGCCAGGTCGTGGACGTAGAAGTCGTCGTCGCGGCCGCCCGACCGGAGCGGATCGTCGAGCCCGCCCAGCGACGGCCGCATGCCGGAGCCACGCCGGCGCGGGGCGTGGACGGTGTGGACCAGGCGGGCGTCGAGCTGGCCGTCGCCGTCGAGATCGAGCTCGATGTCGCGGCCGTCGCTGCGCAGGACGGCGAGCGTGATCCGCCCGGGCCGGTCGCCCTCCAGCGGGACGATCACCTGGTCCTCGCCCTGGGCGTGGGCGAGCGAGAGCACGACCGCGTTCGAGTCGCCGTGCCGCCGCGCGCGCAGCGCAAAGGCGTCGCCGTTCAGATCCAGGTGGGTGGACGCGACCCGCTCGTCCCCGTCGGAGGCGCCGCCGACCGGCAGGCGAACCGCGAGGAAGCCCGGCATGGTCGGGAAGCCGTTCAGCCGGGCCGAGAGCTGGTGGGTCCGCCGATCGAAGCGACCCAGCCCGTCGCCGTCGACCTGATCGCGGACCTCGAGGATGCTGCCGCCGTCGCCGTGGAGGTCGTAGACCAGCTGGTCCTCGCCGCGGGAGACCACGCGCGCGGCGTAAGGGCGGTTCTCGTCGACCGGATCGGCGCCGGCCACCCGGCGGCGGTCGGGCGCGAGCACGAGTGAGCGGGACGACGACGACTCCATGGTTCCGGCCGCGGTGGCGTCGACCGGGAACGGACCGAGGTAGGTGATCGTGACGGTCAGCTTGCCCTTGGTGCGGGCGAGGCGGACCTCGAACGGATCGCCGAGCACCGACAGCTTGACCGGGCCCGGGAAGACGTCGCGGTCTGCCTCCCGGGCCCGCATGTCCTCCTCGGTGACCAGCGCGCCGCCGAGCGGGTGGCGCTGGATCGCGAGCGAGGCGTCCGACGACGACGACGACGACGATGACGAGCCGGCGTGGACATCGAGCAGCGCCTCGACGGACTCGCCGGCCACCACCCGATCGGCGACCTGGTCGGCGTGCTGCTCGTACGCGTCGCCGGCCCGGCCGACCCCGTCCTTCAGCTGGACCCCGCCCCGCTGCTGGACCACGTGGGCGGCCTCGTGGGCCGCGGTGTGGAGCGTGGGCACCTGACCGAACGCGACGTGGTTGCCGGTGGCGTAGGCCTCGGCGCCGAGGTCGGCCGCCGCGCCGGCCGCGGGACCGCCGACGTGGGCCTCGATCCCGCCGACGTCGTGCCGGCCGAACGCCGGCTGGATCTGGTCGAGGAAGGGGAGTCGCCCGCCCGGTCCGCCGACGCCGGCGGCCGCGCGCTCCTGCACCGCCGCCTGCGGATCCAGACGCCCGCGCGCCTGGACCGCCGGCAGCGACATGGTCAGGGTGCGCTTGCCGGGCGCGACCCGGTGACGCGGCGGGTCCGGGTTGCCGATGAGCGAGGTCGAGGTCACCTTGCCGGGCGCGATGCGACGCTCGGCCTGGGGCTCGCCGCCGTCCTCTCCCGGGTCGTGATCCCGGTCTCTGCCGCCGCGCGGGCTCATCCGCCGTCGGTGCGGTCAGAGCAACGGTTGCGCCAGCCGCAAGAGCCCGCCATCACGGCGGCCGCCCCGCCCCGCCACACGGATCGCGCGTGCGAACCGTGCGCACGATCTGTGTGGGGGCGGTCTCCCGCGGCCTACTGACAGCGGCAGGAGTAGCCGCCGCCGACCTGCACGTTGGTGGGGTTGACCGACACGGTCACCCCGGCGCACTGGGTCTGGAAGCCGGGCCAGCCCGAGCAGCGATAGGCGCACTCCCAGGCCAGGCCGCCGCACAGGGCCAGCCACGCCGCGCCGACGATGGCGGCGATGATCGCGATCGCGATGGCCGGCGCGATCTGCTCGCCGTCCTCGAGGGAGACCAGCATCGCCTCCAGCGCGAGGGCGGCGACCAGGGCGCTCTGCTCCGCGTCGAGGTCCTCGATCCCGGACAGCTTCACCACCGTGTCGGGCGCGTCGCTGGTGGAGCCGGTCAGGAACACCTCGAAGCCGGCGGGCAGGAGGCGCACCGCGTGGACCGCGCCGCGCGGCAGCTCGCTGGCGCCGTCGTCGGCTCCGGTGAAGCTGTCCAGCTCGAGCCGGTCGCCGCGCCGGACCAGCGTCGCGGTCTCGCCGGTGTCGAGCGGGACGACGATCTGGTTGCCGCGGCGGATGGTGGCCAGATCGGTCGTCTCGACCCCGTCGACCACCAGCGCGCGCTCCCACGACGCGAAGTCGTCGAGGAGGAACCCGGACGAGCCGAAGTCCTGCATCTGCCGGGTGCCGGACTCGTCGGGCAGGTTGGTCCAGACCTGGACGGTGACCTGGCGGGCGCCCGGGTCGGCCCCGCCCGGGTCCTGTCCGGCGGTGCAGCCCATGCCGGTGAACGCCACCGCGGTCAGGCCTGCCACGAGCTTCGCTGCGAGTGAGTAGGTGCGCTTCATTGCCAGTCTCCTTGGTTGCTGCGGTTTCTCCCGGGCGGAATCGGTCGAGCGAGCGCGGCGCGGCGGCGGGCCGCGACCAGCGCGAGGAGCGAGAGCAGGAGCGCGGTCGGCGCGCCGGTCGACCGGGTGGCGCGAGCGACGCCGCAGCCGCCCCGGACGCCGACGCCCTGGGTCGGCAGGCACGCGCCGAGGTCGCCGTCGGTCGCGACGCACGATGCCCACGGCGGACAGCCGGCGCCGGTCGCCGGCGCGCACGGCTCGCGGCAGGTGCCGCGCAAGCAGATCGAGCTGGCGCACTCGATGCCGTCGGTGCAGGCGGCGCCCTCCTCCTGCGCGCGGCAGTCGGGATCGGGCGCCAGGCATGCGTCGACGCACGCGCCGTCGGCCGCGCAGGTGGTGGCGCAGTCCGGGTCGACCCCGTCGCACAGATGGCAGGCGCCGTCGCTCGCGGTGCACGGGCAGTCGGGGTCGCCCAGCCGGCAGCCGGCGCCGCAGCGCCCGTCGCCGGCGCGGCACGCGGGTGGATCGAGGTAGGCGACCGCGTCCTGGATCCACGCGGCGTGGGCGGCGACCGCGACCGCGCGCGCCGTCGCGCAGCCGGCCGCGCCGGTCGATACGACGCCCGCGATGCGCGGTGCCGCGCCGCCGACCAGGACCGGGCCGCCCGAGTCGCCCGGGCAGGTGCCCGGCTGGTAGCGAAACGAGTCCTCGGCCTCCGAGGTCACCTGCGCGTCGCGCCCGGTCGGGCCAGCCGCGGCCGCGCCGAAGCCGACCGCGCGCACCGCCGCGCCGACCGGGGGCGCCGCGCCGTCGAGCTCGAGGGAGGAGCGCGGCCCGCCGCCGGCGATGCGGAGGACCGCCAGGTCGGCCGAGTGGAGGAAGTCGTCGTAGTCCGGGTGAACCGCGCCGTCGAGCACGCGGACGAGCTCGCCGCCGAGCCTCACGTCCTGGCCGCGGAAGAATCCCCAGGGCCACCTCACCACCCCGTCGCGCGCGATGCAGTGCGCCGCGGTCAGGACGATGTCGGGGGTGAGGAGCGCGCCGGAGCAGAAGACGCGCTGATCGGCGTCGACCAGCGCGCCGACGACGTCGATGTCGGCGACCGGCGCGGCGCCGGCATCTACCGGTCGATCCGGCCCCGCGTCGTCATGATCATCGTCGTCGTGGCCGTCGTCGTCGTCATCGTCGTCATCGTCGTCGGACGGGGCCGCCGAAGCGACCGCGCCGGCCACCGGGTGCGGCTCGGCCGCGGACACCCAGCGCGCCGCGACCACCAGGCCGACCAGCACCCAGGTGGCGCGGCGACGAGCGCGAGCGGCGGCGAGCTGGAGTGTGCGTCGCATGGGGGATCCCCCGCGAGGCGAGCCGGCCGCAGCGACCGCGACCGCGCCTCACGTGGGTCCACCATCACGCCGCGCGATGCTCGAGTCGATCGACACGCATCGACTCGAGCGGATCACGGATCAGAGCAGCGGGTCCGGCGCGTAGGTCCCGTGGAACGTGATCGGCACCTGGTGATCGAACCAGGCGCGCGCGACCGGGCCGTCGGGCAGCCGGGCGGCGTCGTAGATGGCCAGGAACGCGCGATCGCTCGGGTCGTCGTGGCAGAGCGCGATCACGTGGCCGTCGTCGTCGGCGGTCGCGCCCGGGCGCGGGACGAACAGCGGCTCGGTCACGCGCTGGGTCGCCGGCAGCTCGTGTGACACCACCGCGCCGGTGCGCGGATCGAGCCGGCCGATCGCCCGGAGGTCGTCGAACGCCAGGTAGATGGTCGGGTCGGCGGTGCCCTCGCGACCGGGCGCGACCGTCGGGAACTCGACGGGCCGGTCGAGCAGCGGCTCGGACCTGAGCGTGCGCGCGCGCAGGTCGATCGTGGCGCGGTGGGCCCGCCCCTCGGTGAGCATCTGGTCCTCTGCGGTCGCGGGGGCCGACAGGTAGCGGCCGATCTGGCCAAACGAATCGAAGTCCGGGTAGCGCACGTAGTCGACCACCAGCTCGCCGGCGCGGGTGAAGGCGCTGGCGAAGTGCCACTGGTAGAACGCGTCGACCGTGAAGCGGACGACCTCCGCGGGCCGGTCGATGGGCACGCAGATCACCTCGGTGCCGTGCTCCGGCCTCCACTTCCACAGATCTTCGAACCGGCCCAGCTGCAGCAGCATGCGCGGCACGACCACGCGGGCCGGCGAGACGAAGAAGACCAGGTGGGTGTCGGTCGCGATGAAGTCGTGCAGCATGACGGCCGCGTCGAGCACGACGCTGCCGATCCAGCGCGCGGCGCCGGCGTCGGGCAGCTCGTAGAGGTGCAGCCTGGTGGTGCGGCCGTACTCGAGGCCGAAGCCGTAGATCGCCCGGCGCGCCCCGACCCGGTGCGGGTGGGCCGAGAAGGTCTGGATGACGACGCCGCCGAGGGCGGTCTCGCCGCGCACCGAGAGATCGCGCGGGTCGAGCTCGGTCGGCACCGCCCCCTCCATCAGCGCGAACAACCGGCCCTGCCACACGAGCGCGCTGGTGTTGGCGGTGTTCTTGCGGCGCCCGCCGATCATGTTGCGGACCCGGCGCCACCACGGCGCCGCCTGGCCGTAGCGCAGCGCGCCGGCGGCCCGCTCCTCGATCAGCCCGGCGGTCGGGGTGATGATGGAGGCGCCGAGCGCGGCGCCCCCACCGAGCCGGACCGCGGTGATCGCGCCGTCGCCCTCGAACGGGTGCGTGTACCTGGTCCCGTCCATCTCGAACTGCCCGGGGCCGTTGCGGTAGAGCGTGCCGCGCAGCTCGGCCGGGATCACCCCCTCGATCTCCAGCGGCTCGAATCCGTGCTCGCGCGTCAGCCCCTGCGACCACAGCCGGGTGGTCAGCGACGGCGCGGCCGGCGCGGCCGCGAGCGGCGGGGCCAGCGCCGCGCCGAGGCGAGCGCTGACGGGAGACGGGGCGGATGCGGTGGCGACGGCGTGGCGGGTGGTCATCGGCAGCTCCTCATGTAAACGCTGTATACATCATCCTGGCGCCGCCCCGATTGACCCGCAAGGAAAAATGTAAACAATGGTTACATTCCGGGCGAAATCAAGCACAAGCGGCGCGGCTATCACCACGGCAACCTGCGCGCGGCGCTGATCGCCGCCACCTTGCGGGCGATCGCCGAGAACGGCGTGGCCGGGTTCACGCTGCGCGACGTGGCCCGCCGCGCCGGCGTCTCGCCGGCGGCGCCCTACCGGCACTTCAAGGACAAGGAGGAGCTGCTGACCGCGGTCGCCACCGAGTGCATGAGCCGGCTCGACGAGGAGGTCGCGGCGGCGGTGGCCGAGGCGCTCCCCGATCCGCTGGAGCAGTTCCGCGCCAACGGCATCGCCTACGTCCGGTTCGCGGCGGCGAACCCGGAGCTGTTCCGCGCGCTCACCATCCCCGGCCTGTTCGAGCTGCTGCCGCCCGAGCAGCGCGCGCGCCAGCAGCAGCAGGAGGCCGACCAGCGCGCCGCGGTCGCCGCCGCCCAGGCCGCCGGGTCGATCTCCCCGCTTCCGATCGACGAGGTCATGCTGGCGGCCCGGTCGATCGTGCACGGGCTCGCGCACCAGATCGTCGAGGGCCAGCTGGGCGCGGTGGACGCGGCGCGCGCGACCGAGCTCGCGGTCGCGGTGACCGGGGTGATCGGCATCGGGCTCTATCCGCGCAAGAGCGGCATCCCGGACGACGTCACCCGTCGGACCGGCGCCCATCGGCGCAGACGCTGACCGCGCGGCCAGGCCAGGGGGTCGCGCAGGGCCGGGCCGGGCCGGGAATCGACGGGCGCGCTCGCGCGTAGAATCCGACCATGTCACGCGCCCCCCTCGCGATCGTCCTCGGCGTCCTCCTCCTCCTCCTCCCTTCCTCATGCGAGCAGGGAGAGCAGGAACAGCAGAAGGCGCCGGTCGCAGCCGGACAGCCGTCGGCGCCGCCTGCCCCGGCAACCACCCCGACACCCGAGCCCGCATCAATTGCGCCCACCGCCCCCGCCGCGGCGCCACCGGCGGCGCCCCAGGCCTCGGCCGACGAGAAGGGCGCTCCGGTCGCACTGACGTCGCTGGTCGGTCACGTCGGCTTCGACTGGACCGGCGCAACCAAGGCCAGGTGCCGGAAGCTCGACGAGAAGATGGCCAGGAAGCTGACCGCCGGCGGCGGCCAGTGCCGGCCTCGCGATCCGGCCGAGGCATTCAGCGAGGGCGCCGGCCCCTGGTTCAGCTGCAAGGCGGGTGCGTCGGAGTGGCTTCTTTACTCCACCGAGAAGATCTGCCGGGACCAGCTCGAGACGATGGAGGCCAACGGCCCTTGATTGGATGAGTCTGCCAGTTCTCGCTCTGCGCAAGACTCGTACGAAGGCTCTCACTCCTGGAATCACTGATTCGAAATCGGTCAATCTCGGAGACGTTCATCGCGGCTCATGTGGGCCGGTGCCCCCCGGGGCTGGCCGATGTGCTCCGCTCCCTCAGCTGTTCGAACTGACAGCATTTACTTCTCCCCCGAACCGATTCAACCTTGTTGCTGTCCTCGTTCTGCGAGGACAGGCAAGGGGGGCCATGAATCTGTATCCGGGGACCGGGTCACGGGAGCTGTCGCTCGCGTTGACTGGTAGTCCGTACCGAGACGGAGACTCTGTGTTCGCAGTGCACCTCGCCGGGCGGACTTTCGGCTCGGGGTCGGCTGACGCCTGACCGATGCGCTCACCAGGTGTCGAGGAAGCGCCGCTCGCGCCGCTCGGCCGGCCGCGCCGCCCGCAGGCCGCGCACCAGCCACTCGCGTGTCTCGGCCGGATCGATGACGCCGTCGATCTCGAGGTACGAGGCCATGCTGATCGCCTTGCCGCGCTCGACCTGGACCGCGACCGCCTGCTGGACCATCCGCTCGCGCGCGGCGTCGTCGGGCAGCGCCTCGAGCTCCTTGCGCAGGGCCAGGCGCGCCGCGCCCTCGAAGCCCATCGCGCCGAACTCGCCGGTCGGCCAGCTGACGGTGAAGAACGGCGCGTGGAAGTGACCGGCCGACATCGCCTGGGCGCCGAGCCCGTAGCCGCGCCGCAGGACGACGGTGAAGGTCGGGACGCGCATGCTGGCCGCCGCGGCGAAAAGGCGCGAGGCGTGGCGGACCAGCCCGGTCGCCTCCGCCCTGGGGCCGACCATGAAGCCGGGCGTGTCGCACAGCGACAGGACCGGGAGGCCGAACGCATCGCACAGGCCGAGGAAGCGGGCGATCTTGTCCGATGCGTCGGAGTCGATCGCGCCGCCCAGGTGCTGCGAGCTGTTGGCGATGACCCCGAGCGGGCGGCCACCGACCCGGACCAGCGCGGTGACCGCGGCGAGCCCGAACTCGCGGCGCAGCTCGAGCACCGTGCCGGCGTCGGCGATCGTCTCGATGATCGGGCGGACCTTGAAGGCGCGCCGCCGCTCGGCCGGCACCATGGTGCGGAGCGCGCGCTGGTCGTCGCAGGTCCACGACGCCAGCGGGCCCTGGAAGTAGCCCAGGTACTTGCGGGCGGCGGCGACCGCCTCGGCCTCGTCGGCGACGCGGATGTCGACCACGCCGCTCCGCGACTGCATCTCGATCGGCCCGACCTCCTCGGGGCGAAAGCTGCCCAGCCCTCCCCCTTCGATCATCGCCGGCCCGCCCATGCCGATGGAGCTGTCCTCGGTGGCGATGATGACGTCGCACAGCCCCAGCAGCGCGGCGTTGCCGGCGAAGCAGCGCCCGGACACGACGCCGACGCGCGGCGCCAGCCCGCCCAGCGCCGCGAAGCCGGCGAAGCTGGGCGTGTCGAGGCCGGCCACCAGCGGCATGTCGGTGTCGTTGGGCCGGCCGCCGCCGCCCTCGGCGAACAGCACCACCGGCAGGCGCTGGTCCGCGGCCAGCGCGAGCATGCGGTCGAGCTTCTTGTGGCTCATGCCGCCCTGGGTGCCGGCGAACACGGTGTAGTCGTAAGCCAGGACCATGGCGCGGGCGCGCTCGGGGCCGAATGCCTCGGCGCCGATCGTGCCGATTCCGGTCACCAGGCCGTCGGCCGGGCTGCGCGCGACCAGCTCGTCGAGCGAGTGGCGCGCGCGCTGCGCGGCGACCGCGAGGCCGCCGTACTCGATGAACGATCCGGGGTCGACCAGATCGGCGATGTTCTCGCGCGCGGTGCGCTGGCCGGTCTTGCGCCGGCGCGCGACCGCGTCGGGTCGCGCCGCGTCGTGGGTGGCGGCCACGCGGGCGCGGAGCTCGGCCAGCTCCGGCCGGACCGGGCCGTCGTCGTCGCTGCTCATGGCGCGTACCGTACTCCGACTTCCCGGGCAGGGCGACGCGGGCGGCGGCCGGGTGGCCTGGGGCGAGGATCGAAGGATGGGGGGAATCGATGAGCGAGTACCAGTTCTACGAGTTCCGCGCGATCGATCGCGCGCTCGGCGAGAAAGAGATGAGGACGCTGCGAGCACAGTCGTCCCGCGCGCGCATCACGTCGACCAGCTTCATCAACGACTACTCCTGGAGCGACTTCCGCGGCAACGAGGACGCGTGGATGCACCGCTACTTCGACGCGTTCCTGTACCTGGCCAGCTGGGGCAAGCGCGCGATCAAGCTGCGCCTGCCCGCCCACATGATCGATGCCGACGACGCGCGTCGCCACGTCACCGGCCGCGCCTTTGCGATGCGCGAGAAGAACGGCCACGTCGTCCTCTCGTTCCTGTCGGACCGCGCCGACACCACCGGGCTCAAGGGAGAGGGCAAGCTGTCGTCGTTCATCGGGGTCCGCGCCGCGCTGACCCGCGGTGATCTGCGCAGCCTCTACCTCGGCTGGCTGCTGGGCGCGCAGAGCGGCGAGCTGGCCGACGACGCGCTCGAGCCGCCGGTGCCGGTCGGCCTGGCCCAGCTCGACGGCGCGCATCAGCGCCTGGTCGAGTTCCTCCGCCTCGACCCCGACCTGCTCGCGGCGGCGGCCCGGGCCAGTCGCCCGATCGAGGAGCACACCCCGCCACCCAAGGACGTGCGCGCGTGGCTGGCCGACCTCGCCCAGGGCGAGAAGGACGAGATCCTCGAGCGCCTGCTGGTCAGCGACGACCCGACGATGGCGACCAAGGTCATCCAGCGGCTCCGCCGCGAGCGCAGCGCCGGCGACGGCGATCTCCCGGCGCGGCCGCGCACCGCGGCCGAGCTGATCGATCGAGCCCGCCAGGCCGCCGCCGAGCGCAGCCAGATCCAGGCCGAGATGGCGGCCAGGGAGAGCCTGATCCGGGAGCAAGCGGCGGCCGCCGAGCGCGCCCAGCGCCTGGAGCAGCTCGCCGGCAGCGAGCCGATCCTCTGGGACGAGGTCGACACCCTGATCGCGACCCGCCAGTCCAAGAGCTACGACCACGCCGTCGCGCTCCTGGTCGATCTCCGCGACCTCTCCGCCCGCAGCCAGCTGAACGACTTCCCGGTCCGGCTGCAGGCGCTCTACGCCGAGCACCTGGGCAAGCCCAGCCTCATCCACCGGATGCAGCGCGCCGGGCTGTGACACCGACCGTGTGACCGCGCTCGCCCGGGTGATACGCTCGGCGGCGCGCCCGTGAGAGATGGACCGGTCAGCTGCTTCGGCGAGGGAAGGCCCGGACGATGACGCCGCTGGTCCTCTTCCTGGCCGCCGTGTTCGGCGCCGCGCTCGGCACCGTGTTCGGCGCGGCGGTCGGCGGGCTCTTCCGCCTCGCCGCCGAGATCTACCCGGCCACCGCGCTGGTCTGGCGCGGCGCGCACTGGTTCGCCGCTTGGGTGACCGCCATCGCGGCCGGCGCGAGCCTGTTGATCTTCGAGCCCTCGCCGGTCGGCGGCAACGACCTGGCCTGGCGCGGCGCCACGGTCATCGCCATGTTCGCCGCGCTGGCGGTCCTCATGGTCTCGGCCGCGCGGTGGAGCCGTCCGGCCAGGCCGCGAACCCCGCCGTCGTTTGCATCGCCGAGCGGCGCCCTCGGGCTCATCGCCATCGCGCTCGCCGCGGCCGGCCTGATCGGGCGAGCCGCGGGCATGCACGGCGGCACATCGATCGCCGTCGTCGCCATCTTCACCTGCGTCATCCTCATCGCGATCGATCTGGCCCGCAAGCAGCGCCGCTTCGACCGCGTGCGCGCGCGCATGACCGAGGTCCAGCACTGGCCCCTGCCCCGCCCCGGCGACCGGATCGATCCCTACGAGACGAACCGGGTGACCGGCCGCTGGAGCAACGCCAGGATCGGGGTCGCCCTGGTCCAGACCGGCGCGGTCGTGCGAGTCGCCCTCGACCGCTGGCCCGCCGACCTGTCTGCCACCCCCGCCGATCGCCGATCGACGCCGACCGGCGACTCGATCCCGACCGGCGATCCCACCTTCGACAGCCACGTCCGCCTCGGCGGCGACCAGGCCCTGTGGCGCCCGCTGCTCACCGTCGACGTCCGCCGCCTGCTCGGCTCTCTCGTCGGAGATCGCCGCGGCGCCGTGGACGCGGGCTCGCGATCGCTCGAGGTCGCTCTGCCCGGATCCCAGAGCCAGGCGCTGACGTCCATCCTCGATCAGATGGCCGAGCTGGCCGCCGCCCTCCCTGACCGCGTCGGCCCCGAGGCCCTGTTCGACCGCCTCCGCGCCGAGCCCGACGCCGAGGTCCGCCGCGGTCACTACACCTGGCTCCTGGGCCGCAACTGGAATCCAGCCCAGGTCCTGCGAGCCGCCGCCGCCGATCCCGACCCCGACCTCGCTGCCTGGGCGCGCGCCAGGCTGCCGCCCGGGTCGGGCGCCTACCGGTAGCGGTTCGAGCCCTCGGGGCGCGGCACCGCCCTCCGCGTGTCGGTCCGCATCACGGGCACGACAATCTTTGACAATTGAGTGCAGACCGGCCGGTCGGACACGGGCGTTTGGCCTCGCGGGAGGATCTCCATGTCCAGAATCGTTTCGAAGTCGGTCTGCTGTGCCGCGATCGCGTCTGCCCTCACCCTCGCCTGCGCGAAGTCCGAGCGCGGCGCGTCCCCACTGCCGTCCAGCCCCACCGGGGTCGCCGAAGCGCCCGCGGCCGCGGCACCGGTCCCGGCGGCCGACCCAGCGTCGAGCAGCGCCGACACCGGCGGCGCCGCGGCGACCCGCCCCGCGGCGACGTCCACCGTCGGCGAGGAACCCGCGGCCGCCGGCATCGCCTCCGAGCACGCGAGCGAGTCGCAGGCAGTGGGTCGGGCTCCCGGGCAGCTCACGGCGGGCGACTGGGACGACAACCTGAACGATGGCTTCTTCCGCAGCTATCTCTCGTCCGTCCGCAGCGGTCGTCCCGACCTGCCCGCGGTCTCCCTCGACGACCGGGTGACCATTCGCGTCACCGGCGAGGGCGGCTCGCCCGTGCGACACGCGCTCGTCACGGTGCGTCACGGTGAGGATATCTGCTTCTCCGCGCCCACCGGCGCCGACGGCCGCCTCCTCTTCTTTCCCGCCCACGACTGCCCGCAGGGCCGGGATGCGATCACGGTCACCGCGGCGAGGTCCGCGGTGGGATCGCCGCCGGTCACGCTGCAGGCCCCCCGCGGTGACTCCTGGACCGTGGTCCTGCCCGGCACCGGCGCCAGCGCGCGCCGCGCGCTGGATCTGGCCCTCCTCGTCGACGCCACCGGCAGCATGGGCGACGAGATCGGGTATCTCCAGGAGGAGATCCGCGGCATCGCCGAGAGCGTCCGCGCCGGTGTGCCGGACGTGTCGCTGCGCTTCTCCCTGGTCGTCTATCGCGACGAGGGGGACGAGTACGTCACCCGCGTCTTCCCGTTCACCGGCGATCTCGACGCATTCCGTCGCGACCTCTCGGCCCAGCACGCCGGCGGCGGCGGCGACTATCCGGAAGCGGTCGACCAGGGCATCACCGCGCTCGACCAGCTCGACTGGCGCTCCGGCGAGGTCACGCGGGTCGCGTTCCTCATCGGGGACGCTCCCCCGCACACCGATCGCGCCGCCGCCTACCTGGAAGGGGTCGACCGCCTGCGCCGGCGCGGCGTCCACGTCTATCCGATCGGCGCCAGCGGCGTGGGCGACGAGGCCGAGTACCTCTTTCGAGTGACCGCCGCCCTCACCCAGGCGCGCTACCTCTTCCTCACCGACGATTCCGGGATCGGCAACAGCCACGCCGAGCCGCACATCCCCTGCTACTCGGTGCAGCACCTCGACGACCTCCTGCGC